>ENA-UPAD01000151-UPAD01000151.1-bioreactor-metagenome-genome-assembly--contig:-NODE-151-length-105613-cov-589.708644_pt1 | contig 105613 bp, 83 predicted proteins | sample MGYA00238179_ERZ772710 | MGnify/ENA primary metagenome ERZ772710 (study PRJEB29004, sample SAMN07631245) | bioreactor metagenome | isolation source: Switchgrass digestor | place: USA: Dartmouth...
AGCAGGTCATCTCCCTGGTGGTTCATGAACAGCTTCTGGACATAGTAGCATGCGGAACCGAATGCCTGGTGATTGTTGAAATATATCAGGTCGGGATACCACTTCTGGTAGTCTGTATTGCATAAAAGGGGAGCATAGCAGGCAAGCCCGACAGCAGGAGCTTTCTCAAGCCCGATCATGAAGGCGGCTTCCACCAGGGCATTGCGGTATGTACTGCCCCAGGATGCGTATTCACCCAGGAAGACCTTCGGACCATCTTCAGGGTAGCTGTCATAGCGATGCATATTGGCCATGAACCATTCCGGAGCCTGGTAATAATGCTCGTCCACGTAATCGGAACCGTTTTCCCTTGCGGATGCCCATCCTCTTTCAAATTCGCTTCCTGCAGCGTTTGGCCCCGCCGTATTGATGAGTTTGATCTCCGGGTATTTTTCTTTTACACGTTTGTGGATCAGCTTATAGCGCTCGAAAAAATCTTCTCCGACTTCTTCGTTCCCGATCCCCAGGTATTTCAGGTTGAAAGGTTCCGGATGACCGAGTTCCGCCCGTTTTTTGCCCCAGACTGTATCCGGGCCTCCGTTGGCAAATTCTATCAGGTCGAGCGCATCCTGGATCCACGGTTCCATTTCATCAAGGGATGCGGCCCGCCTTGTATGCGGATCATAACCGGCAGGCAATACCGGCAGTGGTTCCGCCCCTATATCCTCTGCAAGGAGGAAGTATTCATAAAATCCCAGGCCAAGGGTCTGGTTATACTGCCAATTGTTCCTTCTGGGCGGGCGCTCCGCAACATCACCGATCGTGTTTTTCCAGCGGTACATCGATATCCTGTCATCGGGATCCAGTGAACCGCAATGTACGAGACATCCACCCGGGAAACGCATGAAGCGTGGCCTGAGATCGGCCAGCAATTCAGCTATATCTTTACGTAAACCGTTTTCCCGTCCCTTGAATGTATCTTTGGGGAAAAGCGATATCATGTCCAGTGCGACAGTTGTTTTCTTCCTGGCAAGTATGACAAGCCGGCCGCTGAAATCCTCTTCGTCTGAGACAAGCGTGGCGTGATACTGCTTCCATTCATGGGAATCGGGAAGGATCTCAGTACTCCCGTATACAGTACCCGTGGACGATTCAAGCCGGATCTCCAGGGGAGAAACGGACTTGCTGATCTGCCGGGCATACAGGCTGAACCTGTACTCTGCGCCTTTCCGCAGCGGGATACCGGTATTGTAGCCCCTGTTAGCTATTCCTGCTCCTTCTCCTTCACTTAGTACTTCAAGGACCAGGTAATGCGGATTATTGCTGTTCAGCGGATGATGCTGCTCAATGTGTACTGAACAGGCGCTTCCTTTTCGCTGTACGACATCCCATGCTGTCATTGCATTGAATTCCGGGTTGTCGACCGGATCGAACTCGAATGACCTGTTCTGCACCAGCTCGCCGTAGATACCTCCGTCGGCGGCGTTGTTAATATCTTCAAAGAATATGCCGAAAAGGTCGCCCAAATGTTTGCACGTCTTATTTGTCTGGATTCGCAAAACCGGGTTCATTGCCCGCATACCTCCTTACATGAAATGGCGTGATATGGATTGTAACTTTATTATAAGATTTTTCCCAGTGTTGACAGTACTATTGTGTAAAACATATAATGAAACTGCACCATTCTAAAAATAATACACTAGGAAAATATAATTCCATTGTGGTATAACACCCCATAGTTGGATATTAATTTTTTTTTATGCAGCTGGCGATGCAGAAATTTTCCGGGATCACTACGAAGCACAGGGGGTGTCTGTTTGAAAGTTTTGGTCGTAGACGACGAACCCAGGCACACAAGAATATTGGCTCAAATAATCAAGGCTTACCGCCATAATTACGAGGTAATTGAAGCGTTAAGCGGAACAGAGGTCCTTAAGCGAAACGATCTGAAAGAATTCGATCTTGTGTTCAGCGATATCCGTATGCCGGAAATTGACGGATTGTCCATGCTGGAGCAGCTATCCAAGTGTAATCCCAGGATAAAGATCGTGATCATCAGCGGATATGGCGAGTTCGAATATGCCAGGAAGGCACTTTCACTTAGCGCATGCCAGTACATCCTCAAACCGATCAATCCCAAAATGATATGCGACGTTATCGACCAGATCGAATCAAGCGTTATAAGCCAGCGCAATGCCCGGATGTACCGGAAAAAATTGTCGAGTCACTACCGCAATCATCTTATCAGCAAGTGGTTATCCGGAAAATGCAGTGATGATGAGTATGCTGAAATAAAGAAAATCATTCCGACTTGCCGGTATAACCTGATAATGAAAATAACCCCCCGGAATGGTATCCATGTCGGCAAAGATGTGGAATTAAGCAAACTGGGAAAATTCCGGACTGCATTCAGAGACAGGGGCTTTTTTGTATTGACCTGCGCACCGGATCAAGGCAGCGGCTGCACCTGTATCATTGGCGGGGAGGATCTTTCCCTGGCCAGGACAGTGCTGGCAGAGACAGTTGGTGAACTCCCCGAGTACAATATTGCATTGAGCAGTCCGGAAACTGATATACTTGGCAATTGCAAGCAATGCCACGATCAGGCGTGCATTGCATCGGCATGCTTTTTTTACATGCCTGATAACCGGATGATCTGGTATGAAGAAATAGCTGCAAGGTTCCGGAAGGATATCCTGATTACACCTAAAGCAGAAGATGAGTGCCTTAAAGCCGTTATCAGCGAAATGGACCTGGCCTCCTGGACAGAGAGCTGGATATGCTCTGTTATCGGCGATACTTATCCTGATCCATTGATTTTGACGGATGAGATAAAGCGGGTGCTGGTGCGGGTCCTCAACAGGTTGGGCAATGCCTTGACAGAATCCGATATTATCTCGTTGGAAAAATCGATTGGAGAGAGTATACAGGAAAAATGCCCGTCTGTCGAGGTCCTGAAGGACCGCATCAAGTCCTGCACTGCAATGGTTCGCCATACGGTTCAGATGTACCGCAATGATCGTGCCGGGCATATTGTCGAACGCTGTATAGAAGAAATCCGGGAAAATTATTACATGGATTACAGCCTCACCGAAATGGCTGAAAAATATTATTTTAACCCGTCCTATTTCAGTACTTTGTTCAAAAAGCATACCGGCGTACATTTCACGGATTTTTTGATCAGCCTGCGTATTGAACGGGCAAAGCAGCTGTTGCTGGAGACGAACGACAAGATATACCAGATAGCGAACAAGGTGGGGTACCAGGATGTCAAATATTTTACCAGGATCTTTAAAAAGAAATATGGCTGTACTCCGGAAGAATATCGTATGTATGGCGCAAAATTTTGACCGGCTGATTTTAGGCGCATTTCGTAATTTTAAAATACGCACCCGTCTTTTTTGGACCTTCTTCATTCTCCTGACCGGTACAATGTTAGTAATAAGTTATTGGTATTATCACAACAGTGTAAAAGATCTGGTTCAAAGGTATGGAGAGGAAACTTACCGTAGTCTTATCCAAACAAATACGATTATTGATCTGAAGATCTCAAAAATCGTTGAAAACAGCGAGCTGCTGGCCACCGACAAAGATCTGATCGAGGTTTTCAGCACAATAGATCCGACCAATCAATATGATCTCGTAAGAAGCGACAGGGAATTGAAACAGGTGCTGGCAAGACACTTCACATCAAACGAATGGATATATTCCTATACTATTGTGACGGGATACTACAATTTTGGAGAGGGATATATACCGTACGAGAAATTCCGGGATACGGAGCTGTATCGCAATATTCTGAACGGGAAAGGGAGGTTGGTCTGGCAGCCGACTTACGATTTTGTGAAGGTTTTCGAGCAAAAAGACCTCGAGAACTGCGATGTCGACAGTTTCCGTTATTTGTTCGCCTGCGGCAGGCTGATAAACCCTGTAGATATAAATGGCGGAAACATCCGGTTTATACCCGTTGAAGAAACGCCCATGCTTGTCGTGAACTTCCGCGAACGCTTTCTCTACAACTGTTATCAACCTTTACTGAATGACGATACCGTTATAATGATGGTATCACCTGATAAAAGGATCGTTTCCGCAAGTGAAGCTATAGAAGATCAAATAATGCAGGCCGGGTGGTTAGACGGGATCATAAATCAGAAATCAGGTATAAAACACGTCAAAGACGTGCATAACGACATGATCGTCTGCTTCTGTACTTCTGAACTGACAGGCTGGACCCTGGTTTCCATGGTCGATTCGGACGTACTTGCCTCACAGGCCGCGTCCGCGGTCACATCATCGATGATACAGGTGATCCTTATTTTGTTCATGGTATCATTTTTCATAGCTTTCCTGATGTCAACGGCTACTACCCGCCCAATCAATAAATTGATCCAGGCTATTGGACATACCGAACGCGGCGATTTTTCCCAAAGAGTACCGTTCCAGGGCCACAGGGAATTTGACCAGCTTATTTGCAGATTCAACGATATGAATGAGAAAATCCAGATGCTTATTCATGAAAACTATGAGGTCAAGCTTAATGAGAAAGAAAACCAGATCCGCCTTTTGCTTACTCAGCTGAACCCCCATTTTATATATAACACGCTGAACATGGTAAATTGCATAGCAATAGAAAACAACTGCGGTGAAATTGTGCAAATCGTTACATCCCTATCCAATATGCTCCGTTATACAGTAGACATTGAGCATTCGACAGGAAAACTCGAGGATGAACTGAAGTGGCTCGAAGGGTATATCTATATCATGTCCTGCCGCTACGAACAGGAGTTAATATATCACTTTGATATACAGGAGGATTTGTACAGTGAAGAAGTGCCGCGGCTCTTCCTGCAGCCATTTTTGGAAAATGCCTTTATACACGGCTTTCAGGGCAGGAAGTCCGGCTGTCGGCTGACTATTTATGGCTGGCGGCAAAACGGGAAAAGGTTTTTTGCTGTTGAGGATAATGGCAGGGGCTTTGAGCAAAGTGAAGCCGACCGTTTCCTCAGGGGAAACTCGGACTCTTCTTCGGTAGGGATACGGAATGTGCACCAGCGTCTGAAGCTTATGTACGGCGAGGAATACGGGGTGAGCATAGAAACAGGGCCGGGACATGGCACCAAGGTGATATTGCAGCTGCCCTGAAATCCAAAACCTAATCGCAGTCCACCAAAACAAAAAATAATGAAATGGAAATACCCTCCGGCCAGATGATATATTGGACCTGGCAATAAAAATATCAGTGTGATTTATTGCTAATATTCCAGACAGGGAGGACAAGTATGAAAGCCATTAAAAGAATTGCAGTAGCAGCGCTGGCATTGATCCTGTGTATCGCTGTGGGTGCCTGCGGCAATTCCAGCAGCACGTCTCCTGGAGAAAGCAAGCCGGCAGGCCAGGCTGGATCGGGCGACAGCAGTACACCATCCGGTTCCGATGCAGCGACCGTTCGTGATCCCGGTAAGGTTAAGCTTACATACACTTATTGGGGTTCTACCTATGAAAAAGATGTAATCACGAAAGCAATGCAGAAATTCATGGATGAAACAGGGTATACAGTGGAATTGATCCATATCCCGTCGGATTATGAAACTAAGCTTTCGACCATGATCGCCGGGAATGATGCTCCCGACGCCGGTTATTTGGGCCCGCCGACAGCTTACAAATGGTTCGACGATGGGATCCTCTACGATATCAAGGAATTCTTCCTGGAAGATGACAGCATCAAAGAGGAGGATTACCTGCCTGGTGCTATCGGCCGCCGCGGAGATGGTATCATCGGTATCATGAACAGCCTGGAATCCTATGCTATCTGGTATAACAAGGCTGCTTTCGCCGAAGCCGGTATCACTGATGTTCCGTTGAAGCCTGAAGATGCGTGGACCTGGGACGAATTCGTGGAAATCGCCAAAAGGCTCACGATCGACAACAATGGCCGCAACGCACTGGATCCGAACTTCGATCCCAACAATATCAAGCAATACGGTTTCCATATGAATTTCTGGTCCGGTCCTTTTGAAGCGCTGCTTCTCCGTAACGGGACCCAGTATTATCCCAATATGCAGGATGAATGCGCGATCGGCACAAAGAAGTTCAACGAGGTATTCCAGAATGTCGCCGATTTGATAAACGTACATCATGTAATGCCGAGCCCGACTGCTTTGAAGAGCATACCGTCATCTTCTGTTGCGCTTCAGTCCAGGCGTTATGCCATGACTCTTGACGGGCAGTGGGTCTGCAATGATTATGCGCCTGTTGAGGATCTTGATTACGGTATTTGCCAGATCCCCAAGATGACGGATACCACTTCGATCTACAGCAGTCCCTTTGGCGTTATATTCGCCGACACGGAATTCCCCAGAGAGACCTGGGAACTGACACGCTTCATTACAGACCCGGTCAACTGTATCGAAATATTCCGTGATGGTTTGTGGATGCCTACGAAAGTAGCTTACTACACAGAAGAAGATAAAATAGCCATGTGGGCTTCTGAAAGCCGTGCACGCGTAAAAGGTTACTGCGAAGTTCTTATTGACCCCCTGATGACGAATGCCCAGGTTTCAGGAGAGGTCTACGTCAAGAATTTCGGTGACATCGGCAACATCATGTATCCGGCTCTGGATCAGGTCTGGTCCGGGGAAAAGACAGTAGATCAGGTCATGCAGGAAATAATGCCGGAACTTCAGCCGCTTTTGCAGGGCGTCCTGAAATAATACAGCCATGACCTATACTACCCACTCATTGTGATTCGACGGGCAAATGCAGGCATACTGTATTTGCCCGTTCTATTAACAGGAGGAGTTTGACAATGAAAAACCATACAGCACCAGCAAAAATTCATATACGACGCAGGTGGAATGCTGAAGCGAGATATGGGCTGCTTTTAGCGCTGCCGGCGATACTGGGCTTTCTGATATTCACTTTGGGACCGCTGTTTGCGAGCCTGATCCTTAGTTTTACCGATTATACGGTGTCAAAAGCTCCTTCGTTTGTCGGAGTTAAGAACTATGTAAGACTTTTTTCCAACCAGGACCCCTTTTTCTACAAATCATTGGGCGTAACGCTGTATTATGTTGTTCTGTCAGTTCCTGTCAGTATGGTAGCGGCTTTTCTTCTTGCTCTTATGCTGAAGCACAATATGAAGGGGAAAGCATTGTTCAGGACCATATTTTACCTTCCATCCATCGTACCTGCCGTCGCTACGGCCACGATCTTCATGTGGCTGCTTAATCCGGATATCGGGCTGTTCAACCAGATACTCAAGGCAGTTGGTTTACCAACCAGCCAATGGATCTACAGCGAGAAGACAGTTGTACCTACCTTGGCATTTATGAACGCATGGACTGTCGGCGGTACAATGCTGATATTCCTGGCGGGCCTGGAAGGGATCCCGAACCAGTATTATGAAGCAGTGGACATCGACGGCGGCAATGCATGGAACAAACTGTGGACTGTTACTATACCGATGATGACGCCTACTATTTTCTTCAACCTGGTAATGGGCATCATCAACGGGTTCCAGACTTTTACACAAGCCCAGATAATGACCGAAGGAGGACCTAACAATGCTTCCCTGTTTTATACGGTCCTGATATACAGGGAAGCGTTCAAGAGCTTCAGGATGGGCAATGCCTGTTCGCTGGCATGGGTTTTGTTCGTCATTATAATGCTGCTGTCCTCGCTGGTATTCCGGTCCTCATCATCATGGGTCTATTATGAAGGAAGAAGGTGAATGATGGTATGAAAAAGAAAATCACTGTTGGCAGAGTTATACTTTTTTCCATGATAATATTTTTGTCATTTTGTTTTCTTCTTCCTTTGATTTGGATGATACGCAGCGCATTTATGGATGCCTCCCAGATTTTCATCGTTCCGCCCGTCTGGCTGCCAAATCCGATAAAGCCGGAGAATTTCAGCAAGGCGATCCGGACTGTACCTTTTGACAAATATTTTTTAAATACTCTTCTGATCGTTGTTTTTAACGTAACAGGCACAGTTCTGACCAGTTCGATTTGCGCATACAGTTTTGCCAGGCTTCGGTTTCCCGGCCGCAAGCTTTTCTTCGGGCTTTTAATGTCAGGAATGATGCTTCCTTACACTGTTACTCTAATACCCACTTTCCTTTTGTGGAGATCTCTGGTAGGAGCCAACAGCTATCTGCCTTTGATCATACCTGCATGGTTCGGGGGAGGGGCTTTCAATATATTCCTCCAGCGGCAGTTTATGATGACCATTCCATTCACGCTGGATGAAGCTGCGCTGATAGACGGAGCCAGTTATCCCCGTATCATGGCATCAGTTATAATGCCCTTGTCCCGGTCCTCTGCAATCGTCGTAGGTCTGTTCCAGTTTATGGCTGTATGGAATGATTACCTTGGGCCTCTTATTTATGTCAATAAAGAATCGCGTTTTACCTTGGCCCTGGGATTACAGCAGTTTATCGGATATTATACGGCACAGTGGGAGTTGCTTATGGCAGCTGCAACCTTGATTTTGATACCGCCGATCCTTATATTCCTGATGGGGCAGAAATACTTTATCCAGGGAATCGTGCTTTCGGGACTGAAGGAATAGAATGCGATACAGGAAAAAAGCATGGATAGTCGAAACTATTAAAAGGTCTGGTTTTTCAGGCAGCCTTTGCCTGAAACCAGGCCTTTTCCTGTATCATTCACAAAGTGCTGTGGGACAATATAAGCATCTGTTGCTGGATCTGAATGACTGCAAATCGAACTGGCATCACGACAGATTGTCGTATTCGAATGGCTTAAATATAAACAATATATTTATTCCTGAAGATTAAAAGCTTTATCCGGATATCCTCTGTCACAATTAGGCTAAAATAATCGAAAATTGAAGGGATTCTTAATGATAAGTCGAATTATTACATTATTTTGTAGTCTATTTGCAAATATAAACATCCGGCTTAAGTACCGTACTTGTAGCAGTGGCTTAGATAGGGCAGGGAGAAACAAATGCTGGCATTTACATTATACATGGGGGATTCCGGTAAGAGAAGCAAACTTGAGGAACTATACATTCGTTTTCACAAGGAAATGTACTATATTGCAATGTCTATCCTGCATAATACCCATGATGCGCAGGATGCTGTACAAACAGCTATACTGAAATGTGCGAATTATATCGATAAAATTGAGGATTTGCACTGTAACAGGACAAAGCACTTAATCGTTACCATTATTAGGAACACTGCCACTGATATTTATCGCCGAAAGAAAAGACAGCAGTATGAAAATATAGAAGATTGCCCGGAACCATTGCTGGCTGACGACCAGTTTACCGACGATATAATCTTCAGGATGAGCGATGGGGAATATTATGCAAAGCGGCTGGCCGAACTGAAACCGGAGTATGCTGAAATATTGACCTTAAGGTATTATAACGAGCTGACAAACCAGGAAATCGCACAACTGCTGGACATCAGCCATGAAAATGTCCGGGCTCGGCTTAGCCGGGCCAAAGCCGCACTAAAGAAAATAATCATGGAACAGTGCGAAGACAGGAACGGAAGGAAACGGGTACATGAAGAATAGAATAGAAGTAAATGAGCAGGAACATATTATGGAAAGTTTGTATCGATATGTTGGTTATCAGCATTGCGAAAATGTAGCCAGGGAATTCGATGAAATAAGTAAACTGGCTAAGGACATGGAGTATCCAAAGGAACTGGATGACTGGTTTGCCGGTTATCTTGAAAAAGTTAAAAAGTCAGAGAAGAAAGCTAAAAGAATGGCTGCTGCAAAACGTATTGCAAACAAAGCCGCAATGGTCACAATTGTTTTTATTATTGGGTTGGTCCTGGCGACATTCAGTGTGGATGCCATCAAGATCGGGGTTCTTAATTTCCTTATTGAAACAACACAGAGATATACCAGCATTCAAGTTGGGGGTGTAGTGGATAAGGAAGAAAAAGTTACTATCCCATGGAGCAGTTATTACTTACCAGAATACATTATAGATGGTTATTGTATCAGCCACGTCCAGGAACTTGGTGAAAACAGAGTGATTTATTTCCAAAATGCTAGTGGGGAAGTAATAGAGTTTTCCCAGTCATTTGGTAATTACAATTATCAAATCGATACTGAAAATACAGAAGCAACAGAAGTAATGATCAATGACACCAAAGGCATTCTCGTCGATAAAAATGGAGATATCACGTTAATATGGAGCAACTCTGATTATACTTTCTTTTTATTTGGCAAAGCGGACAAGAAAGAAATCATCAAAATGGCTGAAAGCATTAAGTTGATAAAGAAACAATAACTGACATACTGCAACAAATTAATGCACTCCAACGTTACAATTTATGAAGGGGGATGATAGTAAATGCTTAAGAGAAAAATTATACTGTTGTTCTGCATAGTCTTCATATTTGCTGCGCTGGGAGTACCTGTTCAGGCGCAAAGCAACCTACAGCTCAATGATGCCCATGAGCAACTTGTCATACAGCCTTACTTTACCTATATTGCAATTTTTCAAACAGGATTTAATATTTCATCAACTGGAAAAGCAACAGTAGATGTGTACCTGACGGCTCGGAATGTTGACAGTGTAAAAGTAGAAGCCAGTCTGCAGCAGTACAAAAACGGATCCTGGACAACAATTAAGAGCTGGTCAAATACGGAAACAGGAACAAATGCCGGGGTAGCCGGTGAATATTATATAGCACATGGGTACCAATATAGGGTTATTTCACACGGCTATGTCTACAGGTATGGCAGCTTAGTCGAATCAACATCGTATACGAGTGATCCGACAACATACTAAGCATTAAGGCATTATTATCTTTCGCTCCATTCAGGACCAGGTAAGAATAACGCATATTTTATCTGCATTACTGAAAAGTATGCAGATAAAAAATGCTGTTGCCTGTGAACAGGGATATTTTTAGCATATTAACTGTTATAAAAACAGCATTACTAATTTTGAAGATATATGCTCGATGCAGCCACATTGTGCCTTTTGTCGCTGCTTTATTTATGTGTTATGTTGACCTGTTGAGGGAGTCTTATTATGAGAAAACTGGCAGCTGTATTATGCGTATTATCGTTTGTCCTATCCGTGTTCATAATTTTTATAACAGTTAACAAGCATGTTTTTATAAATTATTTAAGCGACAGGTATCCGGATGCAGCTTTTAAGATAGAATCTGTCGGCATTGACTTGGCAAACATGGAGGTAACCGCCCGTGTAGGTGATTCAGACGGGATAGAGTCTACATTGAGAAAAAAGGGAAGCATCATCTATAGCGACTATGAACTGGATAAGGTAAAAAGCCTGATTAAGAACGAGTTAACAGAAACGCTCCGTGAAAGTGAACTGATGAATTATATAAAGAACATTGATGTAAGGATACTCGAAAAAGTGGAATACGCTGAAATTGCCGACGGCCTGAATCCGGCAATATATCTTACGGTTGAGTATAGCGACGCAGTCAGCGGCAAAAGGGATTTTGCACAGAAAAGTTATAATGTCATCAGCGTTATCAAAGAAGCAAAATACAATAACATTGGTACATATGTATTCCTGCAAAGTACTGAACATGATGCCATGAGCCTGACAGTATATTCGGAGGATTCAGAAGCTGATTTTGATGCTTTATTGGGTAAAATAGAAGTGGTCAAAGAAAAAGAAAATGTGCAGTGAACCAGGCTGCGATAAATACCGGCTGGGCATGTGCTTCGAAATGATGTTTTGCCGATACTGCAGGCATCTTCAGGAAGCGGCGGACGGTGCTGCCGCGATGACCACGGCCTGTTCGCGGGTGGTTGTGCCCTTTGGCACGAAGTTGCCGCTGATACCCTAGGCTAAATGAACCTAAATTACAAGTGGTTCTGTCATTTCTCCTAACATCTCATCATCAGCGCAGCATATCCTTGTTTCAAGTTCCTGCCACTTCTGATGTATCTCGTTGGAATTGCGCAGCAATACAGCGTATTCAGAATGTCTTGATATTACGCTTTTAATTACTTTTACCCCATACTTGATGACAGCAATAATCTCTGTCACATTTATTTCCCACGGACTTTTTTTGATGACAACTTTTCCGATATTTATAGCTGTCACAATTGCATGAGCGACAAGAAGCATTTCATTTAATTTTTCTTTACTTCCTGGCTTGAAGAAATGTTTCACTGCTTCGAAATTTGAATATCCTTCGGATAATTCAAACTCTGATTTATACTGCCTGACAGACTTAATTGAAAAATAAATCCTTATAATAGTCTCAATAATAATTGCTGAAAGTGACTGTATGATGATATTTTTACAGTTGAAACCATTCTGATACATATCCGCAGCCAGTTTTCTCAACTGACGGTCATCGCATTCTGCTAAAAATGAACTGCCGGGGAAAGGCAGACTATATGTGGAAAACAAATCGCCAAACATGTGCTTTGCATATTTAATTATTGCTTCTATAGCAGAAAGCTGTTCGTATGCGGTCCCGTATTGGTTTACTTTTGATATAACCTTTATCGCTTTGCCGTACTCATGGCGGATTCCAATGAATTCACCATTTTTAAACATCATTATTCCTTCTATAAACCTAAGAACGTCGTGACTGCGGGAAAGTCCTCTGTGGTATCCTCCCCCAAAGCCTTTTCCCTGGTAATCAACAGGGGCTCCCTCCTCATGCTTATGGAACTGATTTAGCCGTTGAGAAAAGGCAGAATCTTTCCCGGTTAAGCTATTATCCCTGCTGCTCAGAATAATATCTGCAAGACTGCCAATTGAGGCTGCGATGAAAACCGCTATAAAATCACTTTTAGTCCATTTTTCTCTTTTTGAAACCGGCCGGTTTAAGTAATTTGAAATTTCATCCAGTTCGTCTTGTGACACCAGGCTTTGATAATCTAAATTATCAGTATCCAGACCTCTTGCTTCAAGTGAGCTTCTGGCTTTTTCAAACAACTCATCGTAACTCAGTGGTTCAGCGGAACATTTACTTTCGTGTACAGGCTTTTCGACTACTGAAGGCACTGGTTTTGGATGTGGCTGCTCTTTCCCAAGTATTGCATATATTCGATCAAGATCCGCTTTCATAACGTCGAGTTGCTCTGAATGCGCTGCGTTTTTTTCATGAATTTCATCCAGGGTCCGAGCAGCATCTTTGACTTCTTCCTGCTCATATCGCAGGATTACGCTGTCTTTATCCATTTATATCCCTTCTGTAACGCATGAAATCTTTGCGAGTTTTATTAAGCAGTTATTTGCTCATGTATAGTGGATTATTTCATTGCTGATAATTTCTTCCTGCGGTACGGTCAATACTTAACAAGTCTTAGCTGCCTGGGCAGCATCCAATGTTTCCAGCAAATCATTCAACTGTTCCTGCATCAATTTTATTTTTTCTTCATTTCTGTCCGTTTTTGCTTTTTCTTCATCTAATGCCTTCTTAAGGTTCTCGATCTGATCGTTAAGTTTTTCAATCACCTTCTGTTTTGTAGCATTATCCATATTGGCCTGGTTTAATGCTTCCCTTAATTCCCTGTTCTGCTTTTTTGACCTTGCTGCTTCGGCAGCATTGGATGCAATGCCGGCTCCTACGAGACCTACACCGCTTGCAACGGCCTGGATCAGGGCAGTTCCTCCGGCCATTCCGAGTCCGCCGGCTGCCAGCGAACCGCCTCCCAGTGCTGCGAGACCTGCCGATGTTGCTGCTGCTCCTGAAAGACCAAGAAACGAACTGCCAATAGCTGCCCCTATGGCAGGAGCGGCCAATCCACCGGTAACTGCGCACAAAGCGCCTAAACCAAGAATTCCTACGATTTTACCTATTTTCATCTGGATCACCTTATCTCTCCAATATGTTATTTATTTTTGCCTGAAGCGCGACCTGCTCTTCCATCGCAGATTCCAGTTCATTCAGTTTACTGGTCTCTATGTGCATTATTTCGCAGATATTCTTCAGACCCTGTTTTTCTACCAAGGAATAATTGCCGTTTGCATAGCACATGGCCAAAAGGTCATACAATAATGTCAGCTTGGTGCTGCGGTTTACGATACAGGAAAGTATTTCTTCAATGGTTTCTTCCCTGTTCATTACACTTTTTTTCAGATCATTTACTTGATATACAGAGAGGCCATAAGCTGTACCAATCCTGTCGAAATATTGGATCTCATCATCATCGACCTTGTCATCAGATAGTGTAATGTACATCAATGCCTTTAAATATGCAAGTTTCTCCTGTTCGCTCATTTTTACTTTCCTCCTGTAAATTAACATTTATGTCCAATAACTATATTTATGTTAACACAAATTGCATTTATTGTTAAGTATATGGAACCTGGACGGCTAATTGTCAATGATGTGTCCTGGAGCAAAAGTAAGGCAACAAAACTGCTTGCATTATCTTTTCAGAACCGGTATTCTAAAAGCATACCAATACTTGACGCCAGTCATCTGACCGAGTGTATGCGAGGGGTCGCAGTTTAAAAGATGCCTAATATGTCAGGGGAAGATATTTGATTATTGCCTGCCATAAACCTGAGCGGGCTGGGGCAGGCATTATTCAGCCTGTTGCCCGGATGACGCAAAACAACGGTTAACTATAATACAGTACCGGTTATCAGTTGACACTTTCGAAGGAGGTTACAAGGGAGGACGAAATCGCAGCAATGGGCACATATAAAGTTTTTGTCTATGGTACGCTTTTGAAGGGCGAAGAAAACCACAATGCTTACCTGTCGGGTTCGAGGTTTGTCTGCTGTGCGGATCTTCCGGGGTACGGGCTTTACAATGTGGACGTTTACCCCGGCATCGTCCCTGAAGAAGGCGAGCGGGTGAAAGGTGAGGTATACGAAGTTGACCAGGCAACGCTCAGGCGGCTTGATGACCTGGAAGACGAAGGCGACCTGTATACCCGCAGGGAGGTCATTGCCGAAACCGCGGAAGGCCCGATAAAGGTCCTGGTGTATGTTTGGAACGGCGATGTCGATGCGGACCGGAAAGTGGACTATACAAAACAACCCTGGAGAGGGCTGGGTATCTGATACATCTTTCACTTTTCCGAATGCTGCTGGCTATAGGGTTTGACCTGCAAATTACACCGAACATCAAATATTTTTTACATAAATACTAATATTAGTAAAATAGTATAAAACCACGTCACATAATGTAAGCAGAGGCAAAATTAGGATTGATAAGGCTGAACAGGACCTGTATAATGAAAATGAAACCTGAAATGCCGTAAAATAAAAAATTGATAGCCGAACCGGGTGGTCTTTTCCGTGAAACTGTTTGATGTTTTGCCGCAGAATTTGTTCTCTATATTGGCTTGCAAAAACAAAAGCCTTTACACCGAGGCTCTTTTTGTACTGCGCAAGGCGTTCAGGCAGGAAATGACCATTGCCAAAAGCGATTTGGTGTCCATGCTGATCGCGAACCTGGACGAAGCGTTGCTTACTATCGATATGGATGCGGAAAAAGACGAATTTGGCCTGGAAGATGATGACGCTGCAAGCGGCCAGAGCCTTTCAGCCACTGCCCACTATATACTGAGAAGGCTGAGAGACACGGGATGGATAGAAATGGAGTATCAGCCGGATTCTTTCGAGGAAATCATAACTCTTCCTGACTATACGATAAAGCTGGTCAATACGTTATATTCGTTTACCGACGAAGCTGTCCGCGAGTACAACTCCTTTGTATACTCCACATATTCAGCTCTCCGGACCGCCGACACCGACAGGGATGACTTTATGTACAATGCATTACTCACGGCGCACGAAAATACCGTAAAACTTGTCGATGAACTGAAGTCCCTGCACAACAATATCAGGAGATACCACCAGGCGCTGAATACTTATGTTACGGCTAACGAAGTACTGAAAGGGCATTTTGACGAATATAAGTCCCTGATCATGGATCACATATACCACCCGCTAAAGACCCTGGATTCGGTACCGCGTTTCAAGATCCCAATATTGAACATAATATCCGGCTGGCTATCCGATACCGAACTAAGGAAAAAGATAGCGGAACAGGCAATGCAGCGCGGGAAATACAGGTCGCTTGATGAAGCGATGGACGACATCATACGGAAGATGAACGAAATAAACGATCTGTATGAAGGAATGGATGCGATGCTCGACGAGGTCGACAGAAAGAATTCGGCATATACCAGGGCGTCCATGGAAAAAATGTATTATTTGCTGAATACCGACAGAAGCATAAAAGGCAAGTTGGTAGATATAATCACTGCAGCAGCACCGGCATTTTCAATGGCGCCAGGCAGAAAACTCCCGGACAGGGGGGGATCGCCCGATACTGAATACTTGATAGATATGCTTGCCGATGGTGTCGTGCTTTACAGGCAGGGCTATATCGATGACCGGTCTTTGTACACGAGGGCTAATAAAAGCAGCCGCCATGACGATGAGAAACCGCTTAAGATCGATCTGCCTGGTGAAGATATTGGCGAAGCGGTAATTCAAAACTTTATCAAAAACGTGAAGAAATTGTACAGCCGGCAAAAAGTAATGGCTTTTGTCGACCGCCTGATGGCAGGAAGAGAAATATTAAACAGCAGCGAGATACGGCTTGAAAACGATGATGAGTTCATCATGCTGATACTTGCGGTGATCGACAGCAGTGAAAAAAACAGGAATTACAGGGTGGAATTTACGGACGGATATGTTGAATGCGGCGGGTACAGGATACCCGGTATGCGGTTCATAAGGAAAGGAACTGTGCGGAATGTGGGTTGAGGGTTTCGAGAAAATGAGCAATTCTGAAAAGGAAGAAATGAAGCGGCTGCTTAATGTCCTGCTCTCTAAGACTTATATAGTCAGGGACGTCTATGACACAAAAGAGATGATGATGAAAATCAACCCGGATTACAGGTTCCTGGAAAGGCATTTTGAGATTGTTTCTGATTACCTGTCGTATTCGGGCTGGGATGTGAGCAAGGACAACCAGTATGGGGTTATCTCCATTGATAACATTTATGAGTACAATAAAGTGAAGCTTGACCGTTTTACAACGATGACCCTTTATACCATACGGCTGATATATGAAGAAGAACGGGAGAGGGTCACGCTGAGAAACGAGATCATGACCACGACGGGCCAGATTTTTCACAAGATGATCACACTGAACGTTTTGAAACGGAAGCCGGCCGACCGTGAAATGACGGAAAGCCTGCGCGTCCTGGCGGAGCACAACGTCATCCAGAAGATATCAGGAAACTGGGCGGATGCAGATGCACGTATCCTTATCCTCCCATCAATTCTCTTTATTGTGACAAATGAAAAGATAAGCAGGTTACATGAACTGCTCGCGGAAGATCCCCAGCAGCCAGAGACGGAGGCCGGGACCGGGGATACGGACGAACCGGATATTATAAGGGGGGAGGCAGAGGCCGGATGAAACTTCTAAAAAAGCTTCTCCTGATCCATTGGCATTTTTTCAGCCATGAGCTTATAGAATTTGACAGGATCAACTTCCTGACCGGTAAAAACGCTTCCGGGAAAACAACGCTGATAGATGCGCTGCAGCTTTTATTGCTGGGCGATGCGAACGGCAGGAACTTTTTCAATAAGGCGGCCAACGAGCGTTCATCCAGGAGCCTGAAAGGCTACCTGAGATGTGAGCTCGGCGACGACGGGGGTACGGGTTTCCGCTATCTCAGGGAAGGACGTTTTACAAGTTATATTGCGTGTGAATTCTATGATGACCAGAAAAAGTCGAGTTTCACCGCGGGCGTCGTTTTTGACTGCTATGAAGACGGGACCGATGAACATCATTTCTTCATACTTGACTCAGAGCTGCCGGAGAATCATTTTATTGTCGACGGCGTCCCGATGACATATAAAGATCTGCGGACATTTGTAAACAAAAATTATAAAAGAGGGAAATTCGATTTCCCGGCATCCGACAGGAGTTTCCAGGATATACTCAAAGGGAAGTTCGGCGGGCTGAAGAACAAGTATTTCAGCCTTTTGAAAAAGGCGGTCTCATTTACTCCCATTACGGATATAGAGACGTTTATCACCGAATATGTATGTGATGTAAAAAGCCCGGTCGACATCTCGCTTATGCAGGACAATATCCGAAGTTACAAACGCCTGGAATTTGAAGCGGACATAATGGAAGAAAGGGTCAGGCGACTGTCTGAAATTTCTGAAAAGTACGGGTCATACCTGGAAGAAAGCCAGAGGTTCGAGATCCAGAGCTATATTATTGACAGGGCAAAGCTGCAGGTATCGCTCGACAAGATCGATCATCTTGGCAGGGAAATCGCAGGACTTGATTCGTCCATAGCAGAGGAGAAAAACAGGCTTACAGGGATCAACCTGGAGTTGGAAGAGGAGAAAAAGAAAAGGGACGGGCTCCTGGAAGACAAGCACAGGTCAGACATAAACAATAAGCTGGAACAACTCAGGAAGCAGAAAAATGACCTGATAAAAGAAGTTGGCAGGCTTGAAGGCAACGTCGATGAAATAATACAAAGGCTCAGGCGATATGCCCTGGAGTGGAGAAAAGCGGCGAATAAATGTGAGCCCCTCAGGGAAATGCCTGACTGCGATCTTAAGATGCAGTTTTCAAATGAACTGGAAGTAATAGCAGAGTATTCTGAGAAGACTGCCGGCTACGCAAAGCACCTGATCGATATCGATGCGCAAACTGTTGATGTTATCATGAATGAAGACTTCGGAACGATATCGGACGATTTAGGCAGATTCAAAGAATCTGCTCAAGTGCTCCGCGCATCCGTCGGGAAGAAAAGAAATGAATATATAAAAGAACTTGACCGGAAAGAAATGACTTTAAGGGAACTTGAGAAGGGAATAAAGGATTATGATCCAAAGCTTATTTTACTCCGGGATGAGATTAAGAGAGAACTGTCAATGAAATACGGGAAGGACATCCATGTGCATATCCTTTCTGATCTCCTGGAAGTCAGGGATGAGCGCTGGCGTAATGCAATCGAGGCTTATCTGCATACCCAGAAATTCTATCTTATTATCGAGCCCCGGTATTTTGTAGACGCGCTGAAAATCTATGACAGGCTGAAATTTTCCATGGGCTTTTATGACTGGGGCATAGTCGATACCGGAAAACTTGAGGAAAAACAGCCGGTATGCGAAAAGGGCAGCCTTGCGGAAGAGGTTATCACTGCTGATCATTATGCCCGGCTGTTTGTCGATTTCGTTATGGGCAGGGTCATCAAATGTGATACGGTGGAAGAACTGCGCAATCATGACAGGGCGATAACTGATACATGTATGCTTTACCAGGGCTATGTAGCCAGGCAGCTCCACCCTGACAGGTGGAAGCATCCGTATATAGGCAGAAATGCAGTCGAAAAACAGATCGAAGGAGTAAAGCAGGCCATTGGGCTCATCATGACGGAAATATCAGCCTGCGATATATGCACTCAGGCAGTTGGAGCTGCAGCGGACATGGGCGTTGCCAGCAGTAATGAAGCAGAGTCTTATATAAAAACGATACAAGAGGCTGCGGTACTTCCGACATTAAGGGCAAGGCTTGCTGAAGTTATAGAGGAAGAAGGAAAAATCGACATATCGTGGCTCATCGGAATAGATAAAAAGATCGAGGAATCGGAGAAAAGGATAAAGAACCTTGAACAGCAAAAGGAAGAATGTGTATCAAATATAGCGAGGTACGAGGGAGAAAAACAGGACATCGCTTCAAACAGGATACCGCAGGAACAAAACAATGCCGCCGAAAGCAGAAAGGCGATCGACGACAGGTACGATTCACAATGGATCAGCAGCACAGGCGAACCCAGGTTCATGAAGGAACTCGGAATGAGGAGTTCGGCCAGGGAAGTCGCGGACAATTTCAGTTCGCAGCTGGAGAGGACAAGGAGCCAGAAGGCTAAAAAGAGGGATGACCTGGAGACGGCCAGGGCAGAATACAACAAGGTATACCAGGCGCCCCATGATATAAAAAGAGAGGATAATGCAGCATATGATAAAGAACTGGAAGAACTGCAGGGCATAAAGCTCCCAGAGTACAGGAAGAAGATCCATGATGCAAAGGAAAAAGCGTTCCAGCAGTTCCAGGATGATTTTCTTGCAAAACTCAAGTCGAACATAGATATGGTCAGGAACCAGATCGATGAACTGAACAGCGCCCTGAAGGAAAGCGTGTGGGGAACTGAACGTTACCGCTTTACCATGGCCCCGAGACAGGAATATGTCAGGTATTATAATATGATAACTGACGAGATGCTTCTCGAAGGCTATAACATTGCCTCTCAAATTTTCAGGGACAAGCATAGGGATGCCATAGATGAGCTCTTCCGTCAGATCATCGATGTAGAGTCGGAATTAAACGCTGACGCCAGGGCGGAGCTCGAGAAAAATATAAAGCGGTTTACGGATTACAGGACTTACCTGCAATTCGACCTGGAAGTAACGGATACGGAAGGCAGGACGCAGAGACTTTCCAAAACGCTCCGGAAAAAGTCGGGAGGAGAGACCCAGACGCCTTTCTATATAGCCGTGCTGGCCTCGTTCGCGCAGCTTTACAGGATACAGGACCCGTCATTTAACCGCATCAGGCTGATCATGTTTGATGAAGCGTTCAGCAAAATGGACAGCGAGAGGATACAGGAGAGCATCAGGCTGCTGAGAAGGTTCGGCTTCCAGTGCATACTCTCGGCTCCTTCCGAAAAGGTCGGCGATATTGCGCCTTTAGTGGACAGGAACCTATGTGTGATCAGAAACGGGAACACTGCTGCAGTCCGGGCATTTGATGCGAGGAAACTGATAGATGAATCAGCAGGAGAATACATTGCAGCTGCATCGGAACAGGACCAGGCAGGAGGTCGGTATGGATTATAAAAAGCTTATCCTGGACAGGTTATTGGATAGGTATGAAAAAAGCAAGGCTTTTACTGATGGGACTTCAAGGAGAAGGATACTGATCAGGCTGAATTCGCATGAGTTTCCCGAATATGATATAGAAAAGCCTTTTGTAAGAGAAACGTTCAACAGTGTCATAACCGAACTGGCATCCCGGGAGATAGTAGGGTTCGAATGGCTGAAACATGAACAGGGGAACATAATCGACAAGGTTTGGCTGATCGTTCCCAATGTTTCCAGGGCTTATGAAGAAATATCGAGAAAACCGAAAAGGAGTATCCTGGACAGCATCCTGGAAAGAGCGGAGCAAGCTGCCCGATTTATCGATTCGGAGATGGGCGAAGATCCGGTTGACGGATCGGCGAACGGACAGGTCAGCGGCGATATATCGGACAAAGGCGGCATAGCTTGGGCAGGAAACTTCATGCATGACGTAATATCCTCAATAAAGGACAGGGCTTCTGCAGCAGGGCTGCTCCCGGAGAATGAGGAACAGTCGCTTGCCGTTATAAGAGCGGTCGAAGAGATATGCAGGCTGCGCGGTACGGAATGTCTCGAAAGAGTGTTCAGTCTCCGCTGCTACGGCGATTCAAAGTATTTTGAAAAATTTGTAAGGGGAAGGCTGATCAGCCTGCTGAAAAAGTATTACATCGGGATTGATGAGGCGGCGGAAATGACCGATGACGATATACTGGCGCAGGCCGGTATACGGCAGTCTCCCGAATATGTTGAATTCCGGGGTGCCATATCTGTCAGCCTTGAGGGTAATGTTATAGATTTTTCCCTGTTCCCGTATGGCGTTTCCATCAATGCAGATACTGTCCGCCGGCTTGAAGTTGTGAGCATGGGAACCGTAAAGAGGATCCTGTTTATTGAAAATAAAGCAAACTATGTTGAGTTTACAATTGCAAACAGGGATCCTGATATGATGATCGTGTACCTTGGGGGGTTTTACAGCCCGCTGAAAGGCCTTTTTATCAGGAAGGTATATGAAAAAGCTTCAGAACACAATGTCAGGTTTTATCACTGGGGCGATATTGATCTTGGCGGATTCTTGATCTTCAATAGACTTAAAACCAATATTATACCGAAACTGGAGCCATACCTGATGGACAGGACAGCGCTTGAAACCATGAGGGAGCATGCCGTCCGGTTTGATGACAAATATGCTGCAAAACTGGCAGAATTATTAGCTGATGACGGTTACAAGGTTTTCCACGATGTTATCGGATATATGCTTGAGAACCGGATCAGATTGGAGCAGGAAGTCTTTCTGCTGTCCGGCTAAAGTGTCAGCTTGGTAGTATATATGATTTGTTGTTATTTTTCGGTGAAGTCTATAAGCGGTAAAACAATGCTTCCTGCCGGAGGGACAAAGCAGGGAACTGCATGAGATTTATGTCTGCAGTTCCCGTAAACTAATACTCCCCATGAACCAGTACTTCTCAAGAGTTGTTATTCCAAGAGCTAATGCGAGCCTATATTCTGAATATCGAAACGAGCTCCAGCAGTCTGTTGGCGCTGTCGTTTACTTTCCTGGTCTTTTCCAGGACTTCGTTCGTCCTCCTGACTATTTCCGCAGCTTCGCGGGCAAGGTCGCCGGTTTCTGCCGCGCCCTCTTCGGATGCCTTTGCCACGTCGTTGATAGCCTGCGTCATGGTCTGCATCGATGCGGAAAGCTGCTGTGTCGTTGCGCTCAGGTTTGTTACCATTTCGCTGATCATCAGGGCGTCATTATTGTACTGTTCGCCTGCTGCCAGAAGCATGTCATAATCCTTTACCACATTGTTTTCAAGAAATTCCAGGACTTCTTCGGCACTGTCTGAAAGGGCCTGCACCGACTCGAGCACAAGTTTGGTCACTTTCTGTATCTCGTTGGCGGTCTTCTTTGAGTTTTCAGCCAGGTTCCTTATCTCGCCGGCAACGACGGTGAAACCGAGCCCGGCGCTTCCTGCCTGGGAAGCCTCGATTTCAGCGTTCAGCGCAAGCAGGTTTGTCCTGGAAGCAATAGAAAGGATCGCTTCGGACAGGACTTTTATGTTTTCCACAGCTTTTGACTGCTCTATTGCGTTCCTCAGCCTTGCTGCAACGTCGGTACGGATCTCATGTGCCCTCTTCTGTGAATCAAGGGCGGTGGCCTTGAGCTTCTCCGCCCGCCTGCTTACTTCGCCTGCGGTTTCGGCGCTTTGCATGGAATCGTTGGCTATGGAGTCGACGGCGTCTTCGATTTCTTCGGTTGTAGCGTTCATTTCTTCCGCTGAGGCAGAGTTTTCATCCATCTTCTGCGACAGCTTGTTTATGATACCGGACATGAGGTTTATCTCGGAAGTCAGCGCCGCCATGTTTTCATTGATGTTCGCGATGGCTTCGCCGACGCTGCCGGCCTCCCCGACGACATTGCTGATTATCCCTGAAACGTTGACATTTATGTTGTTGAAGGCCCTGGCAAGTTCGCCTATTTCGTCACGCCTCATGGTATATTTATCCGCCATGGCTTTCGAAAAATCACCGCCGGACATAATGCGGCACTCTTCCGACAGATAAGTGATGGGCGTTGATATGCCTTTTCCAAGAATATATGCGATCGCCAGCCCTGCCGCCAGGAATATGACGGATATGGCCAAAACCGTCAGCCTCAGTGATGACAGTCCGGACAGCACTTCGTCCCTGTCCACCGCGATCCCGATCGACCAGCCGTACTTATCTACGGGTGCGAATCCGGTGAATTTTGGTACACCGTTGTATACGTATTCGCCGAAACCTGTTTTGCCTTCCGTCATCTGTTTCTGTATTTCAAAGAACCCATCAAAGCCGACCTGTGCGGACACGCTTTCCCTGGCGCGCAGCTGCACGCCGGTGTTTTCTCCGCCTGCCGGGGCAGTTGCAGATGAAGCAGCATCAGCGGTTTCTGCGCTGGTTGTTGCAGAGGAAACGGCATCAGAGGATTGAGCGCCTGTCGCTGCCGAGGATACCGCATCTGATCCATTTCCATCGGAAGCGGAGGATTGGTCTGCATTGGCAGCGGAAGCTTCCAGTATTTGCAGGATGATGTTTTTGTCGGCATGGGCGATCGTCCGTCCCTGCTTGTTTATGATATAGGCTTGTCCGCTTTCTCCGTATTTGACCCTGCCGGCAAATTCGCTCAACTCCAGGCCGTCCCTGTAAGCCATGAGTACGCCGGCTGTCTCGCCATCCACCTTCACAGGGACCGCATACACCATGACAATGCCGGATCCGTTCTTGTCAGGCATTGGTTCCGAGACTGTGTCCTTCCCGGATAGTGCGCTTTCAAAGAAGGGATTGTTTTTAACGTCCGTGACAGTGCCGTTGCTGTACAAAACCTTTCCGTTTTTGTCGGCCAGTATCAACAGCTTATGGCCCGAACGGCTGATCTCATCGGACATAAAGTCTTTCAGCGCAGGATCATCTGTGTTGCCGTTTTTCAGTACTTTCATGAAATCCAGTGAAGCGATGATGCTCAGCTTATTGAGCTGGTTCTGCATCGCGTTTTCGATTGTCGCCGACGCTTCCACGGCGGCTTTCGGCAAGGTTTCTTCGAGAACATCCAGGACCGAATTTAAGGCTGTAATGTATGATGCCAGACCCAGACCGGAACAAATAATGAATACGAGAACACCGAATAACACAATAATCCTTGTACTGATCCTCCGCATATACCCCGGCTCCATTTATTGAAATTTTAATAGAATTTGTTGAATATATACCCGGTTTGTTGCTGTGTCTATCAGGAACTTCATAAGTTATTTATATCAGGAAATGGGTTTCGGGGCAACATAAAATGGCTGCCCGGCATGCCGGGCAGTCAGCAGTTGTTCGACAGCATCTTTATTAGTTCCCTGGCGGCAGGGGATTGATCGGTACCGTTCAGCACGGCGATACATGCGTTTCTCGGGGGTATCTGCTCGAACAGCTTGATTTCGAAGACATTGCCCTGTTCCAGTTCATCCTGTATGAAGTTTTTCATTACGCATGCGATGCCGAAGTTGTTTTTTGCAAAATGGACAAGCAGATCAAAGTTCCCCAGTTCAAACACAGGTTCGATCACAACGGAATTGTCTTCGAAATATTTGTCGATAAACAGCCGTGAGTTGCTGGTCCTTGGCGGAGAACCTGCGGATCTCAAAAAATATCGCCGGGCTGTGCGTAAAAAATGAGATCGTTTTCGAGATCGAGATCGGAGTCGTAGGCGGTGAAGAAGACGGATACCGGACGGAAGGCGTTGATTCTTCCAGGCTTTACACGACGCCCGAGGATATGTTGAGAGTTTATGAAGAGCTGGGGGAAATACCAGGCTTAAAGTATATGACTGCGGCGACTTTCGGCAATGTCCACGGAGTATACAAGCCTGGAAATGTCAAGCTGAAGCCTGAGATACTGAAACGCGGCCAGGATGCGATAAGAAAGAAATACGGCAGCGATGCGGGGCTTTACCTTGTATTCCACGGCGGATCCGGCTCGGCTAACGAAGAGATATGGGAGACTCTTGAATACGGAGTAGTTAAAATGAACATCGACACCGACACCCAGTATGCGTTTACCAGGCCGATCGCTGACCACATCCTGAAGAATTACGACGGGGTGTTGAAAATCGACAACGAAGTCGGCAACAAGAAGATGTATGATCCCAGGGCCTACCTGAAGCTTGCCGAAGCGAATATGAGCAAGCGTGTTGCTGAAGCATGCGAGGTCCTGCGCTCTGCTGGAAAATCGCTGTGTCCGTGCCGTTGAACCATCGTCAAGCCTGGTACATTTTTGTGATTCCGGCCCTAAAGCGGGTATATTATTGCATAAATGTGATGCATGGGGTAATTGCGGTTTATGGGGAATGGCATGAAATACAGTACCGAAAAAATCTGGGAAGATTTCAGCGCAGCATTGCGTGCATACATATCCGGGAAGATTTATGACCGCGCAAGTGCAGAAGATGTTTTGCAGGATGTTTTTGTAAAGATCCATGCGAATATCGATTCCCTTAAAGATGATACCAGGGTACGGAGTTGGGTCTACCAGATCGCACGCAACACGGTTATTGATTATTACAAAAAGAATAAATACAGGCTGGAAGACATCGGTTCGGTACTCAAGGAGGATGATGGGACTCTTTCCGATACTGCTGAACTGGACCTGGAAAACCCGGCAAAAGAAGTAGAAGCAGGCCTGATAGGCATGATAGAAGCACTGCCGGAAAAGTATGCCCAGGCACTTCTGCTTGTTGAGTTTGAAGGGATGCCGCAAACAGAGCTTGCAAAAAAGCTCGGGATTTCTGTGTCCGGGATCAAGTCGCGTGTGCAGCGGGCCCGCATGATGCTGAGAGACAGCCTTATGAGGTGCTGCCATTTTGAGTTCGACCGTTATGGAAAAATTATAGACTTTCGCCCGAATACCTGCTGTTGCTGTTGTGAGTGAAGCCGACAGGTTACCGTGAAATCACCGGTCCATTTTGCGTCCTTTTCGAAGTTCGATCGTCATCATTATTGAACGATTGATTCGAAAGGATGGATGCGAATATGGAAAAAATTTTTCTGACTCTACCCGGTTTGCTGGCAGAAATGGCCGCAACAGTCTTGACAAGCATTGTCCATAATTGGATGCCTTTAAGCCTTGCCATATTGACAGCTTCGATATTGAAGGTGCATATTGACACTGAAAAACTGAAAAGGACTCTGTTGGCAAAGCCAAGGGTCTCGATTTTGACCAGTGTAGCCGTTGGTGCGTTTACACCGCTTTGCGCGTGCGGAACAATGGCTGTTGTCATAGGACTGATTACCACTGCCCTTCCATGGGGACCCGTAATGGCGTTTCTTACTTCTTCTCCGCTTATGAGTCCCGACGGTTTCATACTGCTTGCCGGTGTCGTCGGTTTCAGGTTTGCGGCGGCGCTGGCAGCAGCATCGGTAATCATCGGCCTGGGTTCCGGCTTTATAACACATTTGATAGAGAAAAAGACATCTTTCCTGGCTGGTCAGACCAGATTCCAGGAGAGACCGAAAGCGCAAGCCTGTGGCTGTACCGGAACTGCGACGGAGACTGAAAACGTTGTCCGGGATTGCGTATATTACGAGCGTGAACCCGCAGATATTCAGGTTTGCTGTTGTTCAGGACATGGGGCTGTTTCTGTTCAAGCGTACTGTTGCCCTGAACCTGAGCCTGCGTATGTGAAAATTTGTGGCTGTTCGGGGTCAGAGACCGTTTCTGCCCAGGCATGCTGCAGTTCTGAAACCACGTCTGCATTTGAGCAGGGATGCTGCGCTGCAAAAGGTCCCTCGAATACTCTTCTGAGGTTTGTCAGAAAGATAAAACTCCCGGAAGTAGCCAAAGCCGTGTGGAGTGTGGGTGTAAAGCAAATTTTGCTTTATTTCTCGACTTTTGTGGCGGTCGGATATCTCATCAATTCTTTTGTACCGACTTCAATCATAATGGCATTGTTCAGGCCTGGCAGCATTTTCTCGGTTCCATTGGCGGCATTGATCGGACTGCCCCTGTATGTTACCGGTGAATCCGCGATACCGCTGATACAGTCGCTGATAGCAAACGGTGCCGGAGAAGGATCGATGATGGCATTCATGATCACCGGGCCGGCAACCAGTGCATGGGTCATTGCTGGTACAACCGCATTTATGAAAAAGAGGGCAATCGGGTTGTATGTTTTTTACATACTGGCCGGCGGGATAATTTTCGGCTACCTGTATGACCTGGTTGTGATGATAGGGTTGTAGTTTGCTTTTATATTATAGTGCAACAAGCGGGAGCAGTTGCGGCTGAGCTTTACAATACCGTCATAAATGCGTATAATAATGAAAACAATTAATGATAAACGCGATGATAAGGGATAGTAAGCCGGTACTTACTTTCACAGAGAACCCGGGTTGGTGGGAGCGGGGACTGGAGATCGGCTGAACAGGCCTTGGAGCACTGCACCGAACAGGCAAAGGATATAGCCTTGTCCCAGTAGGCTGCGGCGGATGCACCCGTTACAGTGCCGGGGAATGATATGTGAAATTGACTTTCCGTTATGTTAGCCGGTCTTTTCGCATTCGTTCCTGTTGAGGCTGATGCCGCAAGGTATCGGTAAACCGGGGTGGCACCGCGGAGTTAAGGCTCTCGTCCCCAGGATCGTATCCTGGAGGCGGGGGCTTTTTTGATGTGTTCCGCAGGATTGACGGCAGACGGGTTCAGCCGGATGATTCACCCAAATGGTTTTGCAAAATTGCTCAGCCAGCCGCCATGTTATTCCGACGTGTTTCCCGTATCCCTTGCTCCGTCTGCGTTTCAGCCATAAACCGATCAGATACTGCACCGTGCATGGTACGTGACGTATTTGGCACAGCGGTTGTCGGCAGACTTAAAATCTGACGTAACGTGTATAAGCATACAGAAAAGCCTATCCGGCATAACAGGCGCCGACGAACGGAGCAGGAATTTAAAGAGAAGGAATACATATATAGAAAAACAAGGGAGGAGATCATTTTGGGGCAGAATTGATTCAAAGCAAAACGGGCACTTTTTCCGATGTGCACGCAAACCGGCCGGTGTTTCCAAAACGGGCCGTTATCACGGCAGGGATGCCGTATGGCAACAAGGAACTTCACCTTGGCCATATTGGCGGGGTTTTCGTCCATGCCGATGTGTTTGCGCGGTTTATGCGCGATCGCATAGGCAAGGGAAACGTGATCTTTGTTTCCGGGACGGACTGCTACGGTTCGCCGATAGTGGAGAACTACCGCCAGCTGGTGGAAAGCGGCTCATTTGACGGTACCATCGAAGAATTTGTCCGGAGCAACCATGAGAAGCAGAAGGAAGTACTGGATGAGTACCGCATAAGCGTGGACCTTTTTGCAGCATCGGGCATCGGACGGGCAGCGGAGATACACAGGGAATACTCTGCCGAATTCATCAGAAGGTTATACGATAACGGGCATCTTATTAAAATGACCACGGCCCAGTTCTACGATGCAGAAGCGGGCGTATTCCTGAACGGACGACAGGTCGTAGGGCAGTGCCCTGTTGCCGGCTGTGCGTCTGAAAAAGGATATGCCGACGAGTGTTCGCTCGGCCACCAGTACATGCCCATCGAACTTATAAATCCCAGGAGCACCATCACGGGCAAAAAACCTGAAATGCGGGATGTGACGAACTGGTACTTCAGGCTTGACAACTTCCGTGAGCTGCTGGTGCAATGGGTTGAAAAGCTGGAGAAAGACCCTGCTTCAAGGAAGTTTGTTATAAAGAGCATCCGGGAGTTCCTGGAGCCGCCGGTTATATACGTGAAGAAGGATTATACCGGCCAGTTGGAAGCCATCAGGCAATTGCTTCCGGATTTTGAACTGGTCGATGAAGAGGGCAAATCTTCTGCGGTCATGGTCTTTAAGGAGCTTGAAAGCAGGGAAACGGCCTGCTCGGTGCTCACTGAACACGGGATCAGGTACCGCACGGGCAAGACGATTGTGCCGTTCAGGCTGACCGGGAATATAGGGTGGGGAGTACCCGCGCCGTGTATCGAAGGGCTGGACGGCCTGACTGTATGGGTTTGGCCCGAGTCCCTCTGGGCGCCCATATCTTTCACGATGACTTACCTCGAGATGACCGGGAAAGACAGGGAGGACTGGAAGAAATGGTGGTGTACCGGCGAGTCGAAGGTGTACCAGTTCCTAGGAGAGGATAACGTGTACTTCTACGGGCCTGCAGAAATGGCGATGTTCATGGGGCAGCAGGGGAAAAATCCCGCATCCGATCCGCCTGAAGGCGAACTCCAGCTGCCGGAGCTTATTGTGAACAACCACATCCTTTTCCTGAACAAGAAGGCCAGCAGCAGCGGAGAGATAAAGCCGCCTACGGCGAGGGACCTGCTCAATTACTATACCGCCGAACAACTCAGAGCGCATTTCTTCGGCCTTGGCCTGGGGATCAGGAGCGTCGGTTTCCAGCCTAAGCCGCTGAATCCTGCGGCTGCCGAAAGAGACAGCGATCCTGTGCTCAAGGAAGGGAACCTGCTGTCCAATGTTTTCAACCGTGCTGTAAGATCATGTTTTTATACCGCCCAGAAGTACAGCGGCGGGAAGATCCCGGTCAGGGAGGTCAGCAGCCAGGTCCTGGAGGATGCCCGGAACACCGTTCTTGAGTATGAATGGCTGATGTACCGGCATGAATTCCATCTCGTAATGAACCTGATGGACACATACATCCGCAATATCAACAAGTACTGGACTGCAAAGATGAAGGAAGCGGATGATACCGGCAATGACGAACTCCGGCTGCAGGTGCTGGCGGATGCGTTCCATATGGTTCGGACGGCTGCCGTGCTCATGCACCCGATAGCGCCCGAAGGCACGGAAATGATACGTGAATACCTTGGGCTTGGGGAAGAGTTCTGGAGCTGGGACAGGATATTCGATACGGTCTATTCGTTCATGGAAGATCCCGGGGAGCATAAGCTGAAATTCCTCGAACCCAGGGTCGACTTCTTCAAAAAGCATCCGAGCCAGATCGCCGGTTAACTGTTTGGCGGCTGTCAGGCAAGACTGGTGTTCGGCACGTCAGCTTGCCAGTTACTGGTGCATGGCTAGCCAGTTAACCATTCCACTGGCGACCGACACGTCAGTATGCCGGTTGCCAGTTGACCGGTAATAAAAAGCCAGTCAGCTTTTTCACAAGACGACTGGCTTTTTTGTTATAAAACGTATTTCATATCAATGCATTGATTTGCATTTAATTATTGATGCTTCAGTTCAAATAATGGTTGTATTAGTAAATGGATCCGGGAGCTCTTTCACGGTTTCTTGACCCTGAAATACACTGTATATTTCTCATAGCCCACGTCGTAAAGCGGTATGAAGCGGATGTTCCTGTCCTGGCCTTTAGTCCTGTAGCCTGTGTTCCAGCTGCTCCATTTCCTTTCATCATCAGGGACGAGGATGGTTTCAGGATGTTCAGCGTCGCCATAAAGGACGCGGCCTTCGTCACACAGGCCTGCCAGCACTACCGGACCTTCCATGAATGCGAAGGTTTCCGGGTCATCAGGCAGCGGGCATGCGGTAAGGCCTTTGGGCAGTTCGATGCTTACCGTATCTTTGCTCCATGTCCTGCTTATTGCGCAAAAACTTGACGGCTTGCACTGTATATTCTGTAGCTCTCCATTGACGTAAATTTTTACGTCGCCCATTATCCACCAGGGTATCCTGAATTTCATTTCAAACTGTGCCGGGCTGTCGCATTCCACCGTAAAGTCAACGGCCAGCGACATTGGCCTGTGCATGTATTCGATATTTGTTTTATTGACGCTGTTGCAGCTGCCTGCACGATGGTTTATATGCTGCCGTATTCTGATAATGCTGCCGTTCCTGTTCCAGCGCAGCGCAGAAGGTATATACTGGCATACTGCCACACCATCGGGATCTTCGAAGTAAATGCCCTCGGTGTGGGTAGCGTTGGCCTGCACGAGGGTTCCGTGGCAGCACCAGAAATCATGCGTGTGAGATCCCCAGTGTTTCTCAGCGCCTGCGTGCAGCGGCAGGAAATAGGCTATCAGTCCGGTCATCGGATGCTGAGGTTTGACACCGCTCGGGTAAAAGCCTTCCCAGTGTCCCTGGGCCATTATTCCGTTATACAGGTTCCTTTCCCAGTAATCGGCGTAAACGGGATCTCCTGTCCATTTGAGCAGGAATCCTGCAAGGCGCATCATGTTGTAGACGGTGCAGTGCTCCTGGTTCATTTCACCGAGCCTGGCCGACATTTCGTACGGAGGCGTCCAGATCTCACCGCAGGTCTGTCCGCCTGTGCAGAAATATCCGCGCTTGTTTACCGCAAGCTGCCAGTATGCCTCCACGATATCCCGCCAGCGCTGTTCGCCCGTAACCTCCCATGCCCGGGCAGCGCCCAGCACTTCGGGGATCGTGGTGTTCGCGTGCATATTGGTGAGCACGTCTTCGCCTGCAAGCAATGGATCGAACAGGCGGCGGCGGTAGTATCTCTGCATCAGTTCATAATGTTCCTTCCGGTCGGTTATTCCATACAGGTCGGCCCATATTTCCAGCATTCCGCCTGTTTCATAGTCCAGGATATCGTCGAACTGTTCGCGGGTGAATTTGCCTGACCACCGGTAGAACCAGTTGGACCATGCGTCGGCTATTTCAAGCGCCTGCCTGTTCCCGGCCAGCTTATACATGTCCATAAGGCCCATGAAGGTTTTATGGATCGTGTATTGTGGCGCCCAGACGGACTTGCCCCTTGCGATCCACTCCAGGTATTTTTCAGGGATCGAGCCGGCCCATTCACCGCCGTTTTCTTTCTGGCACCTTGCCAGTTCGGACACGATCCTGTCAGCCTTTCCTTTTACTTCGGCATCACCGGTCGCGGCGTATACTCTTGCCGCCGCTGAAAGCCAATGCCCGAGGAAATGGCCTCTCAACTGGCATGTGGGCGACTCCCAGCCGCCATGGATGTTATCCGGCAGTTGATTGGACTGCCATATGCCTGCCTCGATGTAGTGGTTCCGCAGCAGGTTTTCGGTGTCAAGGCTCAACAGGTATCTACGGTTCGATTCGGTTTTTCTGCTTAGCTGCCCCGGCAGCAGTTCCACATCGCTGTATGGGAAACTTCTCATTTTGGTATTGGGCGTTTTGCCAGTATCATGCATTTTGTATACCCTCCCTGTAATCGTGTTTTTCCTGCACGTCGATATCGAATATTATCGATGATACAGGCTGGAATGCCTGTATGGATGCATCTGCGCAAACTCGGATGCAACGCCTGGTGTGCATGTCTGAATTCCGCGGGCAAATCTGCAACTGCGGCCGTGGTAAATTCAGATCCTGTAAAAGCAAATCCCGCATAAGCAAACAGCACAGTTACCCTTAGCAACTTTCTGTACAACTTAATGATAGTTTTCCGGGGCGCTTTTGTGAATAAAGGAAACTTCAGAAAACATTCACTATTTTCATTTGCCGATCGTCATTTCATACTGACAGTCATTTCACCTGATTTGCCTGCTTCGGTTTATTTACTCTCCATTTGCTCGACGAATCTGCACGCATATTGTATATTATTAGCATAAAGGAAATTTATATTTCGGCAAAGGTCGACTTTTGCCTGTTTCAAGGTTTAGCGTCAGCCTGTTTGAAGTTTCCTGCTGCCGGCGGATGGCTTTTGGAACAGCGAAGATTTTTAAGCGGCAATAACGGATGGACGGAGGTCACGGTGTCGTTATGGGGTCGGAAATACTGCTGGGACTCAAGGATATTGTAAAAGTCAGGATCGTGGATTTCTGCAGGGCGGACAGGCCTTTTGTCCATGCCGACAGGATACTCGACTTCAACGTCTTTATTTACATCGTCTCAGGCGAGATGAGGATCTGGGAGTGCGGCACCGAATATATCATCAGGGAAAGGGATGCATTTTTCCTGAAAAAAGGGCTGCATCATTACGGAAAGGATGAGATCCCTGCGGGAACGACGTGGTATTATATCCATTTCCATGGAGGCGCAGACGACGGAAATGTCCGGCAGCTGAGCGGATACAGGCCTGTTTCGGCTAACGGCGAGTTTACCGAGGAGGATTATGACCAGTATATCAGGCTGCCGAAACTCCTGAAAGTGGATAATCCAAAACTCATTGAAAGAAAACTTGATGCGCTTACCCAAATATGCAAATCGTCGAACGACCTTAAGATGGCATATCTCAGCTATGGAACAATGGAACTGTTTTTCGACCTATTCAACCAGGAAAGGAGCCGGTCCGAGCTTGACAGGGGCGATATTATCACACGGAAAATCATAATGTTTCTTGAGAGCAACATTTCGAGAAAGCTGAGTTCCGGTGAGATAAGCGATTACATGTGCATGAATTACAACTATATCAGCGGCATCTTCAGGGAGAAGACAGGAATGAGCATCATGGAGTACCACGGGAAAATCAGGATCAACGAAGCCGCCAGGCTGCTCAGAAACTCGAACATGAATGTTTCCGAGGTCAGCGGCAGGCTTGGGTTTGAAGACCCTCTCTACTTCAGCCGCGTGTTTAAGAAAGTCATGGGCTATTCCCCGTCGGATTATATTAAACAGGCATATTTCAGGTTAAGATGAAAAAGCTTCGTCCGGCTAAGGTGAAATATTCCTCGTCAACTGTGCAAAATTTTCGTTTATGGGCAGGAAATCGCAATGGAATGGTTGCTAAAATGGCTAATTGGTTTACATAACATGTAATTTTCTTTCATTATCGCGGTTTTATATTGAAAAATATCCATGTTGGTTGCCCAGAAGTGAAAAAATTGCACATCCAGGCCCAGAAAAATGGGTCAGCCTGCCCAGAAACGAAAAAACTGCACATCCAGGCCCGATTATATCAGGAGATATCTGGTTAATAAGGAGGAATCTATAAGAGATCCTGCTTACATGAAGATCTCACGGGAGATTTCTTAATGAAAGGTGGATCAAAGCGTAATACAGGCCCCACAGGAGGAAATTCCATGCCGTGCCATGCCAGAAACCGGTGAGCGACTAAGAAGGTTCGGGCATGCCTCGGCATGGGCCGGGCATTCACCAGCATGGGCTGGAAATGCCTCAGCATAGGCAGGGCATACCTCAATAAGGGCTGGGCATGCCTCAATATGTGTCGAGCATGCTCTGCTCCCACATCCCGGGAATGTCGAGACCCAGTATCTGCACGATCGTCGGCGCCACGTTGGCGAGCCCGAAATTGCCCTGCCTGAGCCTGTATGCTTTGTGCCTGTCGTAAATGATGAAAGGCACCGGGTTGAGCAAATGGGCCGTTTTCGGCTGGGCTTTGCCGGACGGGTCGGTCAGGATCATGTCGTCGGCGTTGCCGTGGTCCGCTGTCACTATCAGTACCGCGTCATGCTCCTCCGCAGCCTTCAGTATCCTTGCCAGGCAGAGATCGACGGCTTCCACGGCGATGATTGCCGCGTCCAGGTTCCCGGTGTGGCCGACCATGTCGCCGTTGGGATAGTTGCATCGGATGAATCCGTATTCGCCGGATTTTATGGCTTCGATCACCTTGTCGGTTATTTCCGCTGATTTCATCCATGGGCGCTCATCGAACGGAACCCTGTCCGACGGGATCTCACAGTATGTCTCAAGCTCTTCGCTGAATTTGCCGCTCCTGTTCCCGTTCCAGAAATATGTCATGTGGCCGTACTTCTGGGTCTCGGATACGGCAAACTGCTTTATGCCGTTTTTCACAAGCAGTTCGGACAAGGTATTTTTTATGTTCGGCGGATTCACAAGGTACCTTTTCGGCAGGAGCAAGTCGCCGTCGTACTGGAGCATGCCGGCGAACACGACTTTAGGCATGTACCTGCGGCCGAACTTGCTGAAATCCTCGTACTCAAACGCCATGCTGATTTCTATCGCCCTGTCGCCCCTGAAGTTGAACAGCACCACGCTGTCCCCGTCAACGATCCTGCCCGCAGGCTGTCCATCTTTTTCTATTATGAATGGGGGCAGGTACTGGTCGGTCACGTTCAGTTCTTCCCTGTATGTCATTATGGCTTCAGCAGCGGATGCGAACCGCCTGCCTTCGCCCAGCACATGGGTTTCCCAGCCGCGCCGAACCATGTCCCAGTTTGCCTGGTACCTGTCCATCGTGACCGTCATCCTGCCGCTATCATGGCGTCGAAGCTGTTGTCGTTGAGCCCCGCCAGGAACGATTCAAGATCGTTGACGTAAGTCGTGGCAGACAAAGCGGGGACGTCGCGGCCGTCCAGCAGGGCATGGACCCTGACTTTTTTCACCCCGTCCTCTTTTGTCCTGGCTATCATCGACTTGAGATGATTGATGTTCGAGTGGACGTTTCCATCGGACAGAAGCCCGATGAAGTGCAGTGTTGAGTCGCTTTTTATGCAATTCGAAACTATTTCGTGCCAGCTCTGTGACCTGTAGATTTCGCCGCTTTCGATGCTTTCATTCACGAGCTTTGCTCCCTGGGAATATATCTGGCCGCAGCCCAGGGCATTGTGCCCGACCTCGCTGTTTCCCATGTCGCTGTCTGAGGGCAGGCCGACCGCTGTGCCATGGGCCTTGATATACATGTTGGGGCAGTTCCGGAGCAGCATATCAAGGGTGGGCGTGTTTGCCATAGAAACAGCGTCGCCGTAGCCGCCGCTGCCTTTGCCGATGCCATCCATAACTACCAGCACAACTTTTTTGTTCATGACGGATCCTCCTTTTACATGTGAACTTAGCTTTATCTGCATATATACCTGATAATTGCCACCGCAGCAGTTATGCCTTATCTTTTATCGGGCATTATCGTTTCTTCATAATCGTTTTTAAGGAGCATTTTTCCGGGAGCATCGCCTTAGATCCGGATATTGCTTTCGGTAACTCACTTTGCTGCGCCAAAATACATGATTTGCCGTTTATAGATCATGAAACATTCAGGTCTGCTGCAGCACTACGTCAACAAAATCCCTGATCACCATTGAGCCCCGGGTCACTTCGCAATCCAGCACTATAATGCATACTCCCTGTTCATGCGCGGAGACAAGGGCATCTGCAAACTCCTTGTGGGTCTTTGCATTCGGTGAGAATTGCCTGACGCCGTTCATCTGTATCACGAAGGCAATAACGGGGTAATACCCGTCCCTCATACTGCCGCACAGTTCCGTGATGTGCCTGACGCCGCGCTCGGTAGGCGCGTCGGGAAACAGCGCCGTGCCTTTCTCCTCCAACGTGACCCCTTTGACTTCCATCAGTATTTTTCTTTTGTCCGTTTCTATGAGAAAGTCGAACCTGGAATCCCTGTAGCCGTATTCGGGCCTGATGGCGGTTATTTTTTCGCCTGTGCGAAGAATTGCCGCCGGTGTCGCATTTCCTGCAAAAGCGCCCGGATAGGATGCCGTGTGACCACGGGCCATGGATTTGCCGGCTGCCGCAGGAAAGCCATCTGTGAGTTTTCTGACTAAAGGGTTGCAGGACGTCAGCGTGCATGTGGCCAGGCCATCGGACGCAGGCCGGCAAAATGCCGGATCACCAGGCATCGGCCTTCCATCCGCCGGGTTACCGGTTATCGGTCTGCCAAAAGCCGGTTCATCGGTTATTACCCTGTATACCTTTGATGTGCCTGCTGACTGTCCGCAGGCTGTAAACCCGTTTTCCGCTGCCATGTAAGCCGCCAGCCACTCATGCATTGCCTTGTTCGGAGCCTGCGAATCTATGTTGACTACCTGGTCTCCTTTTTTTACCGCGATAAGGGATAATGCCGTACTGCGCTTCGGATCGTCATGCTTCTGGAGATAGACGGTGGCTCCGTCGACCAGGAGTTCTTTGAGCCTGCCGGTGTTTTTCACATGGGCTTTTGTCTTCATGCCGCCAACACTTACATATGCGACAAAACGGTTAGACCGTGATATGAACTTGCCTTCAATGATTTTATCGTATTTCATGTGCTGCCTCCGCTTATCTTATTGTAGCACAAGTGCATATAATGCAGGAACACTGTTGCGGAACACGCCGGAACTTGTGTTTAGAGGAATATTAAGGCATGAGGAAACGCATATGGCAAATCAGGGCATGAGTTTTGCACTGTATTTATAAACCCGTTTCCGGGTAACATAATATAGATTTTATAAAAAAGCCAGTCGGGAACTGCAGCGGTGTCGGCGACAGCCAACGGTTTTCAGGGATCAGTGACGGTCTCGGGGGCCAGCAGTGGTTTAAGGGACCGGCAACGGTTTCTGATGTATGCCTGGCATGGCAAATAATGCCGGAAGAGGACTCGTATACAAAACTCGAATACAGCAGAATGAGGAATTATGGATACAAAAACTGTCGGAGCAAAACTTGGCTGGAATTTTGACAACACCTATGCGCGATTGCCTGAAACATTCTTTTCTTTTGTTGGACCAACACCGGTGCGTTCACCGGAAGTGGCAGTGCTCAACCATGATTTGGCGCGTTCGCTCGGACTGGATCCGGATGCGCTTTCAGGCAGCGAGGGAGCAGAGATATTTGCGGGGAACAGGATCCCGGAAGGCGCGCAGCCGATCGCCCAGGCGTATGCGGGCCACCAGTTCGGATATTTCACCATGCTTGGAGACGGACGGGCGATCCTGCTCGGAGAGCAGATAGCTCCTTCCGGTATGAGATTCGACATTCAACTCAAAGGCGCCGGCAGGACCCCCTATTCGAGAGGCGGGGACGGCCGGGCGGCGCTTGGCCCGATGCTGAGGGAGTATATAATCAGTGAGGCGATGTACGCTCTTGGGATACCTACCACCCGCAGCCTTGCCGTGGTCACCACAGGGGAGTCGGTTTACCGGGACACGGCTTTGCCGGGGGCCGTATTGACAAGGGTGGCCTCAAGCCATATCAGGGTCGGCACGTTCGAGTATGCGGCCAGGTGGCGTACTTTTGAAGAGCTGAAGGCACTGGCGGATTACACCATCGGGAGGCACTTCTCTTGCCCGGAGGATCCGAAATGCTGCAGCGGGTCTGACGGAGATATGGACATGCCGGGCCATAACCACAGCAGAAATGAAAACCCATATCTCTGCCTTCTTAAAGAAGTCGTCAGGCGGCAGGCGGAACTGATCGCAAAATGGCAGCTGGTTGGTTTCATCCATGGCGTGATGAACACCGACAATATGGCATTGAGCGGCGAGACCATCGATTACGGGCCGTGTGCTTTCATGGACGCTTATGACCCTGATACGGTGTTCAGTTCTATCGATATACATGGCCGGTATGCATATGGCAGACAGCCTGGTATTGCTGCATGGAACCTGGCAAGGTTTGCCGAAGCACTGCTGCCGCTGCTGCACGAAGACGAAAACAAAGCTGTGGAGCTTGCCCAGGGCACTGTTTCGGAGTTTGGAGAATTGTTCGGCGCCGCATGGCTCAGAGGGATGAGGTCCAAGCTTGGCATTTTTGATGAAGAGCCCCAGGATACAGATCTCATCAACAGCCTGCTTGAGATCATGTATAAGAACAAGGCCGACTTCACCAATACCTTCCGGGCGCTGACATATAACGAGGACCTTGATATAGGCATGTTCAGCACCGATGAGTTCAGGGGATGGAGGGCGAGATGGCATGAAAGGCTTGGCAGGCAGAGGCACGTGGAATCAGCCGTGTTCCGGCTTATGAGGGAAAGCAATCCCGTGATCATCCCCCGTAACCACCGTGTGGAGGAAGCCCTTGAAGCCACTGAGAAACGTGGGGATTACAGTGCCATGGAAAGGCTTGTCCGAGCTTTGTCAAAGCCGTATGAAAATACGCCTGACAAGGATTACTTTACGGCGCCGCCCGGGCCGTCATTCTGCGGTTATCGAACGTTCTGCGGCACATGACCGGCGCCTCCTTTACGTTTTACGGCACATGACCGGCGTATGACCGGCCCGTTAACTTTCTGCGTCATATAACCGGCCTGATAACTTTCTGCATCGCATGACAGGCGTTTTGTGCCACATGACCAATCTCCCGCGGTACATGACAAATTTCGTTTGACTTATATTTGCAGCGAATCCGACGCTGCGTGTTACCAGGGAAATACCTGGTGATGCATGCCGACGCCCTCCGGCGTCCGACGTCTCTGGCTGCCTGCTGGATCCCCCGACAATACTGCTGAACTCCCGGCAATAGTGTTGGAACCCCTGTTGACTCTGCCACTGGGTCATGGTTTAAACTGGAATCGAGGACGAAAAACTAGTGTGCGGTGTGCTTACCAACGCATTTCGGGGAAAGTGTTTCCATTAAAGAATGATTTTCAGGGGGCAGAGCTATGCTGTTGCTGAAAAAGATGATGTACAGGCGCACCCTGCCTGTCGTTTTATCTATCTCTGCGAGCATATTTTCCATGTTGGTAACCTTATGGTGGAACAGGCAATTAAGCGCTGTTATAAACGAAATAAACGCAGCCGCCCATATCCCGACAGATGCAATAATCACGGCGGCTGCAGCAATGCTTGTCATGGCGGCGTCAAACTATGTCCTTGGCTTAAGTTCGGCCTGGGCATGCGAGTGTATGGCACACGACCTTCGCATGGGATTTGCAAAGCATTTTGCAACGCTGTCATTGGCGGAGATCGAAAATATAAATGCAGGAGAACAGATGTCGAAACTCCAGAATGAGATTAGCGAAGTTGTCGGCTTTCTTAATGCTGATTTGTTCACGTTTATCGATGATGTCATAAGGTTTATCGGCTATTTTACATGGCTGCTGCTGCTTGACCCGAAGCTGACGCTCATTTCCTTCATACCAACAGCGATACAGATGTGGTATGCGTCATACGCCAGCCGTGCGATCAGTGAAGCTGCGCAGCAAAGCCAGCATGCAAACGGGCGGCTGAACGGATTTGCAGAATCGCTTGTTGCGGTTTTTCCGGTAATGAAGCTTTTCGATGCGGTTAAGCTTGTCAGGAGCAAGTATGATGCTGCTTTGGAGGAATGGGAACGGGCAGCCGTCAGGCAGGAACGCAGGCGCGCCGCCCTTATGTCGCCTTCAGGCCTGATGTCATGCATTCCTTTACTGCTTTTATTTGCAGTTGGCGGGATGCAGGTCGTCAGGGGAGAGCTGTCGACGGGCGGCCTGTATATTTTCATCAACCTTTCCGGGATTGTGTCCGGTGTGATGATGAACATGCCGGGCCGGATCGCTTCGTTCCGGAGGTTTGCCGTGAACCTGAGACGGATCGGGCCTTATATGACAGCAGGCTTTGCAGCCGGAAAGGCTGACGGGGGATCAGGGGTTTCTGCCGGGGTATAAGCGATATAGCCGGCCTGGCGTTGGAAGCTGCCAGGATATACAGAAAGATGCAATGAAAACGGTGCAAGAAGAAAGATAGTACACAGTCAATTACAGTAATGAAGCATTCTGATACAGAGATGACAGGCACAGAAATGAAAGGTGATGCTGGATGAGCATAAGAGCCGAAAATCTGTGGTTCACATATAATGATGCGCCGGTCCTGCGCGGTATCGACCTTTTTGCAGACACCGGGGAACATATAGGCATCACAGGTATGAGCGGATGCGGCAAAAGCACGCTGCTTAAGCTGATGGCAGGGCTATACCGGGCGCAGGACGGAGCCGTGGAGGTTCACGGAGCGCGCAGGCCTGAGGACATCCGCAAAAATGTTGCGATGGTGATGCAAAATGCCGTGCTGTTCCCTGCGAGTATCAGGGAAAACATTACATGCGGGCATCCAATGAGTGAAGAAAATTTACGGCAGGTTTGTGAAGCCGCGCAGCTCACGGAGTGGATCGCGTCGCTGCCGGACGGCATTGATAGCTTTGTCGGGGAACGGGGCGGAAAGGTATCCGGAGGGCAGGCGCAGCGCATCGCCATAGCCCGTGCGATCGCTAAAAACGCCCCGGTGATTTTGCTTGACGAGGCAACCAGCGCGCTTGACAGCGATACAGGCAGCGCTGTCCTGGCTGCGCTGGAGAGCCTGACCAGGGGAAAGACTGTTGTGAGCGTCAGCCACAGGCATGAAACGCTTGCCGGATGCAGCCGCATTTATAGACTAGACGGCGGGCGGCTTTATGAATTGTAAGATATGAAGACCGGAAAGATGGTTGTTTTGTGATGTGAAACGGTTTATCGGCCAAATCAGCTTGTATGACCGTTTTCACTATTGGCTGATGAAATGACTGGGGGTATCTCACTGCATGTTGCGCGGAGTAAAAAAACTGTTCGATATGACAGGCACGTTCAGGCGCTTTGTTATTCTGACTCTTTTCCGCCTTCCGTTCGATACTTTGCTCAATATCGTAAATGCGCTTTTCCTGGAGTATGCTTTTGACGCTGTAAACGGCGCGGACAAAAAAGGCCTGATGACTGCCTGTGCCCTTTTTGGTGTTGTAAACATTTTTCTCTTTTTATATAATGGAACTGTATGGACCATATATTCCGCCTTTGCTGCAAGATGGGCCGCTGCCCTGCGAAGAAAACTCTTCCGGCATATCAGCAGCCTTTCTTTGAAGCAGATGGAGGATCGGACTGCCGGTGAATGGATCACCAGGCTAAATTCAGACCTGATGGCGGCTTCGGCTGTGCTGAACGAGCCAATCCATCTCCCTCACGCGGCAGTTGCGCTGGTCAATATATGTGTTTCTTCGGTTATACTGTTTTTGACTGATCCAAAGATGTTTGGCCTGGTGATCCTTTTTGTTGCGCCTCATTTGCTGATCAGTCAGCTTGTTGTTGCAAAACCGATGACCAGACTTAAAGCCGATGTACAGGAAGCTATGGCGAAGAACACCTCGGATATGCACGCCATTATTGCGTGTGCTGATACGGCACTTATTTACGATGCCCAGGGCTTCCTGCTCAAGCGCTTTGAAAAGAGCAGCATGGAAATAATGAAAAAGAACATGCGGCTGCATAACAGGAGGGCACTGGGGAACGGTTTGCTGCCGCTGATGGGGATAAGCGGTTACTTTGCCCTGCTGCTTGCAGGAGGCGTACAGATCGCAGGAGGGATGATGACTTTCGGCTCGCTTACAGCTGTGCTACAGTACAGGGGAGGGCTGCTTAAGAGTATGATGATGCTTGTCAACTGCATAATTAATCTAAAAACCGCGATGGCGGGTGTCAGGCGTGTCTGCGAAACTATGAGCATAACTCCGGAGGATTGAGGATTTCGTATATCCATGGGATCGGTTCACATGCAAGTATTGAAGATCCGGATTTGGGGAGGATCGGTTTAGTATGGATCATGAGGATAACAGACCGGAAGGAAAGCCTGAAACACTGTTGATGAGAATAGGCGAGATAGCAGCTTTTTTCAATGTGTCGGTAAAAGCAATACGCATTTATGAGAAAAAGGGCATCATCGTGCCTGCATGGACAGATCCGGAAACGGGATACCGGTATTATTCGGCCGACCAGGTACAAACGCTGAATGCCCTGCTGGAGCTAAAGACCCTGGGTTTTTCGCTCAGCGAGATCAAAAAGATCATAAAAGGCGGCATGAGCAACGGCGAATTCATTACTGCGCTCGCACAGAAACGCAAAGCGTGGCAGGATGTAATATCTTCAGCGGAAATGAAAATCGATGCCATCGAAAAGATTTCCGAGCGCATCTCCGATTCAAAAGAAGCAGCCAGGCTGCATCAGCTTACCGACGAGGAGCGGGCGTGGCTGCTGGTGAAGATGGTATGCGTGGAGGACGTCCGCGGCCAAAGCGTACTGAGTGAAGCTATCTGGCTTTGATTGCGCCCGCTTCGATGATATGCGTATATAAAACGCATATGAAAATTTATACAAATTTAAATTAATATTTGAATGATATGTTATAAAATTGGAAATCATTACTATATAAATTAACAAAAGCATTAGAAAGGATGTGAAAACGTATGTATGAAAGTATAACATATGCTGAACTCAAAAGCCTGCCAAGAGACCAGAAAATCGAAGCGCTGAAGGAACTGATGGCTACCTGTTCGTCTCAGAAGAAGATAGCGGAAAAGCTGGGCGTGAATCCGCCAAATATTTACAGTATGATATCAAGGTACGTCAAGGAAGATACGGATAAAAAGCCGAGGAAGAGAAAGAACAGGATGAAAAGTAAAGAAGAGATTGCTAATAAAGTAACCGGGGATCAGGCAGCCAGGAATGAGCAAATCGTTTGCGGAGATGCTGCGAATGAACTGTTCGAAGCAAATACCGGAGAGAATGTACAGGTCGCAGAAACGGCCCCGGCACGACAGACCAGGGAAGGGGCTGACACAGACGCGCAGGCGGAATGGCCCGGCCAAAATGATTTCCTCGTCTCAATAGAAAAGGAACTGACGGGTGAAGAGTTAGGGCCCATGCTGGCCGCAATCGGGAACGTTCTGCTGAAAAACACAAAATACAGGATTTGCATGAAGATAACTGAGAAATAGCCAATTCGTGATGGCATCACAAATTCGGCAAATTACAAGGCCTTTGCAACCTACAAGGCCTTTTTTGCTGTCCGCAGGTATTCTGCGGATTAACCCGGCATGTTTCGCAGATTGGAGCGTACAGGAAAAGGAACATTTGGCAGCCGGAGCATGTCTAAAATGTTGCGTAGTACATTTTAAACAAATGACTGCAGTGTATTTAACGAAAATGCGGGAGGCATACCGGTAAAATATCATATAGAAATTTCGGTCGGATCATGTGAATATATCGAACGGAAATATCGGGCAGTTAACTGTTTTCAGCATGTAAATAACGGTTTTGAATATCAATTATAAATTATCAGTTTATAATATAAATTTTACATCGTCGCATAATAACAGGAGAATACCTGGCTATGGGTTTACGAAAGAAATTGGGGATCAAAAAAGTATTGATTTTTATCTTACTCACAGGGTGTATTGGTTTAGCCGCATTATTCGGAATAAATGAATATGTAAAGGCTTCGGTAAGGGACAGGATCATCACCGCGGAGGAAGCGGCAGGTCTTGATGCGGACTGCATACTTGTACTGGGGGCGCACGTTGCAGGGGAAACACCGAGCCTGATGCTGAGGGACCGTCTCGACTGCGGCATCGAGCTGTATAAAGCCGGGGCATCCGACAGGCTTCTGATGAGCGGAGACCACGGCAGGAAGAATTATGACGAAGTCAATGTTATGAAACAGTTCGCGATAGATGCAGGCGTTCCCTCTTCGCATGTCTTCATGGATCATGCGGGGTTTTCCACCTATGAAAGCCTGTACCGCGCAAGGGATGTTTTCATTTCGAAAAAGATAATCATCGTGACCCAGGAGTACCACCTTTACAGGGCACTGTACATCGCGGAGAGGCTTGGCCTCGAAGCTTACGGCGTTGCAGCGGCCCATGCCGAATATCCGGGGCAGTCTTACCGTGAATTCAGGGAAGTACTTGCCAGGACAAAGGACTTCTTTTACGTGATCGCCAAGCCGGAACCGACATATCTCGGCGAAGCGATACCTGTCGACGGGGACGGGGACGTTACGAATGACAAATGAATGTCCGTCATTCATATATACGTCATGAACAGTCTATGATATAATCATATAGAAGATCTTTATAAGGTGGTTTTGTTGTATTCACTGAAGGAACAATTCTATGACGGGCAGGGGGTCCTCCGGAACCCGGGGGAAAGGTACCAGGACAGGGAAGGGATCTTCCGGGAACCGGGAGAAGACTTCGTCGATTACATGGGTATGCTGAGGAGAGCGGACGAAGAATTCTATGACAGCCAGAGCATCCTCAGGCAGCCGGGCGAAAGCTTCTATGACGGAGCGGGGTACCTGCGGGAACGGTGACCGGCCGCGGCAGCAGCCGCGTGATAATGCCGGGATCATGGACGGCAGAACAGGCTGCCGCATAATAAGCCTCATAATATGTCAAAACAGCGCCATTTTATATGAGAAAAGCGTTCTGACCCGGGAGCCAGAACGCTGACCGCTTTTCTTTCCATCCCAACATCTTCAGAAGAGCTTTTTCTTGTACAGTGTGAACCCTGTGACCGTACACACTGCCAGGGTTATGGCAACGATGATCCAGAACGAACCGGGACCGTCCAGCGGGAGCGGCACGTTCATGCCGAAGAAGCTCGATATCAGTGTAGGGATAGCCATGACTATCGTTACCGATGTCAAGAACTTCATCACTATATTCAGGTTGTTTGAAATGACCGAGGCAAACGCATCCATGGTCCCGGTGAGAATGCTGCTGTAAATATTGGCCATCTCGATTGCCTGTTTGTTCTCGACGATCACGTCCTCCAGCAGATCGGTGTCATCCGGGTATTTCTTGATGTTTTCAAGCCTCAGCAGTTTTTCAAGCACCACTTCATTCGCTTTCAGCGAAGTCGAGAAGTATACAAGGCTCTTCTCCAGCTTCAGCATCTGGATGAGCTCTTTGTTCCTCATGGATTTGTGCAGGTCCTGCTCTATCTTGTTGCTCATCTTGTCGATCTGCTTCAGGTACAGCAGGTATCTTACCGCATTCCGGTACAAAATCTGCAGGACGAACCTTGTTTTATACTGCGTCAGGAAAGATTTGACCTTGTTTTTCCTGAAGTCTTCGAGTATGGTGTCTTCATTGAGGCATACCGTTATAATCGCATGCCTGAGTATTATGATGGCCAGAGGGATAGTGTAATATATATTCATCTGGCCCTCGTTTTCGACGATCGGAGTATCGGCAACGATCAGCGTCTGTCCCTCGTCGCTCTCGATCCTGGCTCTTTCTTCTTCGTCCAGTGCAGCCCTCAAAAAGTCTATTTCAACGTTCAGAGAACTGCTGACCCTGTTGATCTCTTCTTCGGACGGGTTAACCATGTCGACCCAGACGCCTTCCTCGAAAGTGTCGGTGGTGACAAGTTCGTTGTTCACTGTCTTGAAGATCTCGATCAATGAAATCACCCTTTCTATTTGATTTTTTGTAAAGGGTGATCTATCCATGCATGTTTACGGTATTTTTACGGCCGGCAAACAGCATGGCAGACCAACCCTCATTTTGATGAGGCGCCACAAGTGACTACTACCGCCACCAGTGTCACATTCCATACTGTTCACCTCCGTGTTCAGTAATAATAAAGACAGGATTTAAGGACCTTTTTCAGGACCTTTTAAATTATACCCCCTGGCCGGAAGGTTTTCAAGCAAAATCGGCAAGAATAATGGCGGATCGAGCGTGTTGCCATTCCGGAATAATTCGGCGTGAACATATTGACGATTTATTTGCATTATTTCGCAAGAACTACTAGTGCCGGCGCCGCACATCAGATGGATACTTAACATTACAGAATTGCTTTCAATAATAACTTTTACGAATGCATTCAATGATATTATCAGCAGCAAAAGCATGCAAATGAAAAAGCAAAGCAATAAATATATCAGTTTATCTGTCGTAAGATTAAATAACGTATTAACGTATTTCTGACCAAGGATTTGATAAGAATTTTCAGCTGATCCCACTTCTTTCCAACAGGAAATTTCGTTCGCTATCGTTTTCATAGACTTATATTTTAGTGAGTGGACAATCTTAATTGATAAACGGAGACAATATAAACTCTCAATAATTCCTTCGTATTCTATTGGGTGAAGATGTGACCTTTTCTGGACAGAGGATTGCACTGTTGCACAATATTGCAGCTGAAGCCCGCAGCTTTTCTTTTTTCAAATAATAAATTCCGGGCCGGCAAACCATGATGTTTCCTGCCGACATTCAGCTGAATGTCGGCAGGTTGTCAAGGTTGTCGTCCCTGTTATCGTTCGGGTTCCTTCTGAGGTATTCCCTGCCGTCCTTGGAACGGCTCACGTTCACACCCTGGATCAATCCAACCTTTGCCATCATTATCGCTTCGTTTATCGAATATATGTTGCCGTTGTCGAGCATGACATCTGTTATGTCGCCGCTGCTGTTCTTCCTGACCTTGATGATTTCCGCGGCTTCGCTGTCCATTTTAATCCCTCCTTATCTTTTTGTTCCATGTATTATTCTTTGATAAGGATTGGTTAATTATGCTGTATCCGCGGTATTTTTAGTCTGGAACAGGTTTCAGCCGGCATCATGGCCCGGTTTACTGGCGCCGGGCAGTGAAGGCGGAATCGTGAAACGGGTGATTGCCGTCCGTCGGACTGCGTTGTATAATTGACATAATATTTTGTGCTGTTGAATTTGCGCTTACTGAAAGGTTGAACTGGGTTTATGGTCCCGCAATTGATGAAACCGCTGCGTGCTTTTCGCCGCAAATACGCATATGTCACTGCTCAGCCGTCCGGCCGGGCTGCTGTTTTTTTTACCCTCGAAGGCATATTGTACACATTGGCATTCAACATGGTCAACAACAATAACAACCTGTTTGCGATGAGGCTTGGAGCAAGCGATCTGCAGATCAGCCTGCTGAGCACATTTTCGCAGATAACCGGGCTGACGTTCCTGGTCCCCGGCGCCATCCTGACTGACAGGCTGTCGGACAAGCGCAGGATGGTGACCCTGGCGCTTCTGATGCTGTCGGTATCATACATCCTGATAGGATTTACTCCTTTTTTGGGAGCTTACAGGTATTACGCGTTCCTGGTCCTGATGAGCATATCCGTATGTCCTCTGACACTGTATAACACATCGTGGCAGGCCTATTTTTCCGATGTGATACCGATCGAACACAGGAACCGGATCCTGTCTTCGAGGACGGCAGGCACATTTCTTGCCGGCATGGCCGTTTCATTGGTTTGCGGGAACCTGCTCGCCGCTTTCGAGGGATATGATGCCAAGATAAGGGTGCACCAGTCATTTTTCTGGACAGCCAGCGCGCTGTTCATAATACAGATAGCTATACTCAACCAGATAGACCGCACGGGCGACGGTACAAGAAAAGCTGTTAAATTAAGCGAAATCAAAGAGACGATTGTCGGATTGTCCAGGAACAAACTGTTTCTCAGTTTTCTCGGAACATCTTTGTTTTTCCATATGACATGGCAAACGGACTGGACATTGTACTTCCTCGGCCAGGTCCGGTATCTTGGACTGAATGAAGCATGGCTGAGCTATGTGAGTATCGGAGGTACGCTTGCCCAGTTCCTGTCCGTCGGCCTGTGGAGAAGAGTCAACGATAAAATGGGCGTCAGGTTCGGCATTATCTTTGGGAGTATCGGCCTTGCCTGCTGCGCGGCCAGCATGCTGATCGCCACCAGTTTGCCGGTTTCAGCGGGACCTGTCGTGTTCCTCATCCTCAATACTTTGTCAAACGTGACATATCCCGCAGTCCAGATGAATGTGCTGCAGTGCCTCCTGCAGGCAGTTCCTGAAAAGAACAAGACACTCAGCATTTCGATATATACGATGTTCATATCTTTGTCGAATGCGTTCATGCCTATGTTGGGAGTAACTGTCTATACGGCGTTTGGGGGAGACCTCATTGCATATCGTACGACATTCCTGATCATATTCTGCCTGAGGATAATATCGACTGGACTGTGGACGCTGCGCTGGTATTTGCTTCGCAATGAGCCGAAGTAGCAGGGCGGCGAAGAGGAGATCACTAGAGGAAGGCGAAGCACCAGGGAGGCAAATCAGTGATTGCCCCCCTGACTGGTTGCCTTTGCAGGTGCATTTCATGCGATGCTGCGCTCGGCTGCAACATCGGTTTTCATCTGCTTTACGATCCCGTAATAAGTCCTCGACGTGTAACTATAGCTGAAGCCGTACAGGACCGTGAACAAGGCTGCCACGATAAGGCCGCATCTGATGATGAGGCCTGTGTCGAAGAGCGACAACGCATTAAACATCCTTACTATCATGTTGAAACCTGCCATTGTGTGCAGGAGTGCGATGACAAGCGGTGAGTAGAAGACCATGAGGATCTGCTTCCTGATGGTTCCCCTCACTTCAGCGTCGCTCATGCCCACCTTCTGCATTATGTCAAAATTGTCGCGGTCGTCATATCCTTCTGTTATCTGCTTGTAGTACATGATCAGTACCAGGCACATTGTGAACATGATGCTGAAGAAAATACCTATGAACAGCAGCCCGCCGTTCATGGACAGGGTCCTGAGCTTGCCGGCGACACCATTTGTGAGGTTGTAGAAGCCGGGCTGTGATTCACACCAGGAACTCACGCTATTTACATAATTGTCCTTGCCGTTTTCCTGACCTGCCAGGTTGAACATGATCGTATATCTTCGGCCCCTGTCCGCTGCGCTGCCGAATTCTGCCAACAGCTTGTCCATCACATCAGTGCTGCTTACGACCATGTAATACTCCGGGTTGAATGTGTTGTTATCGGCTTTTCTCGAAAACACTGCCGAGTCCAGTTCTTTCTTTACATCAAATGTTTTTGTGCCCAGTATGATACGATCATATTTTAAGTCAGGACCTGACGTGAATATGAAGACCTCGTTGTCGTCCAGGGCTTCATTCGTGTTTTCCATTGCATTATAATCATCAAGTAGTATCAGCCTGATGACATCACTGTCATAAGCAGTACTTTCCGGTCCCGGTACTGCGAAGGTATTTCCATTTATGACCGTCAGGAGTACCTGGCAGGTATAATCAATCCTGCCTGTTATTTTTACATTTGAGGCATCAGCCAGTTCCAGCAGCTTATTGTCCAATTCAGCCCTGTTGCCGAACTCTGTGTCATTGAAAATTATGACGGCATCAAATGGGTTTTGGAAGTCCATCATGCTGTCGGTGCCCCGCCATAAGGAAAGTGTACAAAGCAGCGTGATGATCGCCATCGTACTGAAGATGCATATATTGGACAGGCTCGATGCGCTCTTTTTCATGCGGTGGAGCATTCCCGAAATGGTGACGAAATTGGTTTTCTTATAGTAAATCCTGTTGTTTTTTTTCAATATCTTGAGGAATGCCAGCAGCCCTGCCTCGAAAAACTGGTGTGTCCCTATTATGACAAGCGAAACGGCCAGGAAAAAGTTCATGAAGATCATGGAATCCAGTTTTGATGTAATGGATATCGTATATCCCATGCCCAGAAGTACAAGGCCTGATACAGCCGTGAGCCAGAGATGCTTTGGTTCCCTGTCTCCCTTTTTCGCACCTGTCAGCAAATCATTGGGGTTTGTCCTGAAAACCCTGATTATGTTCATGACCAGGTTGATCCCGTATACGGCCAGGAAATACAGAATCGTCTGGTAAAAAGCTGTCGGGCTGAATTCAAAGGAGGCATTGACCGGCAGCGACGTAAAGTTCAGCAGTATAAGGAATATGAGCTTCGAGAATACAAGCCCGAATGTGATCCCGATGATCATGACTATGCTGAAAATGATAAGGGATTCCCATGCCATCATTGCCGCGATGTGCTTCTTGTCGAGCCCGAGGATACTGTAAAGGCCAAGTTCCTTTTTCCTGCGCTTGATAAGGAAACTATTGGCGTAGACGATGAATGGCAGCAATATCAGCCCCAGCAGGATCTGGCCGATCCGCATGAGCATGAGGGCATAGCTGTTCCGGGGCAGCGTGTACATGATGTCGTTGGCCAGGATCGATGCAAATACGAAGAAAATGAATACTGAAAAACTGCCGGCCATAATATACGGGAAATAGGATGTGCCGTTTTTGCGGATCCCCATCACGGACAGTTTTGGCAAAAGCAACAGCTTATTCATTTTTCATGCCTCCTGTCTGTATGACCGTCAGTGCGTCGGTTATCATCGTGTACATTTCTTCATTGGAAGCGTTGCCGCGGTAAATCTGGTGGAAAACGCAGCCGTCCTTTATGAACAGCACCCTTCCTGCATGGCTTGCGGCATTGATGCTGTGGGTGACCATCAATATCGTCTGCCCCTCTTTGTTGATTTCCGCAAACAGCTTAAGCAGCCTTGACGATGCTTTTGAGTCCAGTGCGCCGGTAGGCTCGTCCGCAAGCACGATTTTAGGATTTGTGATCAGCGCCCGCGCTGTGGCCGTCCTCTGTTTTTCACCGCCTGATACCTCGTACGGGTATTTCTGCAATATTTCTTCGATCCCGAGTTTCCTTGCCAGCGGTTCAAGGCGCCTTTTCATTTCTTCAAGCGGTGTCCCGGCCAGGACCAGCGGAAGGAAAATATTGTCCTGGATCGTAAAGTTGTCGAGCAGGTTGAAATCCTGGAACACAAAGCCCAGGTTGTCACGGCGGAATGCTGCCAGTTCGCGTTGGGGGATCGTTGCCAGGTCCCTGCCTTCCAGCAGTATCTGTCCGTCGGTCGGACGGTCAATTGTGGCCAGGATGTTGAGAAGGGTCGTCTTGCCTGCGCCGGATTCGCCCATTATGGCAACATATTCGCCCTTTTCAACGGAAAAGGTAACTCCGTTCAGCGCATGCACCTTGTTTCCGCCGAGCCTGGTGCTGTAAACTTTTTTAACGTTGTTTACTTCAAGCAGTGCCATTACCATCTTTCCTTTCTTTTCTTCTCTCTTTCCATTTCTGTTTCTGCCCAATACCTGTGCGGCTATTTAAATACGCCTGGCATATGCCGTGAAATACCGTTGTTTTTTCTGTATACTTTCCGGGCTGCTTCTATTTTGATTTTATATCCGTCTGTGGTCCGGTGCCATAATACTTCCTTACATTTCATTTTGCAAACTTACATTTTTGTAAGGAAACAGGGGAGATTGCGAGGAAACAGGAGTGATTTGATGCATGGACGCAAACATATGATACATTTGCGACGATTCCGCTTTGCAAAATTACGGCCCTGACTTCGGTGATCCGTGAAAAAACTATTTGATATCCGGGCAATAACGGCTGGATGCGCAGGATTTCAACTTACAGACCTTCCGCCGATTCCAGCGAAAATCCGACTGTGACCCTTGTGCCTTTCCCGACTTCAGAGGTCACTTCGACGGTGTGGGACAGCTTGTCCAGTATCTTTTTGCACAGGTACAGGCCGATCCCTGTGGACTTCTTGTCAAGCCTTCCGTTGTAGCCTGTATAACCACGCTCGAAAATGCGGGGCAGGTCTTCGGGACGGATCCCCATGCCCGTGTCCTCGATCACTAGATAAGCATTCTCCGGAGTGGTTTCAAGATATATTGATATGCCGCCGCGAGGGGTATATTTCAGTGCGTTTGAAATGATCTGCCCGAGCGCGAACTGCAGCCATTTTTCGTCAGTGACCACAAGGCAGCTGAATTCCTGCAGATCAAGGGACAGTTTGCTGTTGATGAAGAGGGTCGCGTATTTTTTCAGCGCCTGTTTCACGATATCATGCAGGTCATATTTCCTGAACAGGAAGTCGGAGGAGATGCTTTCAAGCCTCTGGTAATACAATACCATGTCGACGTACTGCTCTATCTTGAATAATTCTTCGGACTGCAGTCTGGGGACTGACTTGTCTTCGCTGCTGTTCTGCAGAAGCAGCCTCATGGCCGAAATTGGGATTTTGATCTGATGGGCCCACATCGAATAATAGTCGCTCATGTCCGCATCCTTCAGGCTCATTTCAGACCTGAGCCGTGTGAGGTCGCTCGTCAGTTTCTCAATGATCTGGTGGTACTGCTGGTCCATTACGCCTGAAGGAGGGGGAAGCAGTTCAAAAAGATTCTCGGTATTCCCGATAGCAGCCTGGAATGCCTCGTATCTTCTGGCATATCTCACAAAATCGAAAATCCCGAAACACAATACCGTAAATGCCCACAGGAAGAATCCATACAGCAGGTCTGACAGGTTTCCCAGGTGATACAGCAGGCATACCGCGAAAAACAGGAGCATGCCGGACAGGAAAACCGCTGCTGCCTTGCGCCTTTCCAGGATATATCCGTAAAGGAGCCGATGTACAGGAAGTTTGCTTATTGCAGGATTTTTTGCTGAGGTATGTGTATTTTTCAGTTTGGCCATGATTTTCACCTTCGTTCGGATAACCAAAGCTCTCTGCCGGACCTTTGTTACTCGCTTTCGATCAGGTAGCCCAAACCTTTTTTTGTGCGGATAAAATCCCTGATCGAGGCTTCTTCAAGTTTTTTACGCAGCCTGTTCATGTTTACCGTGAGCGTATTGTCATCGATAAAGCAGTCATCGTCCCATAACCGCTTCATTATGGCTTCTCTCGAAATCGTTTTTCCGATATTTTCAAAAAGCAACTGCATTATTTTGAATTCATTTTTCGTAAGCTCGACCTTTTTCCCCTGGTATGTAATCGTCCCGTCGAGGGTGTTGAACAGCACTCCCTTGTGTTCGAGCCATGCGGACTGTTCATTATACGCGTAAGTCCGCCGGAGCAGCGCTTCTATCTTGGCCCTCAGGACTTCCAGGTCGAATGGCTTCTGGATATAATCATCTCCGCCCATGTTTACCGCCATTACGATATTCATGTTGTCCGAGGCAGAAGAAATGAACATGATCGGAGTGCGGGACAGTTTGCGGATTTCCTTGCACCAGTGGTAACCGTTGCAGAACGGAAGATAAATATCCATCAGTACAAGCTGAGGCTCGACCCGGCTGAAACAGCCGGTAACATCATTGAAATCATCGACGCAGTATACGTCATAACCCCAGCGGTTGAGATATTCCCGGATAACATTTGCTATTACGTCATCGTCTTCGACCAGCAGTATCCTGTACATAAGCCCGCAGAGCCTCCCTTGCCATAAGGATGATCATACCGCTGCCCAAGCCGCAGATCAAGTGCCGTCCGTGTTTGCTGCAGCCCGGAATCTGCGGCCTGTTATTTGATATTCGGCATTTCTGACCAGTTATCTGCTGTATAAAATGTTATCATTTATATTGAAAAAATAAAAGCCGTGCTGAAGGCAGCAGGACAACTCACCATATCGGGCCTGACCGGTTTTCGCAAATCTGCGGCCGGATATTGACATTGTCCGGAAACTGGCGGATTATAAAATTAGTTATGGAACATAGATGATATACTGATAAGACTGATAAAACTTATGGCTGTGTTCGAATATTTATCATGAAAGGTCGTGGATCACAGATGGCTTCCGGCAAATTACGGCTTCCGCGCCTGATAAGCGACGGCATGGTTATCCAGAGGGACAAGGCAGTCAAAATATGGGGGTGGGCCGATAAAGGCGACACCATTACCGTGAGGCTGACCCGCCAGATGCGTGAGCAGCCGGCGAGTGACGGCATGGATGCCGGATCTGACGGACAGGTGCCCGATTACGCGGCAGAACAGGTACATAAATGCACGGCGGAGGCTGACGGCAGGTGGGAAATCATACTGCAGCCGGTGGAGGCCGGCGGCCCTTACACCCTTGTGGTGAGCGCTGCCAGGGGCAGCAATAAAAACTGCACCGGAGGAATCGGCGGAGAAAATGCCGGTGCGGCAGAACAGATAACTGTGAGAGATATACTTGCCGGCGATGTATGGGTATGCTCCGGACAGTCGAACATGCAGACGCCAATATCCAGGCTGGTGGACCTGTTCGGAAAAGAAATTGCTGAGGCGTGCAGCAGCGATATCAGGTATTTCCTGGTGCCGGAACGGTATGATTTCAATAAGGTGCACGAAGACCTGGAAGGCGGCAGCTGGGACAGTTGCGGCGAGCCTGAAAAAGTAATGGGCTTTTCCGCCGTGCCGCTGTTTTTTGCCTCTGAACTGCATAAAAAATATAACATACCCGTCGGGGTCATCAATGCAAGCGTCGGCGGTTCCCCCATCGAAGCGTGGATCAGCGAGGATTCGCTTGCAGACTGGCCGGACAGCCTGGAGGAACTGGCCAGATGCAAGGATGATGCATATATCGACGAAGTAAAAAAGCGCGACGGGGCAGCCATGACCCGATGGTTCGGGCTACTGGACCGGCTCGACGAAGGAGTCGGCAGTTCGGGTGAGCCTTTGTACAGCAAAGATATCGACACATCAGGCTGGGCAGATATAAGCATCCCGACAAGCTGGGACGATGCAGGACTGAAAAACTTCTATGGATCGATATGGCTGAAAAAGACGTTCAGCCTTCCCGCCGGGCTTGCAGGAAAAGAGGCGATACTGAGGCTCGGCACCATCATCGACAGCGATGCGGCATTTATAAACGGCGTCCGGGTGGGAGCCGTAACATACCGCTACCCGCCGAGAAAGTATGTGATACCGGCCGGATTGACAAAAGAAGGCGAAAACACCATCACCATAAGGGTGGTCAGCAATTCCGGAGACGGCGGGTTTGTCGAGGATAAACCCTACAGCATCGAAGTCGGAGATGCGGTCATCGATCTGACCGGCAGATGGAAATACAAAATCGGAGCCGCAATGGAAGACCCGCTGCCCGAAATGACATTCTTCAACTGGAAGCCTGCCGGGCTGTATAACGGCATGCTCGCGCCGCTGCATGGTTATGCGGTGAAAGGTATTGTATGGTACCAGGGCGAAGCGAATACGGACAGACCTGGCAGATATTTCGGCCTGTTCAGGAAGATGGTCGGCAGTTGGAGAGAAGCATGGGGATACGACCGCCTCCCGTTCCTTTATGTGCAGCTGCATAACTGGCAAAGGCCTGTGAGCGAGCCTGGCGACAGCCAATGGGCGCGGCTCAGGGAGCAGCAGCTTAAAGCGCTGTCTTTGCCCGATACCGGAATGGCTTCGGCGATAGATGCCGGCGAATGGAACGATATACACCCGCTGGATAAGCTTACTGTGGCCAGAAGGCTTGCCCTGGCAGCATATAAGGCAGCATATGGAGAAAATGTCATAGCTTCGGGCCCAATCTACAAGGATATGGTGAAGGAAAAAAACCGCATAATTATAAGATTCATGGAACCCACGGGCGGTTTGGTATCCGTCGACGGCAAGCCCCTGAGGCATTTCGCCGTGGCAGGGCCTGATCGTAGATTCGCCTGGGCTGATGCGAAGATTGAGGGTGACACTGTCATTGTCTGGAATGACGAAATAGAAGATCCGGTGGCGGTACGCTATGCATGGGCCGACAATCCGGAGGGAGCAAACCTTTACAACAGGGCGGGCCTGCCTGCTTCACCGTTCAGGACCGACGATTGGGACTGAGGCGGCAGGATCATTTGGCAGAATAGCCGTACTGGGCCTCTATAGCCCTGTACTCTTCTTCCACGTCTGCTACCAGTTCATTCCATGTTATTCCCCAACCGGCCAGGTATTTTATGGGATCGGTGTGGTCAGTGCCGCCCCAGTATAAAGTAACATGGTAATGGCCCCAGAGCGTGCCCGATTTGTCCGGTTTTGCCGGAGTTACTCCAAGCTGGTTCATATAGAGATATTCAGCGGTTCTCCTGACGAGTTTTTTGTATGAAGCCTCGAAATCACTCTGTGTATATTCATGGCACAACTCGAGGTGTATGTACCTGTCGTTGGCCTCTTGCCCGGCTCCCCACGCCTTGTAATCCGGATCGGCGATCTGTATGATCTCATCCGCGTCTATGAATTCGTGCACAAAAGCATTCTGCCAGCTGGTTCTGACAAAGTCCGCCTCCATCCTTGCATTGTCACCGGGGCTGTCCGTGTAATGGATAACGACGCCTTCATATTTGCCTATGCCCTTAAGGTACGGTGCTTTCGGGAGATCAGGGATCCATTCTGTTTTGACCCTGTACAGGGGCTTTATTTTCACGGGGATATCGGTTCCTGTCCCACTGCCCCTGGAAGAATGTTCGATTTGCCCGACGAGCCTGTCTATCAGGGATAAAGTTTCTTTATCGGCTACTCCGTGAGGCTCCATACCGTAGTACTTCTGCAGCTGTGCCAGCGCTGATTCGGTAATAGGCCCAAAGTTGCCCGTGGGCGAGACTTTCATATATCCAAGCAAATTCAGCTTTTCCTGGAGTTTCTTAACTTCGCTGCCGGATGCACCCTGGGTCAGACCATCGGGCAGCGGCTTTTTCTTGCCTTTGAGCAGTTCATCCAGCTTTGAGTGTGTCAGGGAGGCGACGACACCGGTAGTGGGTATATTGTATTTCTTCTGGAACTTCTTTACCGCCGCAAATGTTATATCGCCGAAATACCCGGTGGGTTCAGCGTTGAAGAAACCCAGCTTTTTCAGGTTGATCTGGAGTGTTCTGACGGCTTCGCCGCTCATGCCTTTTCTCAAAACGGGTTTTGACGCCGCAAATACGTACGTTGAGGAGGCCAGGACAGAAAACAGCAGTACCATACTTATTAAGGCAAATAATCTTTTGTAACGATTCATTTGATGCAACCCCCAAAGACAACTGAAACCAATGCAACTCATCGACGATTTCTCCGACTATATTTCAATATTACCATATTTTTGACACATTTAAAACACGGAATTTCAGAGGAGTTGCGGGATGGATGGCGGGATGCGGTCACAGAATATCGAATAGCGTTTAAAAAATTAACGAATTGTTCATAATTTTTAATGTCCGGTTATGATATAAATTTAAGAGGTCCTTTTTTCGGACCGACTTGTATGATAACATATGCTGAAACGGACATCGTAAAAAAATGGACGGGGCTGATATGAAAAAGTTTGATAAAAAGATACTGATGATCCTGATGGTAGTCGTTACAACGGCTGTCGTCGTTGCGATGCTTGTCCGGTCGACGAAGGCTTTCGAGGTCTTCCTCGACGACAGGTCCGTCGGTGTCGTGGACAATCAGTCCACTTTCACGGAACTTGTGGAGAACATAAAGAAAAATGCCGAGAGCCGCTATGGCACGGAAATGCTTGTCGCAAGCAGGATCGAGTATAAGGAAGTGTACCTGCCTGACCACGACAGGGTCATAGACGCATCTTCGGAAGAGTCGGTATCGCAGGTGGAGAAAAGCGTACTGCTGGATGCCAAAGTATTTGCAATCAATGTCAACGGCGAGGATATCGCATATTTCCGTGACAGGGCTTCAGCCGAACAGGTGCTGGAAATGGTCAGGGCCCCCTATGTGCAAAATGCGGGAGAGGGCGTCTCTACCTGCTTTGTAGAAAACGTCAGTATAAAGGAGAGGGTCTTCCCGATCCAGCAACTGCCGGAACTGCAGGATCCTGAGGAAGTTTACAGCAGTATTATGCAGGAGAATGAGACCATAAAGAAATACGTGGTGCAGAAAGGCGATACGGTCAGTGAGATCGCAGAAAAGCTCGGCGTCAGCATCAAAGATATAGTAAAGGCAAATCCCGACCTCGACATAGACAGGATCTCCATCGGTCAGGAACTGAACCTTGCCGTGCCGAGATACCTGATCAACGTGAGGCAGGCCAGGACCACTGTTTACGAGGATGTCGCTCCCTGTCCCGTTGAATACGAGGAGACTGATGAGCTCTACAAGGGGGAGTACAAGGTCAAGGTCGAGGGAGTGGAAGGCACGAAACTGGTAAAGGCGTGCTACATAAGCATAAATGGTTTCCCTGAAGAAACAAGGGTCCTGGATGAGACCATAATAAAAGAGCCGACAACGGAAATCGTGCTGAAGGGGACCAAGCAAAGGCCGCGTACTATGGCTTACGGCGTTTTCTACTGGCCGAGCAGGGGCAGGATAACTTCGCGATACGGACCGAGATGGGGCGAGAAACATTCGGGGATAGACATCGCTACATCGCTCGGAAATCCTATCAAGGCGGCTGACGGCGGAGTTGTCAAATTCGCAGGCTGGAGCGGGAATTACGGCAAGCTTGTGATAATAAATCATGAAAACGGATACACCACGTATTACGGCCATTGCAGTACGATAAAGGTGAAAGTCGGCCAGAGGGTCGCCCGGGGCGATGTTATAGCCACTGTTGGCCAGACCGGCAGGGCGACAGGACCTCATGTGCATTTTGAAGTCCGGAAGAATGGCGTTCCTGTTAACCCGCTGAATTACATAAACTGAGTGCTCCTGCTGAGTATGCAGACAGAAATTATCGGCCTTCCAGCCACACGCTGAGTTCCGCGTCCGGTTGGAAGGCTTTTTGATTGGTGTTATGCAGCGGTATATAATTACGATGTTTAATTGATATGTTTCACCAAAACGATGAATGGGTATGTTAAACTAAAAGACACAATAACCGTCCCTGCATATGAATGAACTGTCGCCATTAGCTGAGAGGTGAACTTCGATGGACATAAAGGAAACGCTAAAAATATCAGGCATGTCATGTGCCGCCTGTGCTGCGAGGATCGAAAAGAAGCTTAAATCGATGGAAGGCGTACAGAGCGCGGCGGTGAACCTTGCTTCCGAGAAAGCCGCCGTGGAATATGACAGTTCAAAGATAAAGGTATCCGACATCATAAAGGTTGTTGAATCCCTGGGGTATGAGGCTGAGCGCGCGGATGAGCTCAGCGCCGACAGGGAGAAGGAGCAGAGAGAGAAAGAAATCAGGCGTCTCAGGATCGAACTCATTATTTCTGCTGTGCTTACCGCTCCGCTGCTGCTTTCAATGCTGTTGATGTTAGCAGGCGCCGACGTTCCGTTCTTACACAACGGGTATTTCCAGCTTATTGCTGCAACACCGGTCCAGTTCGTTATAGGTTTCAGATTCTATAAGAACGCATACCATGCGCTGAGGTCGAAGAGTGCAAATATGGATGTGCTGATAGCATTGGGCACTACCGCCTCGTATTTCTTCAGCATTTACAACGCTTTCTTTGCCGGGCACGGGCATGGGATGAAGGAACTGTATTTTGAGACCAGCGCAGTGATCATCACGCTGATACTGCTCGGGAAATACCTCGAGGCAGCGGCAAAGGGGAGAACTTCCGAAGCGATCAGGAAACTGATGGGCCTCCAGGCGAAAACCGCAAGGGTCATCAGGGACGGGAAGGAAGAAGACATACCTATTGAGGAAGTCGTGCCGGGGGACGTCATTGTCGTAAGGCCCGGGGAGAAAATCCCCGTTGACGGCAGGATCCTGGAGGGCAGCTCGGCTGTAGACGAATCCATGCTTACGGGCGAGAGCATCCCTGTTGAGAAAAAGGCCGGTGACAATGTTGTCGGCGCGACGATCAACAAGTTCGGTACTTTCAGGTTTGAAGCGACCAGGGTCGGCAAGGACACGGTGCTTTCGCAGATCATCAGGATGGTGGAGGACGCCCAGGGCTCCAAGGCGCCGATACAGAAGATCGCCGACAAGGTATCGGGTATTTTTGTCCCGGCAGTGCTCGGGACCGCACTGGTGACATTCCTGGCATGGTACCTGGTATCCGGCGATTTTGCCGATGGCATCATAAGCGCAGTATCGGTACTGGTCATTGCCTGCCCTTGCGCGCTCGGGCTTGCGACGCCGACGGCGATAATGGTGGGCACCGGCAAGGGGGCTGAGCACGGTATACTTATCAAAGGCGGAGAATACCTGGAAATGGCATACAGGCTGGATGCCATAGTGCTTGATAAAACAGGGACGATCACCAAGGGGCAGCCCGAGGTGACCGATGTGATCTCCCTTGGTGGCATGGGCCGCGACGAAGTGCTCCGCATTGCTGCCGCAGCCGAGAAAAATTCTGAGCACCCGCTTGGCGCGGCCATAGCGGCCATATATGAACAGGGTAAAAACGGACCTGGCGGCATCCCGGATGCGGAACAGTTCGGCGCCATCCCGGGAAAGGGCGTAAGGGCTGTCGTCGAGGGCAGGGAGATATACATCGGTACCCGTAAACTGATGCATGAGATCAGCGTTGATACGAAACCGGCGGAGGCGGTGATCGCCGGGCTGGAAGACGAGGGGAAGACAGTGATGCTGATGGCGGCGGACGGCAGGCTGGAAGCCGTTATTGCAGTGGCGGACACGCTGAAGGAGAATTCGAAAGAAGCTATCGGCGCACTAAAGGAAATGGGGATTGAAGTCTATATGATAACAGGCGACAATATGCGGACTGCCGATGCCATAGCCAGGCAGGCCGGCATTGCCAATGTGCTGGCGGAAGTACTGCCTGAACATAAGGCGGAAGAAGTCAGGAAGCTTAAAAAACAGGGGAAAAAGGTGGCCATGGTCGGCGACGGCATAAATGACGCTCCTGCCCTGGCTACAGCCGACATAGGTATCGCGATGGGAACAGGCACCGATGTCGCGATCGAAGCGGCAGACATCACCCTGCTGCGCGGCGATCTCATGCTGATACCCGCTGCGATTCGCCTGTCGAGGAGGACGATGCGCAAGATCAGGCAAAACCTGTTCTGGGCATTCTTCTATAATACCATCGGGATACCATTTGCGGCATTCGGCCTGCTCAACCCTATGATAGCGGGCGGCGCGATGGCGTTCAGTTCGGTATCGGTGGTTTCAAACTCGCTGAGCCTGAAAAGGTTCGATCCAGGCAAAGTGAAACAGGATCAGGTTCGGTAATGCCGGGCATGGACCGGATTCTGAAGAAAGTTATATTGGAAAATGGCTATATTTTGAAAAAGGATAATGCAGTAAATCAGATCGGATGTTTAAATGTTCGGTAAGGAGGGATCGCTTATGTCAAAAGAGTACGTATGTCTTACAGTCAACGGCATGTCCTGCAGCCATTGTGAAAACAGCGTGAAGAAAGCTGTATCGGCACTGGACGGAGTAGACGGCGTCAGCGTGGACCTGGCCGGCAAAAAGGTGTGCGTGGAGTACGACCCGGAAAAGGTCAGCATTGACGCTATTGCCGCAGCCATAGAGGACCAGGGCTACGACGTGGCGAGGTAAACCGGAGCCATAGCATTGTGAAGCAAGACCAGGATATGACATGGCAAAGTGCTATATGCTGTTAAATGTAATAAAGTGAGGGGACGGTTTTACGGATCTGCTTGCGTAAAACCCATCCCCTTAATGTTATGACAGCGAATTCTCCATTTGCATTTTTACAAATCGTACTTTTCCGGATCGAATTTATCCGATTCGCATCTTCCGAGCATCTCGGAAATGAACTGTTCCTCGTCATCAGGCACGCTGTCAAGCTGGGCTTCCATCGTGTCCAGCCATGTTGATTCCCTGCTGTCGATGTAAACTCTGCCCGCTCCGACTGCCCGGCGAAGCTCGCTCACCGCGGCCAGAGCTGCTGCCTTGGAGCGCCTGAACGGCGTATCCTCCTTTATGATCTCTTTTGAAACGGCAAACACTACATCCGGGCGGAGGACATATGCCTGGGGATCGTACCTGCTGTCCGATTCACAGAGCCAGTCGCGAAGCAGCAGAGCGTTCTGCCTGCCCGACTGCGACGCGGTGTTCATCAGCCGGCAGTCGTATGCAAGCTGTTCCATTGATACTGTAGGCGCCATGCCTGCGAGCAGCTTTATGTTCTGTATAGATTCATTGCTCCACAGGTCTGCCGCGCAGGCCGCTATATTGCCGACCGGGCTCAGGTGCGCGCATGCGCTGGATTTGCCCTCAAGTGAAACCGGGATGCCCGTGATTGCCTTTACGTACACGCCTTCATAGCCGCAATCCTTATGGGGACCGACGGCGCCTTCCTCGACTGCCACGAGGCTCCTCACCGCGGATATGACCCTTACCACGGCGGAGAACACCTTTGGTATCATGCCCCTGTCGGCAAGCACCATTGCAGTGTTCGCAAACCCGCAAGCCGTGTCTCCCGCCGCTATCGTGCCCGTATCTGCAGCGACCCTGCATATTTCGCACCAGAGCTTCGACATGTCTCTTGCACCGAGGATCCCGAGCGCAAACAGGGACTTGTCGATCTCGCAGTATATGTTGGCCTCGTCATGTACATCCTTGCCTCCTATGGATTCGATGGCAAGCATATCGGCCCCTGCCTTTGCGCAGTCTGTGAATGTTTTCATTACTGCTTCCCAGTGGCTGCCCTTCCACATGTGGGGAGACCGGCTGTCCTCCCTGATATCGACAGGTGTGATGCGCAGGGCGCTTTTTAGTCCGTGCTTTATTTCGTATTCATGCATCACGTCCCTTACCGCCTTTGTTATCTCCGCGCCCCATCCGGGATTGTAGGTGGCCGGAGGCAGCAGTTCTATCTCGGCGACAAACCCCGGAACGTGCAGTTCGTACGCCCGTTTGCATACGTCTTCAATGACCTGCCTGTATTGGCCGATCACTTCCGGCATTGTTTCGCCCGTTATGGGCATGGGAGGCAATGTGAAGTTGATTTCGGGATAAACGGTCCCTCCTCCGATAACCATTCCGTTTTTGCACGTCACCGGTTTTTTTGATATACCGAAGATAAAATCATCGATATTGTCATAGGCCAATCTTTCGAAGCATTTTGAGCTCATGGATCATCACCCCATACGTATAACAGAATGTTTGCTGTTGCGTCCGTTCCGACTCGCCGGACGGACCTGTGAAAATTATCGCCCATTCTGATTTTATCCCGGCTGCTGCCTTATTTCTTTCAATAGCTTTGGAATTATTGCACTATTTTGCACACACAGCTGGTAACTTTATATAAAAATTAACATAAAATAGATGATAAAGCAAAATTGTGTCGAAATTATTTGTAAATATCGATTATTGGAGTTATGGAAATGGGAAAGAAAAAAAACGAGAAGTACGTAAGAACGGGGATTCTATTGTTCCTGCTGATACTGGTCACCCAGGCGGTCGTTCCGCCATCCGCGGCTGCAGAGATTCTGCCTTCTGAAGCCCAAATGGAGGATGACTGGAGAAGAAGCGCTATCATGCTTGAATGGTATGTGCCGGCAGTGCTGGAGAAAGGATTGGTCCATATTTATGATGAACTGAACGATTATTTGTACAGGAAGACCGGAGCTGCTGTCGAATTCAAATTCACGGGCTGGATTGAATATGGCGGCGTGATGGAAAGTCTTTATGCTTCCGGCGACAGTGCCGATCTGATCTTTACCGCGTACTGGCTTTCATATTCCGAGTATGCCCGAAGAGGCTGTTTCTACCCGATAAGCGGCCTGATCGACGAGTATGCTCCCAAAACAAAGGCTGAACTCGGCAGTGCCGTCCTCGAAGCGGCCGAAGTGGACGGCGAACTGTTTGCGCTGCCCGTTCCCGGTCGGTTGTACTCATGCGCCAGCGGCATCGTATTCAGGAAGGACATCGTGGACAAGTATAACATCGATCTCAGCAGGATCAGACGCCTTGAAGATCTCGAACCGGTACTGAAACTTGTCAAAAGTAAGCAGCCGGACCTTGTCCCTATGGTATTGGACTCGGGAAACAGTCTTATTTACGATCTCATCGGGTTTGAACAAGCCGGTTCCGACAGCCGTATACCCGGTGTTCTTTCGAATGATCCGAAGGACAGCAGGATTTACAATGAATATGAGTCCGACAGCATGATGGCATATCTTAAAACACTAAACAAGTTCTATAGGGCAGGATACATGGTAAGTGCTACGGACCTTGATACTGACCGGATATTCAGCAGTCTCCGGCCCAATGTCGATACGTCTTCCGGGAGCTACAGCACCGGTGGGAATGCCTGGATAGGAATCAGTCTTGGCAAGCCTGTGATAACCGGGGAATCCGCCACTTATTCCATGTATTCCGTATGGTATAACTCAAAAAATCCGATAAATGCGCTCAGGATCATGGAGTGTGTGAACACCGATCCTTATGTCAGCAACCTGATCCATTTCGGTATTGAAGGTGAAGACTATATCAGGTTGTCAGGAAACATTATAGATATACCGATGGGAAAACAGGTTTCCGACACGGTATCTTCCACGGGGAGGGATTGGTTGCTGGGGAACAGTTACCTGAATTATATATGGAAAGGCGAAGACCCTGATATCTACAATAATATGAGAAATCATAACCTAAAAGCGCAGCCGGCCCGGGCACTCGGGTTCAATTTCGATATTTTGCCAGTCACGATGGAAGTGCTCAATTGCAGGGAACTGATCTCCGCATATGGAGATAAACTGTTTTCCGGACAGCACGACCCTGAAATACACCTGCGGAAACTCAATGAAGAACTGAAAAAGGCAGGGGCGGACAAGATCATAGAGGAGAAGCAGAGGCAGTTCGACGCATGGCTTGAAGACCGGGAGGCGGAAAAAATAAAAAACACATCAGGGATAAAGCTGATGCTTGGAGGCAAGCCGCTGACTCTGAAATATCCTCCCGCTTTCAGCGGCGAAGTCCCGATGGCGCCCATGAAACAGTTTTTTGACAGCCTGGACGCAATATCCGGTTACGATCCGGCATCAGGGAAAATAACTGCGAGAAAGTATGATAAGCATCTGGAGATTACACTTGGGAAAACCTCAGGTTTCCTCAACGGAAAAGGAGTGCAGCTTGATGCTTCTCCTGCCATTATCAACGGACAGGTATATGTGCCTGCGGAATCGGTATGCACGCTGCTTGGATATGACTGCGAATGGGTTGCGGACACAAAGACGTTGCAGATGACCGGAATAACAGATTTTGCCGTATCGAGCCTGTATGCCGCCGACGGATGGCTGTACTTTCTGAAAAGCTCGGATAAGGAACTGTACAGGATGCGCACGTCAGGAACTGACATGCAAAAGCTTACAGATACGCCTGGAAAAGCTGAAGTAATCATACAAAAGAGGGGAGACTGGATCTATTATTACAGGAAATCTGGCCGCCAGCCGGGATTGTACAGAATGAAAACTGACGGCAGCGGAACGAAATTCATTTCTGATTTCTTTATCAGCCATATCGGTTCTGATGGAAAAAACCTCTACATTACCGACAATGACAGCCTGTATGTGATTGATGTCGACGCAAGGGTGAGAGACAAGGTGGGGAGTTATGTTTTTACTCCGATAAATGTTTGCGGGGACTGGATCTACTATCGAGGGGTATATACAAGCACTAAAACCGAAGGATACCGGGTAAAAACGAACGGCACGGTAAAGCAAAAGATCGGCAGCGACGGCAGGATCAGCGACGTTTACAGGACGGACGAAAAGGATATGTTTGATTCTGTACCGGTAAAAGTACAGAGTTTTACCTCGCGCGACGCGGCTGCGAAAACGGCGAAAGAAATCGAGGCGTACAGCAATGCAGTAGTGCAGGTCAGGACGTTTGACGAGGACGGAGACCAGTTAGCTTCGGTAAGCGGCTTCAACATCGACAGTAACGGAACGATAGTGACAAATTTTGATGTGATAGAAGGAGCGGCGTCGATCCAGTGTATTTTTGACAATGGAAATGCGTACGATGTGGATTATGTACTCAACTACAACAAAATAAAGGATGTGGCGATTTTGCGGCTGAAGTCGGCAAAGGGGCTCCCCGTTGTCAGGCTTGGCGATTCATCGGAGGTGTGCCTTTCTTCCGCCGGAAGAGCAGCTTTCACTCTGCTGCCGGAGACTTACTCTGCCGGATACCTTTACGGAGATGAAAACGGCTCGGTTCGGATCGAACTGCTCAATAAGGACGGAAAAGTCCTTAAAACGGGCAGCCCAAGCGAAGAAATGCTGCTGAATGAGGCTGGGTTCGTTCAGATAAAGGCAGACCTGGATGCCGGAACGTATTATATTTCCGTGTCGGCAGACGATGGGCTGACGCTTGCCGAGCCTTACGAGTACTGTATTGTCTGTGCGGTTGACTAAAAAAATAAAAATGTATTGTATTTGTTAAGAATTACGGGTATAATAGTAAAAAATTATTTCATAACTTATAAAGTGAACGCGATGACGAAGAGAGTAAATGCAATGCTGATCCACAGCGAGCGGAGGAAGGTGGGAGCTCCGTATGAGGCGTGCATCGAAGAACACTTCCGAGCACCCGTCCGAAATCTGTATGAAAGTAGGCGCGGGCGGATTTCCCCCGATAAAGGGAATAGGTATCGCCAGGGCCTGTATCGTTTACGATGGGGTAACCGAGAGGCCGTACCGAAATGAGGTGAGCCTGCTTTTTCCAGGCTAATCAGGGTGGCACCGCGGAATATATATCCCGTCCCTGTACGATTGTCGTACAGGGACGGGTTTTTTGATTAATTCGGAGTTCGCAGGCTCTGTGAAGGACTGAGCAAAAAGACGGCGCGAGCCTGAGACATAAGGCTGATGTATATGACTGAGGTATAAGACCGGGACATTGGGCCGGGCAAAAATCGAAAAAGGAGGCGATGGTTGTGAAAAGATCGTGTGTGGCCGATGTGCTTGCGAACGATGCACAAAAAGTATTGGTAAGGGGTTGGGTGCACAATATAAACCGTATCGGGAAAATAGCATTTGTACAGTTGAGGGACAGGACCGGCATAATCCAGATCGTGGCTGACGACGACATGGTCAGGGATCTGAGGCTCGAAATGAGCATAGAGGCGGCCGGAAACAGGGTCATGAACGAAAAGGCCCCTTACGGAGTCGAGATACTTGCAGATTCCATCAGGATACTCGGGACGGTTTACTATGACATGCTGCCGTTCGAGATCAACAGGAAGAAGATAAAGGCTTCGCTTGAAACCCAGCTGGATCACAGGACCATCAGCCTGAGGCCTGTCAAGAGCCGTGCGATATTCAAGGTTCAGCAGGAGATCGAAGAAGTTTTCAGGAACTATCTTAAAGAGAACGGATTTACCCAGATCCACACTCCCAAGATAATAAGCAGCGCGACAGAGGGCGGATCCGAGATGTTTACGGTGGATTTCTTCGGAAAGAGGGCGTTTCTTGCCCAGAGCCCGCAGTTTTACAAGCAGATGATGGTCGGCGCAGGTATTGAAAGGGTGTTTGAAGTGGGGCATGCATACAGGGCGGAACTGCACAATACATGGAGGCATCTGAGCGAATATGTGAGCATGGATGTGGAAATGGGCTTCATTGAGAGCTATGAAGACCTTATGGACCTGGAGGAAGGCTATATCAACCGCCTGTTCAGTCACCTTAAATCGGCCTGTGCCGGTGAACTTGAGATGTTCGGCGTGTCTTTGCCCGACAGCGTGGAAATACCCAGGATCCCGCTGGCGGAAGCCCAGCGCATAGTGTTCGAGAAGTACGGCAAGCGGTCGCCCGCCAGCGGTCTTGACGCAGAAGGCGAGAAGCTGTTTTCGGATTATATGAGGAATGAACATGGTACGGATTTTGTCTTCCTGACGAAATATCCGGCATCCAAGAGGCCAATGTATACGATGCCCGATCCTGAGGACCCCGAGTTGACGCAGAGCTTCGATCTGATATATAAAGGACTTGAAATAACCACGGGCAGCCAGAGGATCCATGATTATGAAATGCTCAGGCGGAACATCATAAAGTTTGGCCTTGATCCTGAGTGCTTCTCCTTCTACCTGGACAGCTTCAGGTACGGCATGCCGCCGCATGGCGGATTTGCCATCGGCCTTGAGAGGATTACAATGAAGATACTGGATCTTGACAACATACGCGAAGCGGCATTGTTCCCGAGGGACATAAAAAGGCTGGAACCGTAGAGGATGGAGAATATCCGGCAATGGTATTATGCCTGGAAGTGACGGTTTTTAGCCGGAGCAAACGCTGACCGGATGGAATGCTGCCGGGAGGAACCGTTGCCAGGCAGGCCGGATGTATTGATAACCGGAATAATAGCAAACAATGGTTAAGAACCGGTGCATGAATTTATAACGCGGAGGAGTGCGGCCTATGAAGATATCGAAAGATGACGTTGTCTATATCGCAAAGCTTGCAAAGCTTCGCTTCAGCGATGAGGAGATCGAAAAGCTTACAGTGGAGTTCGAAAGCATACTCAGCCACTTCCAGTCCATCGACAGGATGGATCTTGATAACGTGGATCCGGATGAGTTCGCCGACAGGCGGGAATCGGTGCTCAGAGCCGATGAAAACGTGACTTTCGGGGACAAAGAGAAATTGTTCCAAAATGCGGGATCCATGCGCGGGACATTCATACAGGTTCCCAGGATACTGGAGTAACGGGAGGTGTTCGGATGAGCGGCGGTTATGCAAAGTTAAATGGTACGGACTGCGGTTTTATGGGCATACGTGAGATAAGATCCGGTGTTGCCGGCGGGAAGTATTCGGCATCTGAAATCACAGGGATGTATATTGAAAAAATAAAGGCTATGGATGACGAGATAGGTGCATTTCTGACTATTTGTGAAGAGAGCGCCGCTGAACAGGCAAAAGCAGTGGACGAGAAGATAAGAAGCGGAAAAGAGCCCGGAAGACTGGCCGGAGTGCCTGTCGCAATCAAGGACAACATATGTACCGACGGCATCAGGACCACCTGTGCATCCAGGATGCTTGAAAACTTTATCCCGCCATATAATGCAACGGTCATTGAGAAGTTAATGAGCGAGGACGCAATAATAATCGGGAAGACAAACATGGATGAATTCGCGATGGGTTCGTCCACTGAGAATTCCGCATTCAAAATCACAAAGAACCCGAGGGATACTTCAAGGGTCCCAGGCGGCTCGTCAGGCGGATCGGCCGCGGCCGTGGCCGCAGGAATGGTACCGGTGGCGCTTGGTTCCGATACCGGCGGATCTATAAGGCAGCCTGCCGCTTTCTGCGGGATCGTCGGCCTGAAACCGACTTACGGGCTTGTGTCACGGTATGGACTTATCGCATTCGGCTCTTCGCTCGACCAGATAGGACCTCTGTCGAAGACTGTGGAGGACTGCGCGCTGATGCTGGAAGTCATCCAGGGCAGGGACGACAGGGACAGCACGTCGTACAGGGGCGAATACCACCAGGATTATGCGGGCAGGCTCGGAAGGGAAATAAAAGGGCTGAAGATCGCAGTCCTGAAGGAGTATTTCGCGGACGGGCTGGACAGCGAGATCGCGTCGTCAGTCAATGACAGCATCAGGCGCCTGGAAAGCCTCGGGGCGTCGGTGGACGAAATTTCCCTGCCCGCAGCCGGGGACGGACTTGCGCCGTATTATATAATCTCTTCCGCGGAGGCAAGTTCGAATCTCGCAAGGTATGACGGCATACGTTACGGCTACAGGCCAAAGGAATATTCCGATATTGACGAACTGATGGAAAAATCGAGAAGCGAAGCCTTCGGTACGGAAGTGAAGAGAAGGATAATGCTGGGCACATACGCCCTGTCGTCCGGTTATTATGACGCATATTACAAGAGGGCGCAGAAGTACAGGAAGCTGTTGAGGAACCAGTTGGCCGGGGTTTTTGACAGGTATGACCTGATCCTCGGGCCTACCTCGCCGGTCCTCCCGTTCAAGATCGGGGAGAGGAGCGGCGACCCGCTCCAGATGTATCTTGCGGACGTATATACTATCATCGTGAACCTGGCAGGGCTTCCGGCGATATCGATCCCGTGCGGCTTAAGCCGTGACGGGCTTCCCATCGGGCTTCAGCTTATCGGGCCGCATTACGGTGAGCCGGTGGTGCTGCAGGCAGCATATGCGCTGGAGCAGGAACTGAAACTTGAACTGTGACGGAAGCTGATACGCCCGCGGAGAAAACAGGCTGTATCGAGAACAGGCAGTAATGCTGTATGAATCGGGGAGGTTGTCCGAATGAATTATGAAACGGTTATTGGACTTGAAATACATGCGGAACTGAAAACGAAATCCAAGATATTCTGCGGATGTTCAACGAAATTCGCGTCAGAGCCGAATGAGAACACGTGCCCGGTGTGCCTCGGTCTTCCGGGGACGCTCCCGGTACTCAATGAGGAAGCGGTGCGCCTGGCTGTCAAAGCCGGGACTGCACTGAACTGCAGGATAAACTATTTGAACAAGTTCGACAGGAAGAACTACTTCTATCCAGATCTCCCAAAGGCATACCAGATATCCCAGTACGATATGCCCGTATGCGCTGACGGAGCGGTCGAGTTCGAATGCGGCGGCAGGCATGTGAAAGTGCGCATAAACAGGGTCCACCTGGAGGAGGACGCGGGGAAACTCATACACCTGGAGGATGAGCCGTATTCACTGGTCGATTACAACAGGACAGGGATCCCGCTGATAGAGATAGTTACCGAACCTGATATGCGATCCCCGCTTGAGGCTGTGACTTTTATGCGGATGCTCAAGTCAATACTCGAATATGGCGATATATCCGACTGCCGCATGGAACAGGGTTCGCTGAGGTGCGACGCGAACATCTCCGTGAGGCCGGCAGGACAGAAAGAATTCGGTACCAAGGTCGAACTGAAGAACATCAATTCCTTCAGGGAGCTTCAAAAAGCGCTGGAGAAGGAAGAAAAGAGGCAGATCGAACTGTACCGGTTCGGCGAGGGCCACAAGATAGTGCAGGAAACGAGGAGATGGGACAGCGGCAAGGGAAGGACCGTATCTATGAGATCCAAGGAAGAGGCGCACGATTACAGGTACTTCCCCGAACCTGACCTGTTGCCGGTCATCATCGATGAAGCCGCTGTCTCGGCGATAAAAAGCTCGCTTCCCGAACTGCCCATGGAAAAATACAGGAGATTCACGCAGGAGTACGGGCTGAGCGGCGATGACGCCGATATCCTGACAGGCGACAGATTTTTGTCGGAGTATTTCGAAAATACGGTCAGAGAAGGCGCTGCTCCGAAAACGGCTGCGAACTGGGTACTTGGCGATGTGCTGAGGATGCTCAATGAAAGCGGCATATCGTCCCGGGAGATCCCTGTGGAACCGGCCCGGCTCCGCAGGCTCATATCCATGGTCGAAGAAGGGAAAATCAGCAATACGGCAGGTAAAGAGGTTTTCAAGGAGATGTTCACCTGCGGCGGGTCGCCCGAGGAAATAGTGGAGAAGAAGGGACTGACGCAGATCAGTTCCGAGGATGCCCTTCTTGAACTGGTCAGGAAAGTGATCGAAGTGAATCCGAAATCAGTGGCCGACTACCGCGGCGGGAAAACGAAAGCTGTGGGATACCTTGTTGGCCTGGTAATGAAGGAATCGAAGGGCAGGGCGAACCCCGCCATGGTAAATGAACTGCTTATGAAGGAACTTGACAGGGCCTGAGCGTATCATGGACAAATGGATCTGCCCCAGCCATGGCCGGACAAGGATCGAATCAAAACCGGGTCCGAACCATTGCATTCGGACCCGGCCATTCTTCACTCAGCTTCAAGATACCGTTTCATGGCTTCGTATTACCTGCAGCCTTACTTAACTTCCTCATAGCTGCGCTTTTCTCTGAGCGCATCTGTCAGTTCAGCAAGCCTTGATGTATCGCCTATAAGGATGACGCCTGCCAGCCGGTTGTCGATAAAGAAGTATTTTTCAAATGTGTTTTTAGCCATATCCCTGACTTCTTTGGTCTTGTATTTGATATTTGGATTCCTTCCGTTATCGCCTGCGGCAAACAGGGTGGTATCCATGCCTTCGAAGGTCAGGGCAGGCGGATCGGGCCTGTATTCGATCTGATCGCCTGCGGCATTTGCGCCTGCAATCTTTCCCATCTCCACTGCCTGGGACCAGAGGGCGTAATTGATCCCGTTGTAATAAGCGCAGTCTCCGCAGGCATAGATCCCCGGTACGCTGGTTTCCATCCTTTCATTGACGGTAACGCCGCGATCGACCGCAATGCCGGCCTCTTTGGCCAAGACGGCATTCGGACGCACTCCGCAGGATATTATCACCAGGTCGGCCGGGTAATGCGTGCCATCTTCAAGTTCGACGCCTGTCACCGAACTGCCGCCGGTTATTGCCCTGATGGTTGCCTTCAGCCTGAAATCTATGCCTTTGCTTCTTATTATTCCGGCAAGGAAGTCTCCCGCAGCATCGTCAAGCTGGCGGGGCATGAGTTTTTCAGCCACTTCCAGGACCGTTACATGGCTTGATCTGCTCATTTCCCATGCAGCCTCGAGGCCAAGCACGCCTCCCCCTATGACGACTGTATTTTTGACCCTCGGCAGGAGCTCCCTTATTTTCTTCACGTCGGATATCCGGCGTATAGCGACTACTTCCGGTTTATCGCTGTTCTGTATCGGCGGTATGAAGCATTCCGCGCCGAGAGCGTATATGCATTTGTCATACTTAAGGAGACTGCCGTCGCTGAGTGCCACTGTCCTGGCATCAGCGACGATTTTCTCTGCGCGTATGCCAAGCTTATTTGTTATGTTGTTTTCTTTATACCAGTCAGCGTCGTGGACAGCGATTTCATCAGCATTTTTGAGCGTACTCAGCCTTTTGGTGAGCATGGGTCGGTTGTAGCCTGGCACAGGTTCATCGGACACCATTATTATGGAACATGAGGAATTCCTCTTCCTTATTTCCTCTGCTGCGCTGATACCTGCAGCGCCGTTGCCCAGGATCACGAAAACCTCGTCCGTATCTTTCCTGAACGCAGTTTTCTCTTCCTCTCCCTCGTCTTCCTCTTCATACGGTACGAACATATCCGGCCCAACGCCGCAGACAGGGCATACGTCGAGGGATGCATCGAATACCGCGCCGCATACGAGGCATTTTACCTTCTTTACTTTCCTCGCCATTTAATATTCCTCCATTGCAAATACTATTAATGAAAATGCACTACTTTTATTCTATACCTGGATCCCAACTTTTCAAACAGAAATTGGTACAGAGATATGATCAGGACGATCCCGGCATAAATACATAAACCCGGACCGGCCTGAGGAAGCGGATCGCGCAGCGCAGACCCGGTATAAGCCCGTGACCTGCCGATGAGAAGATACTTCCGGATAAAGAGTAATATTTGTAATCGATAAAAGGAAATTGGAAGCAGGCGTCGAATAGCTTTCTATATAATGAGGCGGTATATGTCATCCGTCTCATTGGCGGCGCATATGCTGGAAACGATATATCATGATGGAAGGGGTCTGTTATGAAAAGGTTTTTCAAAACTATTGCATGCATCTGTCTCTTGTCAGTGTTTGCACTGCTCCTGGCCGGATGCATAGACATCGAGATGAAGGTCAGCAATGACGGCTCATGTGATCTGAAATACGAGATCAGGACGGAGGGCATGGTCAGCCTTTCTGATGTCAGGGAACAGCTTGAGAGCAGCATTGAAGATACGAACAGCAGTGCAGGCAAAAAGGTTGCAAAGCTGAAAGACATAAAGGAGAAAGACGGCAGGATCATCGCAAATATCAGTGTCAGTAACGTTTCCTACTTAGGCGGCGATGCCTGGTTCGGAAAGTATCCGGATTTCGTAAAGGAATACCCTGATTATGTGGAGAGGCTGTATGATGCCAAATCGGGCGAACCGGTAAGCGCGTACAAAATCAGGGGCGCCGGAGGGCTTAACGTGGTAAAGGTGGACGGCATGGACACCGGCGGCGGTGATTTGTCAAAGTTCACACTAATACTTCCGGGTGAAGTGAAGTACATAACATCAAATGTGACGATGATCGACAGCAAAACCGTCACTGTCGGCGGAGGCTACGGCGTCGTCCTGTACAGCAGAGGCGGCGGGGCCGGATGGCTGGTCTGTGTGCTGGTGATCGCAGCTATCGCAGTTGTGGTGATCGTGTTGGCAGGCAAAAAGAAAAAGGGCGCGCCATCCGTATCATTTACGGCGGCTCCTGGAGCAGCGCCGGTACATACGGGCGCTGCGGTCCCGAATACTGCAAACACAGCCCAGGAAGGAGCGGCAGCACAAACAGCGACAGCAACGACGGCTTCCGCAGGCGGCGCCGATATCATATATTGCCCGCAATGCGGTTCTCCGCTGAAGAGAGGCGCAAAATTCTGTTCAAAATGCGGCGGGAAAATACCTGAATAAAGGAAAACGGAAAAAACAGATTTACGGTTTGTGAAATGTACCGGGGCCGGGTCTGGGGCTTCATCCTTTTGCCTGGCCCTGTTCGTTTTATCCGAATAGAAGCATGAAATTTTTCAATACCGGCTGCTCTTGCACAGGATGGTGATTTGTATTATACTCTAAATATCTGCTTTTATTACCAGATTATATTATCAAATACTAAAATAAAGCCAGCGGCGGGCTTGTTGACAGACAGACTTCAGGCTGACTGCATCAGCCCTGCGGGAAAAGGAGCGTGTTTTGTTATGGATTATTTCCTGACCGAGGAACAACAGATGATAAAGGAACTGGCTGCCAGGATAGCCGATGAGAAGATCGCGCCGGTTGCCATCCGGTATGACGAGGAAGGAAGGTTTCCGCGTGATATAGTCAAGGTGCTTGCAGATTCCGATCTGTGCGGCGTTTACATACCTGAAGAATACGGCGGGCTCGGCGGCGGCGTTTTCGAAATGGCGCTGGTGGTGGAGGAACTGAGCAGGGCCTGCGGCGGCATTGCGCTGGCATTTGCGGGGACCGGGCTCGGCACATACCCTATAATGCTTTTTGGTAACGATGAGCAGAAGCAGAAATACCTTCCCGACATAGCGGCAGGCAGGAAACTGGCGGCATTCGGGCTGACCGAGGCCGACGCCGGAAGTGACGCTGCCGGCATCAGGACCACTGCCGTGCGTGACGGGGATGAATATGTTCTCAACGGAACAAAGCAATGGATCACGAATGGCGAAGAAGCCGACGTGTTCACTATCATAGCATGCACCGACAGGAACAAGGGCGCCAGGGGATTCTCGGCATTCATCGTCGAGAAAGGCACCCCAGGGTTCTCTTTCGGGAAAAAGGAAAACAAGATGGGTATAAGGGCTTCCTGCACCAGCGAGCTTATATTCGAAAACTGCAGGATACCGAAGGAAAACCTGCTTGCAAGAGAAGGAATGGGCTTTATCGTAGCAATGAAGACCCTCGACAGGACCAGGCCAGGTGTGGCTGCGCAGGCCCTCGGCATTGCACAGGGAGCGTTCGATGAAGCGCTCAAGTACTCGAAGCAGAGAGTGCAGTTCGGCCAGCCCATATCGTCGTTCCAGGCTGTCCAGCATATGCTTGCCGATATGGCTATCCAGCTTGAAGCGGCAAGAGCGCTGGTTTATCAGACATGCCGCTACATCGACAGCGGTGCGAAGGATTTCTCGAAAGAATCCGCCATGTGCAAGGTGTTCGCATCAGATATGGCAATGAAGGTGACGACCGATGCCGTGCAGATCCTCGGCGGTTACGGATATATGAAGGAATACCCGGTTGAGAAGAGGATGCGTGACGCCAAGATCACCCAGATATACGAAGGGACGAACCAGATCCAGAGAAATGTCATAGCGCTGGAACTGATCAAGGGATTGTCGAAAAAATAGCCTACCGATGCCGGACTGTCAGCAGGGCGCCGCTATAAAAACACATCCGGATAAGTCGGCGACAAATCAAGCGTCAGGAGTGTATGAGCGAATGAATATAGTCGTATGTGTAAAACAGGTCCCGGGCACAACTGAGGTAAAAATGAACAAGGAGACCAATACCATCATCCGCGAAGGGGTCGAGTCAATAATCAACCCGTTTGACATGCATGCGGTGGAGGAAAGCCTGAGGATAAAAGAACGGCTTGGCGGAAAGGTCACAGTACTGAGCATGGGCATCCCGTCAGTCGCTGAACTTCTCAAAACAACCATCGGCCTTGGAGTGGACGATGCTGTGCTGCTGAGCGACAGGGCATTTGCCGGCGCTGACACGCTGGCGACTTCATATGCGCTGTCGATGGGCATAAGGAAGATAGGGAACGTGGACCTGGTGATCTGCGGCAAGCAGGCAACCGACGGAGATACCGCGCAGGTGGGACCGAGCCTTGCTGAAAAGCTTGGCTGGCCCCATACCACTTACGTAAGGAAAATAGAAGAGATAAACGAGAAGTTCATCAGGTGCCAGAGGATGACCGACGACGGCTACGAAGTCATAGAAATGCCTCTTCCGGCAGTCATTACCGTGGTAAAGGAAATAAACGAACCGAGGCTGCCGTCGCTGAAGAACATGATGCGAGCCAAAAAGGCCGTGGTGAATGTCTGGACGGCGGATGACATCGGCGCCGACAAAAACCTTTGCGGGCTGAAAGGTTCCCCGACGCAGGTAGTTCAAACATTCGTGCCGGTCCATGAAGTCAGAAGCGAAATGATAGAGGGGAATGCAGAGGAACAGGCGAGGAAGCTGGCGGACAAACTCCTGTCGATGCAGTTCCCGGCAGGAAGGCGCTGATGCAGATCGTTCAATATTGATAACATGCTTGGGGGTTTTTTCGATGGCCAGTATTGGGATAATAACGGAAAAGTGCTGCGGATGCGGGTTATGCCTGAAAGCTTGTCCTTTCGGCGCCATCCGGATAATCGATAAAAAAGCTGTGATACAGGACAACTGCACGTTGTGCGGCGCCTGCGCCTCATCATGCAGGTTCGAAGCTGTCGGGTTCATAAAGGATGAAGCCGGAACAGGCGCAGACCTGTCCGCATATAAAGGCGTATGGGTATTTGCCGAGCAGAAGGACGGAGAGATTGCCGGAGTAGTGCTGGAACTGCTCGGCGAGGGAAGGAAACTGGCGGACCGGCTTGGAGAAAAGCTTTCGGCGGTGCTGCTGGGCGACGGGATGGAGGCGGCAGTCCGCAAGCTCATATCCTACGGCGCCGACAATGTATATGTGGTCGACCACCCGTCACTGAAGAAGTTCAATGATGAATCATATGCCGATATATTCACGCAGTTGGTCAACAGGTACAAACCGGAAATTGTGCTCATGGGAGCGACGACCTACGGCCGCTCGCTAGGGCCGAGGGTCGCATCGAGGCTGAACACGGGGCTTACCGCCGATTGTACGAAACTGGAGATCGACCCTGAAAGGCGGCTGCTGCTGCAGACGCGTCCGGCTTTTGGCGGGAACCTGATGGCGACCATCATATGCCCGAACCACAGGCCACAGATGTCGACGGTGAGGCCGAAGGTGATGAAGGCGGCAGAGCCCGATCCCTCCCGCATCGGCGAGATCATCAGGCCTGATGTAAACATACCCGGGGATGTAAGGGTCAAAGTGATCGAAACTGTATCGACCCTTTGTGAAAAAGTGAGCCTTGCCGAAGCCGACATCGTCGTATCGGGAGGCAGGGGACTTGGGGATCCGAAGAATTTCGCACTGGTGGAAGAACTGGCGGATGTGCTCGGCGCTGCAGTCGGAGCGTCGCGCGCCGTCGTTGACGCCGGCTGGGTGGATTACAGCCACCAGGTGGGACAGACCGGCAAGACCGTAGGACCCAGGATATACTTTGCCTGCGGCATATCCGGCGCAGTGCAGCATCTCGCCGGAATGTCGTCATCTGATACGATCATTGCTATAAACAAGGATCCTGAAGCCCCAATCTTCAAGGTCGCTACATTCGGTATAAAAGGCGACGTCGTAGAAGTGCTGAAGGCTTTGATAGCCGAGTTCAGGAAGAGACTGGGATAAAAACAGGGACGGGAACCGTCCTGATGCCTTCAGCATTTTTTTGTTATGTTTTAAAAATTTGCCCAGGCACTATGAATATTCTATAAATTTATATATACTGGAGTATGGACATTAGTATATAGATTTCATGGTCCCTTTTTGTGCCGGGAGGTCGTTCCATCTGTCTTGTTTCAGGGGGAGTATTTTGTGAGCAGGGTCAAAGTCGGCTTTATACTTGTGTTGGCAATACTGATATATCTTAACGGTCCATCAGCGTTTGCGCTGGCAGCAGGCAGCAGTACGGGAGGCAAAAGCCCGGCGGACACCGGAAAAGCCGCCGTGATGCAGGTTATTGCCGACAGTGCGGGACAGAAGGCCGATGCCGGCAAACAGGCCGACCCGAAAAAAACTCCGGCCCAAAAGCGGCAGATCATACTCGTGAAGATAGTCAACAGCGGCGATGAGACGATGGATGTGTGCCTTGACGATTTTGTGCTCGATGTGCCGGGCTGCACATATGAGCCTGCGGATAAAGGCAGCCCGTTTGTTATCAGGAAGAACATATTGATAGCCGCCGACAATATAATATTAGCAGATGCCGCAATCGAAGGGGATATTTATATAGACACGAAAAATACAACTCTTCGCAACCTTGATGTGAACGGTACCATATATATAGACCCGGCATTGAATAAAGGACTGAAGCTTGACAATGTAGCGGCTGACAACGTTTCCATAAGGACAAGCTGCAATACCGGAGCCGGACGCGATACGGGCAGCAGTGAAGATGGTACCGGAGATCCCGGCGACACAAGCATGAACAGCAGCGATGAAGACGCCGAAGGCAGCAGAAATGACGATAACGATGTCAGAGATAGTAATACCGGCAATACTGCTGACGTTGCCAAAGGCAATGCCGGCGGGAACGGTACCGGAGCGCAAAAAGCCGAAGCGAAAAGCACCAGTGCCGTGAGTTCAAATACCGGGAGCTACGCCAGCAGAGGCAATGATATTGAAAGAGCAGGCGCCGGAAACAGCGACGCCGCGCAAGCCGATAACAGGATCAGCAATGCGGGCAGCGAGGCTGCCGGCGAAGTAATGGGCGGCAGTAGCAATAAAAGCAATACCAATAATAACACCAATAAAAACACCAGGGCATATATGACGGTGGCTGATATAGATAACTGCAGCAGCTATTTCGTGATCGTCAATAAGACGCGGGTCCTTCCGTCAGACTGGAGGCCCGATGACCTTGTCAGGCTGAATGTGAAATATAATGGAAGGGCTGAGGCGAGATATCTGCGTAAAGAAGCTTCCGACGCCCTGGCCGAACTCTTTGCCGCTGCCGCAAAAAAGGGCGTCGAGCTTTGTGCGGTTTCAGGCTTCAGATCTTATGAACTTCAGCAGACAGTATTCAACAAACACGTTAACCAGATGGGGTTTAACGCAGCATTGAGGGTCAGCGCTATGCCCGGCCGGAGCGAGCACCAGACAGGGCTCGCGATCGACATATCATCAAAATCGATGAATTACAGCCTGAGCAAGTCTTTCGCGAATACGCGCGAAGGCAAGTGGCTGGCGGAAAATGCGGCAAAATACGGATTCATCCTGAGGTATCCGGAAGGGAAGGAATCGATCACCGGGTACGACTATGAGCCATGGCATTTCAGATATGTAGGCAAGGATGCGGCGACCGACATAATGGAAAAAGGCCTTACTCTTGAGGAATATTTCGGCTTAGTGGATGTAAACATGGAGCCGCAGACAGCAGCAGAAGGCAAGGACGTCAAAGCGTAAGATCCCAGGGGTTTTGATATTTAATTGCCTTTCAGGCCGTACTCCGATACTATCGTATAGACACGCCTGTTCTGTACCTGTTCACTCCTGAACAGGCATATTTTTTCCACACTTATCGGGCCGTATGATATCCTGCCGATCGAGTCCGCTATATTTTCAAACGGACACTCGAATATTATATCCTGGCCGATGGTGATATGAGGTGTGTAACGCCTTTTTTCCGGCGGAAAACCCAGTGCGGACACAGAACTGTCGATACTGCCGGCCAATTGGTGCAGCGCCCTGAGGTCGCCCCCGATACCCAGCCAAAGTACGCGTACAGCATCATTGCCTTTGAATATCCCGGTTTCCGAGATTTCAAGGCTGAAAGGCTTAAAAGCGCCGCAAAGCTGCTTCATGGACATATCTATCTGCTTTTTCTGTTCCGCGCTTATCTCATCAAGGAACTTGAGGGTAAGGTGAAAGTTGCCGATGTGCTTCCATCTGCCCCGGACCGCATATTTCTTCAGCCTTTGCTGCAGATCGAATATGTATTTCCTGCAATCGTCACTAAAGTCGATACCGATGAAAGCTCTGATACAGATCATCCTTTACGCGTATATTCGGGGATCAAATCATATTTTACCGCATTTTTTAAATTGCATCCTTTTACAGTTCCATCAGGGCAAGAACAGTGGACTTGTTGTGGATGACCAGTTCTCCGTTTTTCCTGCATGCGATCTCTCCGATGGAAAGGGCGCCTTCAACGCCATAGCTGAGATTGGCCTGGATGTTGTCGAGCTCTTCGGAGATGTGCTTTCCCAGGAACATTGCCCTTGACAGGCAGTCAAACACCAGGGGCAGATACCGTTTAGGCCGGGCGCTCATGCTCCCCTGTACCCTGGTTATCTGCAGCGAGGATTCGAGCAGTGTGCCAACATCGCCGCGCAGGATATACAGGTCCGTACCTTCAGGGATCCCGGCAACGCATATGATCTCGTCGTCGTCATTCACAGCCACCGGATCCCTTACGATGATCTTCCCGTCTTCATCCAGGATCCCGAACGGATGGTCCTTGGCATATATGAAGAAGTCCTCCCTGAACAGTGTAAGGTTATCCTCTTCTTCGATTACGTGCCGATAGATGTCGAATGCGCTGCAATTGTCCAGGCCGGACAGCACGTTGTCATATGACCTGCTGACATAGAAAGGACCTCTCAGTATTTTCCATCCGTGCTCAACAGCAAGGGCGGCGCTGTTTTTGACGATGCATACATAGAGCGCATCTTTATGGATGCCCGTACTGTTGAATATGCACGGCCTGTGTTTCATGTCCTTGAATCCGGCGCCGCCGCCGACATAAGTGACGGTATTTCCAAGCTTTTTGCAGACCGTGTCGGTGAGATCTTTCATCCTGCCGGACAGGCCGTCCACAAAAACGATGGCCGTAGCGCCCTGCAGTTTGTTCCTGTCCTGTGAAAACTTCATCATGAAGGGGAAAACGAGGGAGGAATATATCGGCCTTAATTTTTCGACTACAAACCCTTCCCTTCTGGTCTTGCTGCCAATGATGATTTCCGGGAAGATGGCGCCAAAAAAGCTGATGTTCCGCTTGTTGAGCAATTCAATCATTTCAGGTATCTGGCCGGACGATCTGTCTCCGGCCATGATCATAAGCTGCTCGGAAGATTTAAAATCTGAACCTTCTATATAATTCCTGAAATCTTCCAGGGTCCTGAAATACATATATGCCTCCTGGATATCATCACTGACCGCAATTTAGTATATTTTACCACAGTACTGAAAAAACCTGCAATATTACAAATCGCTGAAATATTGGCGAAGTATAAACATTCCCGTGGAAGTCCGGGTTCTAGCGTAAAGCGGGGCTTTCACCCGCCTGGCGCCTTCTTGAAACACCGCTGATGAGAGGAATTTTTTCTACAACCGAAAATATGATGTTATAATTATAACTGGATTTTATATCCGGACGGGAGGGAATGGAATGGTCCTGAATGATCTGAACAGCCGCAATATCCCCGACGTTTTCCGCATGAACGACGGACGGTATGCGGACAGCCCGGACCTTTGGAGGGTACGCCGCAAAGAGATCCTTGAACTGCTTGGCCGTGAGATATATGGATTTTCACCGCCACCGCCGCAGGAGGTACATGCTGATATCCTGATGAGCTATGACGAGGCCTTTGGAGGGAAAGCCTCCCATTACATGATCAGGTTAAGTTTTAACACGCCGGGCGGGGAGTTTTCATTTCCGTTCAACCTGGCCGTCCCTGGAAATGTGGCACGTGCGCCTGTTTTCCTGCTCATTTCATTCAGCCAGAACATACCGGATATGTTCTTCCCGGTTGAAGAGATCCTGGACGCAGGCTTTGCAGCGGCATCCTTCTGTTATGCCGATGTTGCGCCGGACACTGACGACGGGTTCTCTTCAGGCATTGCCTCCATGTACGGGAACGGGCATCGCGAGCCCGACAGCTGGGGGAAGATTTCGATGTGGGCCTGGGCTGCGTCGAGGGTGATGGATCATCTGCAGTCCAGGAAAGACATAGATACGGGCAAAATAATAGCAGCAGGACATTCAAGGCTTGGGAAAACGGCTTTGTGGTGTGCCGCGCAGGATGAAAGGTTTGCCGGATGCATATCGAATGATTCGGGATGTTCCGGCGCAGCGATAACCCGCGGCAAAAAAGGCGAGCACGTCAGCAATATAACAGGGGCTTTCGGGTACTGGTTCTGTGATAATTACCGCAAATATGCCGGCAATGAGGATGATATGCCTTTCGACCAGCATTTCCTGCTTTCACTGATCGCACCGAGACCGCTGTATGTTGCCAGCGCATCGCGGGACGAATGGGCAGACCCCGAATCTGAATTCCTGGGCTGCATTGCCGCAAGCAGGGTGTATGAGATGCTTGGAGCGAAAGGTGCCGGTTACGGAAGCGAATATACGCAGGCTGCAGCCGATGGCGAAGTGAACGGATCCGATTATCCGAAGCCGGGAGATGTGCTGCATGGAGGGAGCGTAGCTTATCACCTGCGTAACGGCACCCATTTCCTGAGCAGATATGACTGGAATTGCTTCATACGGTATTTCAGGAAGCAGTTCTGCTTATGATCCGTGTTGCTGAAGATCGATGCCGTGAACGATGGGGCTGCCGGGATAGGCAGCCTTTTTTCATGCCGCGGGCCGATGCTCGGCCTGCCATCCGTTCTTGTGAACCTCCTGCGCCTGATGTGTTTCCGGACGCCGGATGAGCCTTCCCATGGATGGAGGGCCAATTTTCATTCACTGTTTCAGCCAATGATTTATATACTGTAATGTACATAAAATTACTGCCCTTCGGATCGCCGGGATACGATGCGGCAGATACGGGCATGACAGCCTGCAGCACTCGATTCGGAGGATGGTATTTTGGGAGCGATAGTTGAAGTACATAATCTCGGAATGAAATATCACTCGCTGAATGGTGAGATCGCAGCGCTAAGGGACATCAACCTGGAAGTCGAAGAGGGTGAATTCATCAGCATAGTCGGCCCGAGCGGGTGCGGCAAATCGACGCTCCTGTCTCTTCTTGCCGGACTGCTGAAGCCCACGGAAGGATCAGTCGTCATTGGAGGCCGACGCGTGACCGGACCTGACAACCAGGTGGGCTATATGCTCCAGAAGGACTATCTTTTTGAATGGCGGACCATTTATGAGAACGTCATACTGGGACTTGAGATCACCCGTACGCTGAACAGCCATACAAAGGATTATGTGCTGAAGCTTCTTGAGACTTACGGCCTTTCCGAATTCAAGGACAAATACCCGAACCAGCTCTCCGGAGGGATGCGGCAGAGGGCGGCGCTTATAAGAACATTGGCCGTAAACCCGCAGATACTGCTGCTCGACGAAGCGTTTTCCGCGCTTGATTACCAGACCAGGCTGGCAGTGGCTGAAGATATCTACTCTATCATAAAACAGGAGAACAAGACTGCGATACTTGTCACCCACGATATCGCAGAGAGCATCAGCATGGCGGACCGCGTGGTGGTGCTCACTAAAAGGCCGGGCACGATAAAAAAGATTTACCATGTCCGGCTGACGTGCGACAGAAAAACGCCCATGAGCCGCAGAGAGGCTCCTGAATTCAGGCATTACTTCAACAATATATGGAAGGACCTGGACATCCGCGTTTAGCGGTCCGGTTTCCGGCATCCATGTCGTACCAGGGAGTTGATCGCTATGAAGAGCAACGGCATTTCAAAGGAACATATGGAATATCTGAAAAAGGTCAGGATGAGGAAGACACTTATACTTGTACTGCGCCTGTTCCTGCTGGTTGCCTTTTTTGCCCTGTGGGAACTGCTGGCGCGCCTGAAACTGATAGATCCGTTCATCACGAGCCAGCCGTCGCGGATCGCGGATACCATCGCCAGCCTGTACCGCGAGGGCAAACTGTTCTACCATACCGGGATAACATGCCTTGAAACAGTGATCGGGTTCATGCTCGGAACGACAGCGGGCACGCTGATAGCCGTGATACTCTGGTGGTCCGAGGTTCTGTCCAGGGTGCTCGAACCGTATCTTGTCGTCCTCAACAGCCTTCCCAAAATCGCGTTGGGCCCGATCTTTATCGTATGGATCGGCGCGGGGCCGACCTCCATCATAGCTATAGCGCTTACGATCTCTCTTATCGTGACGATACTGGAAGTGCTCAACGGTTTCGTGTCGGTGGACAGTGAGAAGATAAAGCTGGTCATGACTTTCGGGGCGAACAGGCTGCAGGTGCTGACGAAAGTGGTGCTGCCGTCGTCGTATCCGGTAATAATCAATGCGCTTAAGGTAAATGTAGGGCTTTCGTGGGTCGGCGTCATCGTAGGCGAGTTCCTCGTTTCAAAAGCCGGGCTCGGGTACCTGATCGTGTACGGGGGACAGGTTTTCCAACTGGACCTGGTCATGACCAGTGTGCTGATCCTTTCGGTAGCCGCCGCTCTTATGTACCAGGGCGTCGTGTATATCGAGAAATCGCTGATCAGAAGCGGAAAACACACATCCGTTTAATTACCTGCATAAAGACAGGATGCAGCAAGATTTCAGACGAAAGGAGGGAAATCAATGAAATTTATACGAGTTCTTCTAGCCGCCATACTTGCGATAAGTCTTATACTAAGTTTTACATCATGCGGTGAGAAAGACCTTGTCAGGATAAGGCTCAATGAAGTTACGCACTCCATTTTCTACGCGCCCCAGTATGTCGCTCTCAATCTTGGCTTTTTCGAGGAAGAAGGCCTTTCCATCGAACTGATCAACGGGCAGGGTGCGGACAAGGTTATGACAGCAGTGCTTTCAAACCAGGCAGACATCGGGTTTTCAGGCCCGGAGGCCGCGATCTATGTTTATAACGAAGGGAAGGAGGATCATGCGGTCGTATTCGCACAACTGACAAAGAGAGACGGATCGTTCCTTGTAGGAAGGAAACCTGAGCCGGATTTCAAATGGACCAATGTGAAAGGCAAGCTGATCATCGCCGGCAGAAAAGGCGGGGTGCCTGAAATGACGCTGGAGTACGTACTCAAGAAGCATGGCGTGATGCCGGGCGTGGATGTGGAGCTCGATACCAGCACCCAGTTCGCGTTGATGGCCGGCGCGTTCACCGGGGGCATGGGAGACTATGTTGCGCTGTTTGAACCGGTGGCCTCTACTCTTGAAGGGGAAGGCAGGGGATACATAGTTGCTTCCATAGGCAGGGACAGCGGCGAGATCCCGTATACCGCCTATTATGCGAAGAAAAGCTATATAGAGAAGAATCCTGAGACAATACAGAAATTTACCAATGCCATTTACAGGGGACAGGTATGGGTGGATACCCATACTCCGGAAGAGGTGGCTGAAGCCCTCAAGGATTCATTCCCAGATTCCGATATTGACCTTCTCGTCACCGTTGTAAAGCGTTACAAGGAACAGGACACCTGGTGTACTGACCCGATAATGAAGAAAGAGTCGCTGGATCTGCTGCAGGAAGTAATGAAGACTGCCGGCGAGCTTGAGAAGGAGGCTCCGTACGAAGATCTGGTTGACAACAGCTTTGCTGAAAAAGCGATAAAGAATATTAAGAAGTGAGCAACAATAACCCGTGCTTGCCGTGTTCTATGCAGTCTGCAGATGATGTTGCTCACAATTGCGTATATTCTGCTGGCATAAACTAATGTCAGCAGTTTTTCTGTGCTGCATGGCATCAGCAGCTTTTGTGCCGCATCGGCGTTGGTCAGTTTGCCGGCCGCTGTGTTCAAATTTTCAATTTTGTCCGAATTTTCTGCAGTTTTTATTGAATGGCTCCAATAACAGGAGACATTATGTCTTCAATACAGCATTATGGTATATGATAGATTTCATAGCAATGGACAAAACCTGTTAAATTGCACATGAACGGAGTACGATAAAGTTTGGTATAGACAATAATATATGGTAAAATACTTGTTGTGGGTGTTCTTCGGAATACTTGCGCAGTGCGGCACACATTTGTGAACGGAGGTATTTTTATGGGTATTGAAAAAAGCCTTTTTGGGAAAATGCCGGACGGTACGGAGATATATCTGTACAGGCTGAGCAATAAGAACAACATGTCCGTCGGCATCATCAACTACGGAGGGATCATCGTAAGCATCGATGTGCCTGACAGGAACGGGCATGTAGACGACGTGAACCTCGGCTATGACAACCTGGAGCAGTATCTGAAACTGGGCCAGTATTTCGGGGCGATCATCGGCAGGCACGGAAACAGGATCGAAAATGCGGAATTCGAACTGAACGGCGTCACGTACCACCTGGCTAAAAACGACGGCAGGAACCATCTGCACGGAGGGAACCGCGGTTTCGACAAGGTGGTGTGGCAGGCTGAGCCGGTCGGCAGCGAAGATGAGCCGGCGCTGCAGCTTGCGTATCTCAGCCCGGACGGAGAAGAGAATTATCCCGGGAACCTTGATGTAAAGGTAACTTACACTCTTACAGAGGACAACAGCATAAGGATCGATTATTTTGCGGTTTCTGACAAGGATACCGTGGTAAACCTCACGAACCACGCATATTTCAACCTGTCCGGCCATGGATCCGGGGACATCCTGGACCACCTGATAATGATCAATGCAGACCGCTTTACCGCAATAAACAATGAATGCATCCCTACAGGGGAGATCAGGGATGTGGCGGACACGCCGATGGATCTCAGAACGCCCAAAACCGTAAGGGAAGGCGTCGAATCGGATTACGAGCAGATAGCCTGCGGGAATGGCTATGACCATAACTGGGTCCTCAACGTCAGCGGGAAAAACCCTGAAAAGGCCGCTGAACTGTATGACCCGAAAAGCGGAAGGCTCATGGAAGTATACACTACAAATCCCGGAATACAGTTTTATTCGGGCAACTCCATAACCCGTACCACAGGCAAGGGCGGCGCCGTGTATGACAAGAGGAGCGCTCTCTGCCTTGAGACGCAGTATTTCCCCAACGGCACGAAACACAGGCATTTCCCGTCTCCTTTCCTCAAGACGGGCGAAGAGTACAGGCATACGACGATCTATAAATTCTCGGTGAGATAACCGGTATAAACCAGGAAGGGCAATAAGCGGAAATCTCCGCATGGGTCCGCCTGAAACCGTGACAAAGCAGTCATCAGAAGGCGGTTGGCGGATTCACCGTGATGATATTAGCATAATTCAGCGGCTGCATAAAAACATGAATATGCATAACCATAAGCAGAGGTGCACTAATGGAAAACACAGCAATACGGCCTGCAAACCCCAATGCTTCAAAGGAAGCGGCGGCGGTTCTGGAGTACCTGTATGGGATTTCCGGCAAAGGTATCATAACAGGCCAGCATACCCAGACGAGGGAACAGCCCGAACTGGACAGGATACTCGAGGTTACCGGCAAACTGCCGGCATTGTGCGGATTCGAACTGCTGGCATATTCGCCCAATATCGATTATGCAAATTCTGACGAGGAATGCCTCAGGGAAGTGCGGGAGAATGAAGGCACTCTCGGGAAAGCGTTGGAATGGGCTGAAAAAAGGAGAGGCCTGGTAACATTTACGTGGCACTGGTTCTCGCCTATCGGGGGGCGCGGAAAGAGCTTCTATACTGAAAGGACCGATTTCGACCCGGAAAAGGCCCTTGAGGCAGGCACACCGGAGAATACTGCACTTCTGTCGGACATGGACCATATGGCCGGATTGCTGAAAACTTTCAGGGACAGGCGGATACCGATATTGTGGAGACCGTTCCATGAATCTGAGGGAAGATGGTTCTGGTGGGGATCGAAATCGCATAAAACGGCGGCTGCGCTGTACCGCCTGATGTTCGACAGGTATACGAAGCTGCACGGGCTGGACAACCTGGTATGGGTGTGGAACTCCCCCGTGCCTGAAGGTTATCCGGGCGACGACGTGGTGGACGTCATATCACGGGACGTTTATCTGCCCGGGCACGTGCACACGGATTACAGTAAGGAATACCAGGAGCTTGCCAGGGTCACGGGCGCGGGGAAGCCTGCCGCCCTTGCCGAGGTCGGATGCCTGCCCGATATGGAGACGCTTGCCGCCGCCAGGGTCCCATGGTGCTGGTATATGACATGGAGCAAGGGCTTTTGCCTGAGTGAGGAATGGAACACTTGCGAACAGCTCCGAAAAACATACCACAGCGATTATGCGGTGACACTGGACAAACTGCCCGTGTTATATTAAGCTTTATACCGGGTTTCGGCAGTTCCATACGGCCTGGCTGGATCTTTTGAACCTTGATGGATCCGAGGGGGCGTATCTTTAAGAAAGGTATGCCCTTTTGTCCGCTACGGGCGCAGGTTGCTTTATTCCATGTGCAGGCCATTTATCGGCGGGTGGGGTAAGAAACCTGCAAACACGGTTTACGGCTGAAGAGGTCAGGAACATTCAAAGAATAAAAAACACAAAATGGCAGGGAGAATAAGATATGAGCATAATAACTGTCGCAGGCGCCGGGGTGATGGCTTCGGCGCTGAGTTTTCCGGCGTGTGACAACGGCCACGAAGTGAGGCTGGTGGGAACGCCGCTGGACCGCGAGATAATAGAAAACTGCAGGAAAAACGGATGGCACGCCAAATTGAAACGGCAGCTTCCCGACGGTATCCGTTATTTCCAGTTCGAGGAATTCGAAGACGCTGTCAGGGGAGCGGATCTGCTGATATGCGGAGTCAGCAGTTTCGGCGTCGAATGGTTCCTCGGCGAGGTGCTTCCGGCAATACCTGACAGCCTGCCTGTGCTTTCTGTGACGAAGGGCATGCTGGATACCCCGGAAGGCGGGCTTATCAGCTACCCTGAATACTATGAAAGCAAGCTTCCCGGCCGGAGGATGTCGCTGAATGCCATCGGCGGCCCGTGTACCAGCTATGAACTGGCGGACCGGCGCCACTCCGCGGTTTTCTTCTGCGGGAAGGATATGACTGTGCTGCGCCGGCTGAAATCCATGCTTGAGACGGATTATTACCACATAAGCCTGTCCACGGATGTGCACGGTATCGAGTGCGCCGTCGCGCTCAAGAATGCATATGCGCTGGCTGTAACGCTGGCTGTCGGCATGGCGGAACGTGAATGCGGCGAGGGATGCGGACTGCATTACAATCCCCAGGCCGCGCTGTTTGGACAGAGCATCAGGGAGATGCGGAGGCTGCTGGAGATTTTTGGCTGCCCGGATGACAACATAATACCAGGAGCCGGCGACCTGTATGTAACGATATACGGCGGGCGCACCCGGCGGCTGGGTACGCTGCTGGGCCGCGGAATGCCGTTTGAAAAGGCGATGGAATCACTGGAGGGAGTAACACTGGAATCGGTCGTGATAGCAAAGCGCACCGCATCCGCGCTGAAGAAGCGGATCGAAAAAGGTCTGGCATCCACTGCCGATTTCCCGCTGCTGCTCCACGTCGATGATATCATAAGCAACGGAGCGGTGGTGAACATCCCGTGGAAGAGCTTTGAGACGGAAGTGTTTTGAAACAGGTTTCAGAACTGCCGGCCTGTTGTCGGCAAATTACGCGGTTATCAGACAACTTGACCGCCGGATTCGTTTAACATATAGGCAGACATAGCAGGATATAATTCAGTAAATGATGTTATAGATGAAAAAGGGGTGGTTCCATGAGCATGAGTTACAATTCCTATATCTATGGAAGATGGATCAAAATCGGCATAGCTGCGCTGGTGATCATCATACTGGCGGCAACTTCGATTTCGACATATAACGGCCTTGTTGCCGCAGACCAGCAGGTTCAGAAGACATGGAGCACAGTCGAGAGCATGATGCAGAGGCGGGCCGATGTGATCAACAACCAGGTCGAAACAGTGAAAGGCTATATGCAGCATGAGGAAAAGGTGATCAGTGAAATAGCGGCAGCCAGGGCGGTACTGTATGATAATTACTCGGATATCAACAGCAAGATCGCGGCCGATGAAAAGATTTCGGCAACCGGCAGGCAGATCCTGGCTCTGGCCGAGAATTACCCCGAGCTGAAAGCCGGCGATCTGTTCGAAAACCTGCAGGTGGAGATCGAAGGTTCGGAGAACAGGGTGTCCGTAGCCAGGAAGGACTTTATAGATGCGGTCCAGGTATACAACACGAAAGTATCGAGATTCCCGGGGAATATTTTCGCTAAGCTGATGGGCTTCGGAAAAAAGGAGTATTTCAAAGCGTCCCCAGGTGCCCAGGAAGCCCCGAAGGTCGATTTCGGAAGCTGAGTGAAGTTAAGATCTCCAAGCGGCATGCCAGACTGTTTTTTTAATATTGACAGTCGACAGACAAAAATCATTATTTATCAGAGAAGCCGATCACCTATGCATTGAACAGCCAATTATCAATGTCAGTCTGCTGCTGAAAGTTTATCACTGGAAGCTTACCGCTGACAGCTGCATTCCGAGGGCTGGTTAGAAAGGCATGTTATTGGAAAGCGCAGGTATGAGATGAAGAAAAAGACGGCGGTTATAATTACAATTATAATAATCTCTTTGTTGCTGGCGCCCGGCAGTTGTGCTGCAGGCGATTATCCGTCCGCGACCGGCGAGTTCTTCGTCAATGACTTTGCCGACGTCCTGGATCAGGATACGGAACGGAGCATCGTTCAGATCGGAATGGCGCTTGAAGAACTCACTACGGCGCAGGTGGTTGTCGTGACGATCGATACTCTTGACGGCCGGGATATCGACAGCTATGCCAACGAGTTGTTCAGGAAGTGGGGTATAGGGCAGAAGGATAAGAACAACGGCGTGCTGATCCTCGATGCCGTGCAGGACAGGATGCTCAGGATCGAAGTCGGCTACGGGCTCGAAGGCGCGCTGACAGATATCGAGACTGCAAAAATCAGAAAAGAATATATGAATCCGTATCTTTCACAGGGCGATTATGACAGCGGTTTACTGAAAGGATACATCGCAGTCGTCAACGAGGTCGCTGCAGAATACGGCATATCGATGGACGATATCAGCCAGAAGCTTCCGTCAGAAAGCCGGATGGATTATAACTTCTACAGCCAGTACCCGTCGGATGGCGGGCATAATGGCGGAGGCGACGGTTTTTTGCCGACTTTTGCGGTTATTGTCATGTTCCTGGCTGTCGACGGGATATTTTTCAGGTTCAGGATCACGGAGATGCTGTTGAGGATAGCTTTCTACGGCAGCCTTTTCGGCGGCAGACATCGGAGCCGCAGGAGGCGCGGCGGATGGGACGACGATGATTTCGGAGGCTTCGGCAGAGGCGGCTTTGGCGGTTTCGGGGGCGGAGGCCATGGAGGCGGCGGCTTCGGAGGCGGAAGCCACGGCGGCGGCGGGAGTTCCGGCGGCGGCGGCAGCAGCGGCAGTTACTGAAACGGCAGATACTTACAGAGAACGTAATGAAGCTCTGATACTGAAGCGGCAGTCATCGATACAGGGCGCACCGAAACGGCACATACGTCATATCGGAACATTTCGTGGGAAAATTCGTCAGATGGTTGTGTAATACGATGTATGGAGGGAACACTATGAAAAGGCTGTTCGCTTTATTTCTTGCTGCCGTGATCGTACTGGCCGGCACAGGCAGCTATAGCCAGGCCGACGTTGTACCCGAAGTTGCCATCTGGCTGGAAGGAGAGAAGATCGTATTCCCGGACGCGCAACCGATCCATACGGGCACGAGGGTGCTTGTCCCTGTGCGGGGCTTTTTCGAGAAGATCGGTGTGACAGTAGACTGGAATGCCGCAAACCGCATGGTCATTCTAAAGGATGGCAGCCGGGAAATAATGATGAAAGCTGACAGCAGAGCGGTTCTGAACAACGGAGCCGTGGAATATCTCGATTCCAGCGTTATTGTGAGAGGCGGCCGCGCTTTCATACCCATCAGGTACATATCCGAGAGTTTCGGCTATAAAGTTGAATGGGACGGAAAAACAAAAAGCGTATATGTGACCAGAGCGCCGGAAGATACGCAGGGCAAGACGGACGATGCGTCTGCGCTGCCAACGCTTGGTGATTTGGAGAGCTTTTATTATCTGCTGAAATATAACGGTTACATGGCGGACTACCTGGACATTTATGATTATTCTCCCGGCATACGGGTCTTACCGAAGCTTTCTGAAAGTGCTGCTTCCGAGACTTGGACGACCACTCCTGACCAGGCGGCGGACGCACCGGATGGCGCCGATTACTCCGGGACGAACGTCCAGGTGGAAGGTGTCGATGAAGGCGATGTTGTAAAGACAGACGGGAAATATATCTATCTTGCGGATGGCAGCGAACTTAAGATAATAAACGCAGACCCGCAGGACCTCCGCATCATCTCAAGGATCCCGTACAGAGGGAGCATAAGTGAGATCTATATCCACCAGGACAGGCTGGTCATTATCAGCGGCGATTCGCGGATCGAATGCAGAGCCCGTGACAGCAGGGAGCAGGCCCTCCTGGATAACTTGCTGGGACGCATTGGTATAAACAGCACTAATGTGAAGGTGTACGATGTGTCCGACAGGGCAAGACCCGTACTTGTAAGCGATAAGGATTACGAAGGCCGGTATCTCTCATCAAGGCTCACAGATGATGACCTGTACATCGTGACCAACTCCCGTGTAAGGTTTTTTGACTCCTATTTCACCGATAAAGTATCTGAGATACTGGCAACCAACGATAAAAACCGGTTTATTAAGTTAATGGGAGAGGATACCGCGCAGGCGAAATCTCTGCTCCAACTGGCAGGAGACAGGGACGGCGCAGAGCTTTTCGATGATCTGAGAAACCTGGTCGAAGAATATATAACTCCCAGGTCTGTCGATAATAAAACGGGCAAGACCAGGGTGATAAGCCTGAAAGATGTATACTGCTTCAGGGATATGGTACGCCCCAATTATATGATAACTGTCGGCATAGACCTGGACAGCGGCCGGGAGGAAGTAAAGGCATACCTGGGAAGCTCCGGATCGATGTACGTATCCCAGGATCATCTATATGCGGCGGTGGCGGCATACGAATACAATGTTCTGAAAAGCAGGCTGGAAGGATACCCGTACTATGACTACCTGACGACCGTTTACAGGTTCGGCCTGGATGACGGCAGGATAGCGTATGAAGCGAAGGGAAAGGTCCCCGGGGAGATACTCAACCAGTTTTCAATGGATGAGTATAAAGGGATTTTCAGGATAGCGACCTCATCGAGGGAGACGTTCGGTTCGACAACCAACAATGTATACGCGCTGGATAAAGACATGAAGATAACCGGGAAGCTCGAAGGCATAGCTGAAGGCGAGAGAATCTTCAGCACGCGCTTCGCCGGTGAACGGATCTATATGGTGACCTTCCGCGAGATGGATCCGTTTTTCGTGATAGACGCCGCGGATCCTCAAAAACTGAAAGTTCTTGGCTATCTGAAGATCCCCGGGTTCAGCACATATATGCACATACTGGACAGGGACCATGTGCTCGGGTTCGGTTATGAGACCGAGGAAAGAGCCGGGTGGGGATTCGATACTACCGGTTTCAAGGTTTCGCTCTTCGATGTGTCGGATGTGGCGAACCCGGTGGAAGCCAAAAAGGAAGTGATCGGCAAAAAGGCAGAGTCGCCGCTTTCCACCGACCACAAGGCGCTGATGATATCGCCGGAAAAGGGAATAATGGGCTTTCCGGTCAATTATATAACCTCTGATTCCGATTATTTTGCCGGATACCATCTGTACAGCATTTCAAGAGGCGATTTCAAGCTTAAAGGCCGTGTGACGCATGTGCCTGACGGTACCCCGATGAATGGGATCAGGGAAGAAGATCTCATTTACAGGGGGCTCTATATAGGGAACAACCTCTATACCGTTTCCGACGGACAACTGCAGGTCCATGACCTTGCCACGCTGGATAAAAAAGGAAGCCTCAGCTTAAAGTAGCGGCTGCGGAAAAGGCAAAAATATACAGACCGGGTGTTATGACAGCATATATGCCTTTCATATCAGCCCGGTCCGGTGACCGTTCTGCGCAGTTATTGCCATGCAATGATTTGATTGGGCATACTGATAGTGGTAGTATTATAACGAGGCGGATAAATGTTCCCCATCTTCGCAGGTGGTGGGTACCGATTTACCTTTCAGACGGTATATCGCCCGCCTCGTTGAAACGCGCAGAGGCTGGGAAATTTCCCGCAACCGGAGATTTTCCGTTGAATGATGCCTGGAACTGCGGAGGTTGCCAATCATGTGTACCGGCAATATGTGATCAGTACATTTGCAAGGGAGATGAAAATATGTCCGGTGTGGAAGTTTTACGCAATTGGGTGGAGGAATGTAATAATATCGTTTTTTTCGGCGGAGCCGGCGTGTCCACTGAAAGCGGGATACCTGATTTCCGCAGCGTCGACGGGCTTTACAACCAGAAGTACAAATATCCTCCCGAGACGATCCTGAGCTATTCCTTTTTCATAAGGAACCAGGAAGAGTTTTATAAGTTTTACCGGGACAAGATGCTGTTCCTTGACGCCGAGCCCAACATCACCCATAAAAAGCTGGCGCAGCTGGAGGCCGAGGGAAAACTGAAGGCTGTCATCACGCAGAATATCGACGGCCTGCATCAGAAGGCCGGCAGCAGGAAAGTGCTGGAGCTTCATGGCTCTGTGCTGAGGAATTACTGCATGAGATGCGGCAAGTCATACGGCGTCGAAACGATAATCGAGGCGAAGGGTGTGCCGCGGTGCAGCTGCGGCGGCGTAATAAAGCCTGATGTCGTGCTGTACGAGGAAGGGCTTGACCAGGATGTGCTCAGCGAATCTGTCCGGCTCATAAGTGAGGCCGAGATGCTGATAGTCGGCGGGACATCGCTTTCGGTTTATCCTGCTGCCGGGCTTGTCCGGTATTACAGGGGAGATAAACTGGTCCTGGTAAACAAGTCTCCCACGCCATATGACCGGTACGCAGACCTGCTGCTGCAATGCGGCCTCGGGGAAGTGTTCTCAAAGATATAGCAAAGGCAGCCGTGTGAAAGGCAGATTACGCACACCAAGGGAATATGGCCGGCACATGCGGTTAAAAAATGTCATTATAATGCGGAAACAAGGTATAATTGTGACCAGATGCAAGATATACTGCAGGGGTGAAGGATGTACGACATAATCATCGTCGGAGGCGGGCCCGCCGGTTCGACGCTGGCCAGGCTGGCCGGAGACAGGCACAGGGTGCTGTTGCTGGAGAAGAGATCATTTGCGGAGGATATGAGTTTCGCAAGCCAGAAATGCTGCGGCGGATTGCTGGATCCCGATGCGCAGCGTATGCTTGCGAAATTCGGCCTTGGCATACCGAAAAATGTATTGATGAGCCCGCAGTTGTTTGCGGTCCGCACGATCGATATCAAAAACAGGATCGAGCGTTACTACCAGAGGCATTATATAAATATCGACAGGAGCGCCTTCGATAAATGGCTCGAATCCATCGTTCCCCCCGGCGTGACGATAATAAATGGCTGCATATACAGGTCATGCGAGGAAAAGGACGGATACCTGTCGGTCAGGTTCTGCCGGGACGGCAGGGAATACGAAGAGAGGACGAAACTGCTGGTGGGCGCCGACGGCGCGTTTTCCGGCGTGAGGCGGCAGTTTTTCGGGAACCTGCCGTCGCCAAAGCTTTACATATGTGTCCAGGAATGGTACAGGACAGACGGCGGCAGGAATTATTACGGCGCTGTTTTCGACGATGATCTGACCGACTTTTACTCATGGACCATACCGAAAGAAGACCGGATCATACTCGGGGCTGCCCTGCCGCCCCGCAGGGATGTGCTCCGGAAGTTCGAGGAACTGAAAGGCAAACTGAGGGACTACGGGTTTGATTTCAGTGAGCGCCTTGCCAGGAACGGCGCATACCTGTACAGACCTGTCAGGAGCAGCCAGATTTGCACGGGCGGCGACAGGATCGCCCTTGTGGGCGAGGCTGCCGGATTTATAAGCCCGAGTTCGGCAGAGGGGATCAGCTATGCGTTCAGGAGCGCCCTGGCGCTGGCGCGGGCCCTGGAAGACGGCATAGAGGGCTTTGCGGCCAGGTATGCGAAGAACCTGCAGCCCCTGAAAAGGAACATATTCCTGAAAAATATGAAATGTCCCGCAATGTACAATAAGGATCTCAGGAGACTTGCCATGAAATCGGGGCTGCTGTCCATAGATATAGTGGAATGATCCTGTTATTCTATCATGGAGCGACATATCGTTCCTTCAGTGCCGGAGGGTGTGCCACGATCACCTTTTTCCCGACCGACAAGGGAACCGATGCTCTCTCTCTTATATTCCAGCTGCCTGTTTTTAATTTTATGTGATAATATGTTAATATTGCGTGTACAGTACTGCGATATTAAGATATGGGAAAATTACAGAAAGGGCAGAGGTTATGTTCGAGCATATTGTCAAAACGTCTTCATCTGACGAGATGATCAATATTACGTCACTGGTCAGGCAGGATGTGCAGAAAAGCGGGATCACCGACGGGATAGCTGTTGTTTTCGTACCCCATACTACAGCGGGCGTCACCATCAATGAGAACGCGGATCCGGATGTCGTTTATGACCTGCTTGGCATTTTGCGCAGGGCATTTCCCGAAAGCGGGAGTTACAGGCATATGGAGGGCAATTCCCATGCCCATGCCAGGGCTTCGGTGGTCGGCTCGTCCTGTACGGTTATAATAGAAAACGGCCAATTGAAGCTTGGAACATGGCAGGGGATCTATTTCTGCGAATTTGACGGCCCAAGGACCAGGAAAGTTTACGTAAAGCTGATACAGGGGTAAATGACGGAGGCTTGCGCGAGGGCGATCCAGGCTGATATACGGGCAGCCGGACTGATGCTGCAGAAGGCCTGATACAGGGGCAGCCTGGTATTTGCTGCTGCAGCCGGGACGGATACTGCTGTACCGGGGAGATAGTTATGAAGAAAAAGAAAACCATGTATGACCTGATGAAAGAGATCAGGAAAACCTGGAGCATAAACCCGGGGACCAGGGTCCGGGAGGATGAGACCAAGGACAAAAAGAAGCGCAGGCAGCAGGAGAAAAAAATGATCCGGGATGAGTCGCCATGATAATTGATGCTGTGATCAAAGGCATGGAGTTCAAGTTTGAGACTTCGGACAATGTGTTTTCACCGAGGAAGGTAGACGCCGGCACCATGGCGATGCTGTCCTGCGTCGAATTCCATGAGGGATGGAAAGTGCTTGACCTTGGGTGCGGCTACGGGGCCGTCGGCATCACGGCGGCCAGGTTTACTGACCCTGCGGATGTGTATATGGTCGATATCGATCCCGAGGCTGTCTCGCTGTCCAGGGCTAATGCGGCAAGAAACGGCGTGGAAAACTTTTTTTTTTTTCAAGCAGAAGACGGCATACGAGATGGACGGGTGACTGGAGTTCAGACGTGTGCTCTTCCGATCTTAAACATTTTACCGTGGCCAAAAGGTTTATAGAAAAAGGATTCAACCGTCTGAAGATCGGCGGAAAAATGTACATGGTCACAAAGAGGAAGGACTGGTACAAAAACAAGCTTATCAGTATCTTCGGCGGCGTGCGGATACATGAGATCGACGGGTATTATGTTTTCGAAGCCGAAAAAAGAAGCGCAAGCTATGCCGGGAAAAGCAGAAGCAAGTGATGCGCGGTCAGATTTCCCTCAGCAGCCTGCATACGCCCATGACCACTTCTTTTATCCTGAAGAGTTCGCTTTCCCTGTTTCTGGTACGCCATACGGCTTTGTAGTCGGAGAACCAGTACTCGAGTTTTACTGCCAGTTCACCGGGGCTGAATATTGGTTCGGCGCATTCCCTTCCAGGGAATTCGGACGCCTGGTCCAGCAATTCTTTTCTTATCACAGGGAGCAGCGCCTGGAAGAGCGCGAGCCCGTCCGCAGCGCAAATTACCTCCCTGATATCGGTTCTCCTGTTTTCATATATGTTCCCGAGCAAGGACGATATCTCGCCTGAGAGCTCCCTTATCCTGCCGTAGGCTGATCTTGCTGCCGCAGCGTCAAGACCGAGCAGCCTTTCCCTGATATGATCCGCACTGCCGTATGCGCCCGTATCATATCCGCAGGAGGCATAATACCACAGCACCACATCATACCAGTCCATCACCGGCTGGCGGGATAGCTCCCGTATCAGGCCGACGATCTTTCCGGACCGGTCCCCGTATTCCATTACCGATATCTCTTCATCCGTTGGCTGTCCGGGCCTGTCCAGGTTCCATGAGAGGCCTGCGCCGTATATGGCGCCCGGGATGGAGCCTGCCAGCACATTTATATGGCCAAAGTCGCCCCAGTCCGTGTTCAGCATGCCGACCGCACCGCAGGTTTTGGCGTATCCGGCCAGTTTATCTATATTGGCCGTTGCCGTGTCGATGTCGTTCAGCAGCCTGTTCCAGCCCTGCACGCCGGGGCAGACATACTGTTTCAGGCCGGCTTCGGATATCTTCCTGAATCCGTCTTCAGCGGCATCCGCAGCGTAATTCCAGTTGAGTATCACCGTGTTTTTGGGTATCTCGCCGATTATCTCCGGATAGTTGAGCAGCATGTCGCCCCACATCATGACTTTCTTTTTGTGGCTCTTCAGGTGTTCTATCAGGCCCCTGACAAAATAGAGGTACAGCTTGCCTTCTCCTATTTCTGCGGCCAGGGTGCTGTTTTTCCCTTTGCCGAGATCGAAGGTCTCGTCGCAGCAGATATTGAACTTGTCGGAGGTGAACAGCGGTATGAACTCGTCTATCATATCCCTGACGAACCCCAGGCTCTCCGGGGCGCTCGCGTCGAGGGTGTAATGCGCCATCCGGTCGGTCCACGTGAACGGCCTGTCGGGTATATCGTCATATTCGTTGAGGTGCCTGAATGACTTTGAAACCAGCGCGTGGTACAGGTGGCCGAATGATGACAGCGACGGGACGAGTTCAACGGACCTCCTCCTGCAGTACTCGTCCAGTATAAGTATATCTTCGGCCGTCAGCGGATCTGAATCGGTCCATATCTCGCTGTGTTTGCGGAAGGCAAACGAATGCTCTATATAGAGCTGAAGCTGGTTTATCTTGTAGAAGGACAGCCTGTCTGCAAGTTCCTTCAAAGTTTCGACGGCCGGTACCTTTCCCCGGGTTATGTCATGGTAGAATCCCCTGTATTGCAGGGAAGGGCTGTCCTCTATCCTGAGGCACGGGATCTCGGCGCCGAAGTTCCTGATAAGCTGCCTGAGGGTCTGTATGCCGTAATACAGGCCGCTGCTGCCGTTGCCGGTGATAACTATGGCATCCCTGTTAACGGTCAGCATATAAGACTGCTGAGATGGGCTGTCGGTTGCGGTACCGGCATCAGGCGCCTGGACCGGGGAGAGGACAGATTTTTTCCCGGTACCGGATTTTGCAGCACCGGAACGGATGGATTTCCTCAGCACTATCATGTTATCCGGGTAGGCTGCGTCCGACCTGGCGGGATAGGCTTCGTCAGATCCGGCAGGGCGGATCGTGCCCGGCACGGCAGGATTTGCTGCATTGTCCTTCCCGGAACTTGTTCTTTCGGAATATTTCCCCCGTGTGATGGCCGGCTTTGCTCCCGCCGATCTCTGGATCTCGTCCCTGAGTGCCAGTGCGGCTTCGAAGTCAGTATAATCGCATGAGGTGTCAAGAAAAATCAGGGACATGCCTGAGATTCGGAATGTGCCCTGCGATTCTTCCAGTTTTTGCGGGAAAGGGATCAATATCATACCGGACCCTCCATTCTGGGATGCTAATATAATGTTATAGCCTGCCGCTGACGCAGTCAAGCCCGGACTGTCGGCTTTCCGCCGCTTGAGGCAAACTGCTGCCGATATGTCAGACTGGTGCGGGCGGGTCCGGATACATAGCGATCCGGGCAGACCCGGATACATGGCCTGACCGGATCGCATACAGACCCGGGTTTGCATGCTGCTCAGCCTGCGCCGCATTATGGCGGGTCACTTGCGAAGCCTTTCAAGTTCCTCATCTATGGCCTTTTTGTCGATCCTGTCAAACAGGATATCCACCCGTCCAAGCTTCAGTCCTGCCGGTATGCCGACCGGGTGCCACCCGGCGCAGTCCATTGAGAGCATGTTTTTTATCTTCTCCGATGAGAAGGGCAGGAAGGGTTCCAGCAGCACTGAGAGATTGGCTATGATCTGTACGCAGGTGCTCATTGTTTCGCCGCATTTTTGGATGTCGCTTTTTACGGTGATCCATGGCTGCTGTTCATCAAAGTATTTGTTGGCTTTGCGGATATATGCGAATATCGTTTCCAGCGCTGCCTTGAAACACCCATGTTCGATCTGTGTGCCGACGGACGGGTAGAGGGCTTGCAGTTCTTTCAGCATTTCAGCCGACCGGCTGTCTGTGGCAGATGCATAAATGCTGCCGATATCGCCAGACGGTCTGCCGGGTGCGGTCACGGAGCCGGTACCGGCGTCACTGCGCGCAGTGACATCTGCTTCAGGCTCTGCCGACGGATTGCCAGGAACAGTCCTGTCAAAAAACTTCTCTATGAATTTCAGGCTTCGGTTCACGAAGTTGCCATATGCTCCAAGCAGTTCTCCGTTGTGGCTGCTGACGAACTCGGTCCATGTGAAGTCGGTGTCCCTCTGTTCAGGGCCGTTGGCTATGAGGAAATATCTTATGGAATCAGGATCGTAGCGTTCCAGCATATCTTTTGCCCATACAGCCCAGTTGTTGCTTGTGGAGATCTTCTTTCCTTCCAGGGTCATGTATTCGCTGGATATGATCACATCCGGGAGTTTCAGCGCGCAGTCGGTGCGGCCGAGAAGCAGCGACGGCAGTATGATGGTATGGAACGGTATGTTGTCCTTGCCATGGGCATAATACTGGCGGCTGGTGTTCCAGAATTCGAAAAAGTCCAGCCCTTTCTGCCGGCACAGGGTGCAGCACATGGAAACATAGCCGAGCACATTCTCGGCCCAGATATATATTTTCTTGTTTTCATAGCCTTCCTTCGGCACGTCGATGCCCCAGTCAAGGTCCCTGGTCAGGCTTCTGTCCCTCAGCCCTTCGTCCAGGTACCGTTTTGACATTTCGTATGCGTTTTTGCGCCAGTCTTTATGGCTTTCTACATATTTTTCGAGTTTGTCCCTCATTTTGGTCAGCGCCAGGTAAAGGTGCGTGGTGGGCCTAAGCTCAGGCGTATTGCCGCAAACTGTGCATTCGGGTTCCAGAAGGCTTTCCGGTTCAAGCACGCTGCCGCAGGCTTCACACTGGTCGCCGCGGGCCTTTTCGCCGCAGTTGGGGCAGATGCCCCTGACAAAGCGGTCCGGCAGGAACTGGCCGCAGGTTTCGCAATATGTCTGCAAAGTGGTTTTTTCATAGACATAGCCGCCCTCATACAGTTTCCTGTGGTACTCCCTTACGAACTCCTTATGCTCCGGGCTTGACGTCTTTGAGTAGAGATCGTAGGAGAACCCAAGCTTTTTAAAACACTGTACGAATTCCTCGTGGTACCTGTCACTGATCTGCTGCGGCGTTTTGCCTTCCTGCCTGGCCCTGATCGAGACCGGCGTGCCGTGGCAGTCGCTGCCGGATACGAACATTACCGTATCACCTTTTGCCCTGTGGTACCTTGCCAGTACGTCGCCCGGCAGCAGGCATGCTATATGGCCGATATGCAGCGAGCCATTGGCATACGGCCATGCGTTTCCGATAAGGATGTTCATATGCTCCACTTCCTTTCACCTTTTTATGTTCATCTTGTTCTGTGCCATTCTGACCTGTATACATCTTGGTGCGGTACCGTCACGGGTATCTGGCTTTGCCCGGGCACTTTCTGGTGATTTTGCCGTCGTTGTTCTTTCTGCCTTGTCGGCATTTGTCCTGCATTCGCCTAAACTGCTGCCCAATTGCCGATCGACTGGCATTTGAACCGATATAAATAAAAAAACCCCCGCCCCCAGGACATATCCTGGGGACGAGAGCATCATACTCCGCGGTACCACCCCGGTTCACCGAAACCTCGCAGCTTCGGCCTCAGCAGGAACTTATACGTATCGCACAGGTGCGTGTCGTACAGGTACGCATCGCACAGGCGGCCGTATGCCATTCCCCGGCGCGGTAACGGGCGCGCCCGTCGACGGCTCAGCGGCTTTGAAAGCCGGTTCGCCGCGAACAGCTCCAAGACCATCTTCGGTCATCCGTGCCATACTCCGTCTCAGCATGGTTTTCCCGGAGCTCTCTGTAATGGCCGCCAACGACTTACTCTTCTCTTCATCGCTGATTTTCCGTGTTCTGTTGTTCCATTTATAGTAATATGTAAAAGGACGCATGTCAAGGTGCATTTTATTTACTGTGGTATGAATATGCAAAGATGAGAACTTCATACTTTGTTAAACCGTCCATAGATTAAAGTAAGGTCATCAGGGAGGAGACATAATCCATGAAACGGACGGCGCTTTTTATCGCAATCGTGTTGCTGTTTACCGCAGGTTGTCGGAACAGGGAGGCTATGTTGTTTGATGGTTCGCTTGCTGAAGGCGGGAAAGAGGACGCGGCCGCCTCAGATAAAGCAAATGCTTCAAACTCCGGAATTTTTTCAGGTGACGCAACCGCATCAGATGCCACAATGGTATCAAATGCTGAAAACGATGCAAATACTGTAACCGGTCAGGTTTCTGCGGCCGGTTCGACTGTATCGGACGCATCTGTATATCCGGGTACTGCGGCTGACCCGGGCACTGATCAGACCGGGGCCGGTGCTGAAACGGCCGGGGAGCGGGATCTTATAAGCGACTTTGCAGATTTCTATAAAAAATGGCGCCCCCTGAAGATCAGGAAGTATGGGGACGACACCGACTACGATGCTTCCGAACCTCTCGTTTACACGATCGTCGACATGATTTCAAAATCAGAGACGGTGGACGTCGATACCCCGGAAGGCAAAAAGCAGGCTGAAGATTTTGACTGTGATCATTATGACTACCGGCTGAAATTTGAAGGCGCCAGGGACATACTGTTTGCAAAGAAAGGCAATGTGTTCCATTTTGAAGGAAAGAAGAATCTCTATGTCCTTTGGGGATCTGCCGGGCCTTTCTGGGAAAGTCTTATTTTTGATACCGGCAATAATGCCGTTGATATTGACGGGGAAAAGATACGCGTAATGTCCAGAACATACGCCGAAGACCTGGATGGCGACGGGAAAGCCGAGGATATCGGGCTTGTCTATGAGAGATATAAAAGCGACTATGGGAAAGGAGACCTGGTTCTCAGCGTAAATGGCAGCAAAACCGCGGTAGTGGAAGGCTATGGCACCGATATGTTCACAAGGCCGTACCGCACGATCATGGAAATGCCCGAAGTGAGATACCTTGCTGAACAGGACAGGAAAAGTAAGGCGTTACTGGCGGTTTACACATGGGCTACCAACGGGGTCGGATCCACCGGAGTTGTGAATGCCTACAGGTATGTAAACGGCGATATAAGGGAAGTCGAAATCATCGACGCAGAAAGAGTCCTGGAATACAAGGACGATAATATCGTAAACGTCAGTTATCCGGCATTTGGCAGAAGTTTCGATCTCAAACTCGATGAGGACTTTATAGGATTTTACTACAAGGATGAGGAAACGTTTATACAGAGGCTGGATGGTTACGGCCCTCATCCGCTCCGGTATCATGTAAACGATTTTAACGGAGACGGCCGGGACGATCTTTGCTGTGTTTCTTACCTGCTTGACTATCCGAAAGTGTTGTGTACGGAGTATATCTACTATGAGTACGAAGACGGAGCAATAAAACCTGTCCAGGTGTATGCCTGCTCGTCCGATATTGATGAGAAGATGCCGTACCTTAAGGGGTACATCATTGACCGGCTCAATTTCAAAGGCTATCTGGACATCGGGAACAACGGTATTGAGGACGGGAACTTACAGCCTTACCAGGAGTGCACACCAGATGAAATAAATTCGGCGGTAAGAGAACTCCTGAAGGACGGGATACTTGTGCGCAAAGGCGACAGGCTGTATGTGTGTTACTAAGGAAATGACGGATATCGCAAAAAGCGAGTGGACGAAAAAGCGATTTAAGAAGACGAGCGGTTATAGATTTATACGTAAAAGCAGTATATGATATGTTTGGTAAAAGAATGGACAGCAAAGAAATTTTATGCTGTGGCCAGCCGCGTTGGCGGCAAGTGGAATCCTGACGGCAAAGATTAATAAAAAGTGATATAATTTAGTGGTGTTATCGATTTCTGTGACAGAAATCCAAAGGTATATCAACAGACACTGATGCTAAAAATAGTAAAATATACAGTCTTGGGAGGTCTTTGACAGTGACGGCGAAGTTTGGACAGGCAGCGGGAAAGCGACTGGTTTACAGGGATGGACACAGGATCATTATTAGAAGTTATTACATAGATCTGCTTGCGGTCCTTATTTTTTCATTCGGCTTATCTGTTTTAGGCATAATGCTTTCGGATGTGGTGGACCTTATGAACATTGTCAGGTATGTCCGCTCTCCGCTGCTGTTTCTGCTGAACATGCTGCCGCTGACGCTTCTGATGCTGCTGATCTATCATATAAGTTCTAGGCATTGGGTGGCGTTCGGCCTTGGCGGCGGGATATATATCATTGCCCACATAGTCAACCGTTTCATGATGGAGCTGAGGGAGGAACCATTCACTCCGGCAGATATCCTGTTGGGAACGGAAGCTGCCACGGTAGTCAGGATAACTGAACTGCCTTTTGACAGGATAACGGTGCTGAGCCTTGTTTTCTGGATCGTATTCACTGTGCTTCTGTTCATATTCGTCAGGTCCGGCAAGCTGAAATGGCCTGTGAGAGCAGCGGGAGCAGTTGCCGTTATCGTGCTGTTCATGATTTCATATATCGGTATTTATAAAAAGACTGAATTATATGACAGCTTTAAGGTGGACGGGTCCATTTATTCCAAGGTCAACCTCTACAAGTCCAGGGGATTCATGTACTCGTTCCTGGTGCGTACCGGCGCGTACCGGTCCATCAAGCCTGAAGACTATGATGAGGAACTGGCAAAGCAGGAACTGGCCAAATACAGCGAACCCGGCTGGCCTGTGGTCAGCGGGAAAATGCCTAATATCATAGCTGTTATGGGGGAGGCCTTCTATGACATCGACAGGAT
>ENA-UPAD01000160-UPAD01000160.1-bioreactor-metagenome-genome-assembly--contig:-NODE-160-length-102651-cov-59.988079_pt1 | contig 102651 bp, 86 predicted proteins | sample MGYA00238179_ERZ772710 | MGnify/ENA primary metagenome ERZ772710 (study PRJEB29004, sample SAMN07631245) | bioreactor metagenome | isolation source: Switchgrass digestor | place: USA: Dartmouth...
GGTTGTCAATTTTTTATTTCATTTTACTGTTGCATTTAATTTTACAACGAACCAAATTATTTATAACACCGTATGGACGGCCTTATTACTTGACTAAAAAAATAAATACTTTACAATTATAGTACAGAGTGTTATCCGGGGGGGGTAAGCACATGGCAAGGAAGCGCATTGCACATATTATTTTTTTAATCATTATTTTTGTCCCCGCCCTCATTCTGTCCTCATGCAAAAGGAATGAAGCTGTTGTTGAGATAGATAAAGACAGGCTTATCATAAAGGATTTTCTTTTTGACATCTACATTACCAGGCAGGAAGGAAATACGCTGAACGACACCTACGGAGACATACTTGGCATCGATTACTGGGAATATGAAGTCGACGGCGTGTCCATGGAACAGATTTCTAAGAACATGATCCTGGCCAGGGTTGTTTATTATGAAATCCTGTCCAGACAGGCAAAAAAGGAAGGCCTTTCCTTAAGCGCTGCCGAAATGGCCGCCTCGGAAAAAAGGGTTGACGGGATTCTTTCCTCCATGTCGGACGAAGAGCTTGCCGATACAGGGCTGACAAGAGATTTAATTATAAAAGCCTATAATAAGGCGGCACTTGCCGATAAATATTATGCCGCTGTAACCAGCAGCTTCAAGATTGATGAAAAAGCAATAAGAAATGCCATGAATCCGGACGAATACAGGGAATATGTTACGGAATGCATTTACGTTCCCACGGTAAGATATGTGGATGGGCAAATTCTCACCCTTAAGGAAGATGAACTGGACGAAGCCTTTGAGAGGATTATGCTTGCAAAACAGCTTATTAAGGACGGTTATGACTTTAATGCGGTCCTGGACCGGATTGACGGTATTTCATATTACAAAAGAAGCTTTATATTAAGTGACATCACCGCTGAGAGTGAATATAAGGAAGCGGCCAGGAGTTTAAACAACGGGGATTACAGCGACATAACAATAACCAAGTTCGGTTATTATATCATCCATATGCTGGACAACAATTCGCCCTCCCGCTATGAAGAAGCCGTGAACACCGCTGTAATGAACAAAAGAACATCCCTTTTTAAAGCTCATTATGAAATGCTGCTCAAGGATTATGACATAACCATCAATTATGATTACTGGGACAGTATCGACCTGGATTCATTTATACCTTATGGTGATTAAATTTAATCAAAGATAATATAATATCATGATGTAACAAAAAACCGAGGGTTTTTCGATAATAATCAAATAAACCAAGTAATATGCTTCAAACAAACAAGGCTATGCGGTTAAGCGGTTTGATCCATGAAATCATATAAATTATGTAATAATTGAGGTATGCCATGTTCAAATCAACCATCAAAATGCTGAATATGATTTCAAAAAGAATAAGAGATGACCATGTGTCGGCCTTTTCAGCCCAGGCGGCCTTCTTCATAATCATCTCCTTTTTCCCGTTCATTATGTTTTTGCTGAGCATAGTCCCTTTCTTCTCATTGGAAGAAAGCACGGTTTTAAATATTGTTACCCGTGTTTTTCCCCACGCGTTCAATTCTTTTATCGTCCTTGTAATAACAGAAATATATAGTAAAACAAACACCGGAACACTAATATCTCTGACCGCCATTACGGCCTTATGGTCAGCCAGCAAGGGCTTCCTTGCCATAATGAATGGATTGAATTTCGTATACGATATACCGGAAACCAGGAAATCCATTCTCAAAAGGCTTATATCCACCCTATACACCCTGATATTCGCCGTAATGCTGATTATTACCATGATCTTGTTCGTCTTCGGCAACAAGCTGTACCTCTGGATCGTAACCCGTTTTCCGGTCATGCAGAAGCTGGCCCTGCTGGTCATTAGTCTTCGGACGATTGTAGGTATGATCGTACTGCTCTTATTCTTCCTGTTCATATATGTCGCCATTCCGAACAGAAAGACAAAGCCGTCAAGGGAGCTGCCCGGAGCGTTGATATGCTCCGCCGGATGGATGGGATTCTCGTATGCATTCTCCTATTATATCGACCACTACTCCAACTACGCATCCATGTATGGAAGCCTTACAACAATTGTTCTGTTCATGTTATGGATGTATTCCTGCATGTATCTTCTGTTTATCGGCGCCGAGCTGAACCAACTGTTTCAAAAGAAAGCCATATCCGAAAAGATAAAGCAAATCTATAAAAACGATTCTGAGGAATAATTCCGGTACTACTCGTATATAAAGCCCAACCTGGTTCCCCTGTAAAAATACTTGATTATATCTTCGTACCTTTTTCCCGCATCGGCCAATGCCTTAGCACCGTTCTGGCTCATTCCCACTCCGTGGCCGTAACCGCCTCCGGATATCGATATGCTTTTAAGCTTATCATTTTCTATATTATAGTCAATAAAGAAAAACGCGCTTGGAAGAAGGCTCAGGCCGTCAACACCGCTTCCGTCCTGCCGGTATACAACCGCATTAGATGGCGAAAGAAGCACCCGGATGTTGTATTCGGTTTGAACCTTGATTGTTCTTTCTGTTCCCCGTATTACAAGCTCATATGCTATTCCGCCGGTACCGCGTGTTTTAACGAAAATGTCCACTATATCCCCCACCGTATCAACAGGAATGCTTTCATATACCGCATCACTGCTCAACGGGCTTCCGCTGACAAGAGTCTTTACCAACTCCGGATTGGCCTTATAGCGTTCGGAAAGCTTTTTGTCAATATTGCTTTTTATATCGTCAGCATCAATGGTTACATACCACCTGTACCAATTAAACTCTTTTTCATAGGTATCATAGCTTTGATTCAATATGAAATCCCTGAAATTTTCCTCCTTCGTCAAATCAACGGACAAGCTGCCTTTGCCGCCCCCGGACAGCACGTCCTTGCTGTCTTCCTCGACACCCAACAGCCTGCCGCTCAGATAAGGTACGGCGGTGCCGTTGGCCCAAACATGCTCAATTGAAGTCGTATGGCCGCATGAGGTTGAAAAGTAATATGCCGTGATAACTTCTCCATTGTATTCCACGACCTTGCCGTAGGTATCCTTGACTGCAAGGATAGAATCCTCGTTCTCTTCTATGTTGTTGTAAACCTGGTATGCCACGCTGTCATCCACATGGGCTCCATACTCGCTTAGGCTGTTGGCAAGCAGGTGTCGGTAAGCATAGCTTCTTGCGCAAACCGCCTGGGCCTTCAGGGGCTCCAGGCCGTAATAAGTCGGCATTTCGCTTGGGATTACCGCATAGAGGTATTCCTCGAGGGGCAGCTCGTTGACAACAATAAGACCGTTGTTGTCCCGGATTATTTCTATTCTTCCCCTGTATTTCGGAACTCCTGCCGAACGCTCAACTGAGAGGAGAATAATCTTGCCGTCCTCCGATACAGGCTCAATAATCACCCGCCCCTCCGACAGAATCTCATCCTGTGGAGTTACGGTCAAGGTCTCATCGGCCGAATAAACTGTTTCCGCATCACCGGCCTTGACGGTAAAACCGGACGTCCCACCCAGTTCCACTTTTTCATGGTATATGCTCTTATATCCGGTTGTGTTTATCAGGACCCTTATATTCTCCGCCTTTATGCTTTCCTTAATCAAGGCCGCACTTATCTTCCCTCCAGACACGACAAAGGCCGCGACATCATAGCCGACCAGGATGCTGTTGGTTCTCTCCATGGCAAGCTCGCCGTATAGCTTGTAAATCCTGTAGTTTTCTTCAAGAGGAATTCTGCCGTAGCCTTCTATCTCAATAAAATCATCGCCCGTCATAAGTACCTTGCCTCGGATTATGTCAGGCTTTACGCTTATTGCTGTAATCCTTTCATTTTCAATTGTTATGTTGCCGACCACCTGCTCTATGTCCTTGGACAGCTTAAACTGCGTCTTTAGCTCCTTATGAATTCCGTTGATAAAGGCATCAACCTTCGAGCCCTTCCCTTCCTTGATCCAGACATTATGAAGGGTTATGCTGCCGTCGTATATTCCAGAAATATACACTATTTCACTGTCGCAGGTTAATGCTTCAATTCCTTTATTGACAAACCGTGTAAGAAATTCTTCCCCTGATAATGCCGCCGCCGGCTTCTCATATGAATCGGAATAGAATTTGATATAATCGGCGGCGCGCTCGTAATAATATCTTGCATTCCCGGCAACTATCCTGTCCCTTCCGTCCTCCGTGATTTCCCGGTCAAGGATGAACAGTACCTCCTCCCTGACCGGCCGTTCATCATAAGGAATCAAATCAAGAACCGCGTTATACAACTCCAAAAACTGCGGTATCGTCATATCTGCGTCGGCATTTATGAAATCAGACGAAAGGCTGGCGTATACATCCTGAAACAGCGGGTTTTTTGTAATAAGCCTATCTATCAGTGTCTTGCATTGCCCCATGGTCAGAGCTTTGCCCGGAGACGTTTCTATCGTCTTTTCGATAAGTCCCATTTTATATACGGCATTCACATATCTGTCATACCAGCCGGACATACCGTCATCCGTATAAACTATCTCAAGCTTTAAGGATTCCCTGTCACCCTTGTCATATTCCAGGTAGCTTAACAGGCGGTATGCCTCCCCTATGGTTATAACATTTTCCTTTACTTCCTCATCCCTGCCGTCATTCTTCCCATCATCTGACTGAAACTTTCGGATGACATTTGCGGCAAGCACGGCTATAACGATGACAATACAAATGCCCATAATTATCAGCTTTTTTTTGATATTCACGGTATCCCTCCCTGGGACTTACGCTTTACGTTTGATTATCCCATATGCTAATATATTATGTCAATGCGGCGAATATTCGTACAAGTCCCAAAATATTTGACTGGACCGGCTTGTCCCTGCTGACAGCAGCATTCAAAAAAAGCACCGGTGTACTTCATATGCCGCTGCCCGAAGCACTCCGATGCCCATTTCTGTTATTCAGTTTTCCGATTACCTAATTATCTTTCCCCTTGAATTCCTGTACCGCTTTAATCAAGGCATCAATTTTTCTCTTATCCGCCACAAAGCGGATTTGGCCTCCGGTATCTATAAGGTAGAAGCTGTCGTCGTAAGGATAATAGCTGGTTGTAAACGGTTCGTCATATTTTGTGGTGTAGAACGACACCGTCACTACCGGTTCAATGCCGTCCACGGTCACCGGTTCCTTAAGCTCCCTGTCTATTTTGGCACCGATTACAACCTGGTATACATCCTTGAAGGTATCCTCGTCCACAACCTTGCCGTTATAGTAGTAGGTTGTGTTGATCTCTTCCTTCCCTTCATCATCGGTGGTAGTTTCCCGTTCCATGCTCATAGTGTAAAGGGTTCCACCGACATTTATTTCAACCTTGTCTACGGAATCGATATTATGGATATGGACAAATTTGCTCAGAGTGCTGAACGCATCCACATTGAGCTTGTTCTTGACGTTTGACGCGCTCATTACATAGACCGCATCGTCCCCGTCTTTTCTCACATAGTAATCTCCGTCTTCATTCTGATTTCCGATTAAGAGCTTGAAGCTTCTTTCCTCCGTGTCGGTTTTCGTGGTAATTTCTTCACCGGTTTCGGGATCGACTTCCGGTTCGTCAAGCTCTACTTCAACTTGTTCATAATACTCGATGAATATTGAGGCCTGAGGATCATCCAGTCCATATTGGGCAAAATCCGTTGCGGCGTAATCAACGCATGACTTGAAGTTAAAGCTGCTGTAATTGGCAAGCAGCTTGGATACCGCGTCAAGATCGGCTGCGTAAACCACATCGTAAGGCTTCAGTATCGCCCAGGATGATATAAACAGAGCCGTTGTTTTATAGTATTTCAAATCCGGATCGTAAATAACCTCAAAATCATCCTTGTCCTTCTGCAATACTTCAAGATGGTAAATATTGTTGGATTCAATGCTCGGTCCGTGCTCAATATCCGTCATATCTATAAGGGTATATGATATATAAGATTCCGGAATATTCTTCATCAAGTAAACGGTATCGGCATTGCCAAGCTTTACATAATGGCCCTCTCCCGCGGATGATTTCTTTCCTATCATCAAGGTTACGGTTTTGCCGTCCGACTGCTTTGCCGTTATAACCGCCCGGGGCGAACTTAATCCGTACTTGCCGAGGTCTTCCGGATTTTCGCTTATAATTCTGCTCACATTAATCCTGTCAATAACATTGATTATATTATTTACATAAGCCTTTCCGATTGGACGCTCCCTTTCTTCCTGGTATATCCAGACGCCGTCCTCTTTTACCAAGGTCATGTCCACATTCTGGTTCTTGTAATGAATTTCATTTATCAGGTCCGTATCCATGGTCTCAATTTGGATGGTTTTCTCCGAATCGTCATCGTCCTCTTTGGATTTTCCCTTGTTCACATACCAGATATAAAATCCTATTACCAGCGCCAGCAACACCAGGAGAGAAACCAGGCTTATAAGGTTTTTCCTTTTTCTGCCTGACATTACTTTCTCCTCCTTCTTACAATTATGACAATACCCGTTGCAAGTATCATAAGAGGCAGAACAATAATCGTTACAGAAGCCCATATCCTTACCGGTTTCTGAGTGATATTAAGCGGTTCGGAATACAGGTATCTCGGTTTTACTGCAATGGTCTCAATTTCTCCGACAAGATTTCCGACCGTATTGATTAACAAAACATAGTTGCCATAATAATTGGACAGTATATCATCGCTGAAAATGTCCGCCGATGAGTATATAACCATTGTTGAAGTAACGCCTTCATAAGTATCGCTGGAAACAAGCCCTACATAGAACGGGCCGGCAATATCATCCTCTCCCTTTGATATGCTTCCTGAGCTTAAATCCACCTTGGAATAAGCCTTTTCGGAAGTTTGAAGCAAGGGCTGGACCGTCAGGGAGCTTCTGTTCCCCTCCTTGACAGCAAGTCCGGAGGATACGGGAGTCATCAGCAAGCGATTGCTGTCATATAGGCTTCCCGTAATGTCATGTCTAAGCACTTCAGGTACGATATAGCGGGGAAACAGCGGGAGATAACGGTTGGAATCCCCTTCGTAAATAATTCCTTCCTGTATCTGCACGCCATAGTAATCTATCAGCGAAACCAGGTTCTTAAGGTCCCTTGTTTTATAGTTCACGATGATTACCGTGTTTCCGCCGTTTGCCATATACTCCTTTATCATGTCAATTTCATAATCTTTGAAATCCTCAGCCGGAGCATTAATTACCAATACATCACAATTTTCAGGTACCTTTTCAGCAGTTGAGGTTGTGAGGGGACTTAAATCATAGTTCAATCTTGACATGACATCCTTGAATATCTCTCCTACCTCCTTCTCGGCGTGCCCCTCGGTGTAATATATTGCAGGAGGTTCGGGGTTGGTTACATATTGAATTGCGGAGATGAGCTGTCCTTCAATGTCCACACCCACTATTTCAAGCTGGTATGTTTCCTGGGAGAACTGCCTGATAACCATATCGGAGTAAGCCACATACTTTGCCCGTTTTGAATCGTTGTTGACAACCAGGAAACTGTTTAGGCCAACCTCATCATCCACGTATTGGGACGCAAACTCAGGATAAAGTACAGGGTCAACCTGCTCCACCTTAATGCGGTCTGAATATTTCTCAAACTTCAATGCCATATCCAGGAACATCGGAGCTTCCTGCCCTGTTTCTATCAGGTAATAAAGCGTAACGTCATTTTCCAGTCCTTTTACATATTCCCTGGTTTCTTCCGACAAGGTATAGAAGCCTTGCGTGCTTAAGTCTATCTTTAGGTCCAACTCACTGACAATCAGGTTCACCATAAGAACCAGGACAATGACTACCGCGGATACCACCGATGTGTACGCGCCGCTTTTAAATCTTCTTTTTGTAACAGAAACATTGAATTTATTTAAATTGCCAAAACTCAGCTTTAACTTGCCATTCTTTTTGTTTTCGTTATTCATATCGCTCATCATGTGCCCCTCCTAACTCCATCTCTTCTTCTTAATGGCCTGAATCGTCAGGAACAGGAATACAAAAATTAAGCTGATGTAATAAATGATGTCCGACAAATCCAGGATTCCCCTATAGAAATTACTGAAACGGGTCATTGCGGAAAGCCAGCTGGCAACCTTGATTAATGCGCCGTCAAACAGGACGGGCTTGGCCATATATATACCGGTAAGGGCAACCACACCCGCAATGCCTGTTCCAAATGCCACCGTCAGGTTACGCATCATAATCCACAGTACCAGGCACACAACAAGCCACAGAATTACGAACGCAATATATGCCGTTTTATTGCTGGTGGAAATTCTTCTTGCGATAACTTCAAGAATAAGTGTAAGGAAGAACACAATAAATGTTATTACCCCGGCAATAACCTGGCTGTCCGTCAGGGATGAAAGGAACAGCCCCATGGCAAGGTAGGCTCCTCCCAGTAAAAGGAAACCTATGATACTTGCATATGCAGACGCAAACGGAACTTTTCCGTACCTTGTCATAATCAGGGGATACGTACTGATAACTGCTATTATCATAGCAAGTATGGAAAATACCGCAAAGAATTTACCCAGTACTATATCCGTTGCGGTTACCGGTGACGTAAGCAGCAGCTGGTCCGTCTTCTGCCTGTTTTCCTCGGCTATTATCCTCATGGTCAGAAGCGGCACAAGCAATACAAAGATAAAGCTTACATTTGAAACGGTATATTCAAAATTAGCCACTCTCTGGCTAAGATTGTGCAGATAGAAGTAAAAGCTTACTATGCTTAAGAACAATGACATGAATACATATCCAATCATTGAGGTAAAATAGGACCGCAGCTCTTTCTTATAAATTGCCAGCATCTGTTAAGACCTCCTCCTTACCGGTATTATCACCGTTTTTATTTTTATCGGACAGGCCTTCATCCTGTGTAACCTTGATAAATATGTCCTCGAGGCTCATGCGGACAGCCTGCATCTCAAGGATGGGTGTCTTTATGGCGCTCATGCTGTAGAACACGTCCTCCCTGATATCATCGTTTTCGTTGAAATACAAGGTCAGGCTTACGGTTCCTTCCTCGTGGGATTCGGTCTCTTCAAGCCTTGTTAACTTATCAATCTTCTTAAGCTCTCTTATAACCGTGTTGCTGTCCCCGCGGACAACCAGCTTGAGGCTTCCCGAACTGAAATGTACGCTAAGGTTTTCAGGAGTATCCTGCAATACTCTCCTGCCCTTGTCAATTATTAAGATGGTGTCGCATACGGCGCTGACCTCCTGCATGATGTGCGAACTAAGAATAACCGTATGGTTCTTGCTCAACTCACGGATAAGGTCTCTCATTTCTATTATCTGCTTCGGATCAAGTCCTACCGTAGGCTCGTCCAGGATAATTACTTCGGGATATCCCATAATAGCCTGAGCAAGGCCCACTCTCTGCTTATATCCCTTAGACAAATGCTTGATCAAGCGATTCTGCATTTCGGTTACCTTGGTGGATTCCATTATCTCCTTAACCATCTTTGCCTTTTTCTTTTTTTCCACCTTCTTGAGGTCAGCCACAAAATTCAAATACTCGGTCACGGTCATTTCAGGATACAAGGGCGGAAACTCAGGCAGATATCCTATCATCCGCTTAACCTCTTCGGGCTCTTCAAAAATATCAAGCCCGTTAATCGTTACCGTTCCGTCAGTGGCAGATATATATCCCGTAATAATGTTCATGGTTGTGGATTTCCCCGCGCCATTAGGGCCCAAAAAGCCCAATATCTGTCCTTTTTCAACGGCAAAGGATAAATCATCCACGGCGACATGGTCCCCATATCGCTTTACTAGATTTTTTACCTCAATCAAAGCCTTCTCCTCCTAGTTATTATTTTCTGAACGAATTGGCAAATGCAGACATTCTGCGCAGCTAGCATAATAATACAACAAGAATACGAAAAAATTGTGAACAAAAAACAATAAATCAAAACCCTCATAATTACCGTATGCCTTATATGAGGCATATGAATAATTATAGGGTTTTGCGCAATAAAAATCAATTATCCGATTACATCATTCATATTATACATTCCGGGCGGCTTGCCGGCTATGAACTTTGCGGCCTGTATCGCGCCCTTCGCAAATATTGCCTTGGAATACGCCGTGTGCTTAATCTCTATGACCTCATCGATACCGGCAAATATTATTTCATGCTCTCCTACGATAGTACCGCCCCGGATGGCCGATATGCCCAGTTCATTTTTCACCCTGGGTGCCCTGATATCGGTACGGTTATATACATATTCATACCGGTTGTTCATGGCCTCATTTATTGAGTCCGCAATAGCCAGGGCGGTTCCGGAAGGTGCATCCACTTTCTTGTTGTGGTGCTTTTCAACAATCTCGATATCAAAGCCTGAATCGGCAAGAACCTGCGCGGCCTGCTTCACAAGCTTCATGATAAGATTAATGCCCATGGACATATTCGCGGATCGGAGAATCGGAACGGATTTGGATGCGTCCTCGATAAGCTTCTGGTCCTCCTTTGAGAAGCCTGTCGTACAAATGACCGCTCCGATACCTTTTTTCACGGCATAATCGAGCATCTCCCTGACATTTACCGGCGACGAAAAGTCGATAATAACATCGGCATCCACATTGCACTGCTCAAAGCTGTAAAACACGGGGTATTTTCTCTCACTGCCCTTGCCGATATCTATTCCGGCAACAATATCAACAGCATCGTCCTCTTCAGCCATTTGGGTAACCACGGTTCCCATTTTTCCGTTGCAGCCCCGCAAAATGATTCTTGTCATATGCTTCCTCCAATCAATTTTTAATCCTTAATTGTAATATTGCACTTCCTCAACTCGTTCTTCAATCTCTCAAGATTATGCGGTTCCATAGCCGAAAGCGGCATACGGGTCGGGCCAACTTCAAAGCCCATCAGATTAAGCGCCGTCTTTACCGGAATCGGGTTCACTTCACAGAACAAGGCGTTAATCAGGGGCAGGTACTGTAACTGCAGCCTGCGGGCGGTATCCACATCCCCTTCAAGATATGATGCTGCCATGTCATGAGTCTCCTTCGGAACAACATTGGACAGTACGGATATTACACCGATGCCACCGAGGGACAGTATGGGCACAACCATCTCGTCGTTTCCAGAATACATGTCTATATTGCCGTCGGTCAGACACATAATGTCCGCAACCTGGGCTATATTACCGCTTGCTTCCTTGATACCCACGATATTGTCAACATTCTTAACCAGCGCGGCTACTGTCTGCGGCAGTATGTTGCATCCCGTTCTTCCGGGCACATTGTACAGGATTATAGGCAGAGATACGCTTTTTGCCACGGCTGTAAAATGCTCGATAAGGCCTTTCTGTGTAGCCTTGTTATAATACGGTGTCACCAAGAGCAGCCCGTCCGCTCCGCAGCGCTCCGCTTCCTTAGACAGATAAATTGCCGTTGCGGTACAGTTCGATCCCGTTCCTGCTATAACCGGTACTCTTTTATTAACCTTCTCAACTGCGAACCTGATGCAATCAATATGCTCCTCCTCGGTCAGGGTCGACGCCTCGCCGGTTGTACCGCATATAATGATACTGTCGGTGTGATTCGCAATCTGAAACTCAATCAGTTCTCCAAGCTTCTCATAATTAACCTCGTTCTTCTCATTAAACGGTGTGACAATTGCTACACCTGCTCCTTTGAATAATGCCATACATACACCTCCAAAATTATTATTAAATGCTTTATATGACGGAATGCCGGCACTTTTGCTAAAAAAAATGTCGACAATGAAGTCGACACTAAAGAATTCCATATGTAAATATACATTTACAATACTTCATATCTTTAGGTAGCACTCCATCGTTTTTTCGATGACAGTCATATGGCTCTTAACCATATGCCCAGCAGTAATAACTCAGGATTATTACCACTTCGGCAACATTCCCTTTCCACTGCATCGTCTATCCCTGAAATATCAGACAGTGTACTCTTGAATATTGCGCCTCTACCTTTTATATTTTTTACCCTATTAGTAAGCCTATATTAACACTACATCCGTATAATGTCAATAGACATATATGGATTATATAAATATTAATAATCCTCCATGTACTCGAGCTTGCTTATCGACACTTCATAAGCTATCCGTTTTTCAAATTCAGTTTCGCTTATCTTTTTCTGATATTCCCTGCTTTGGATTCTGCCCCACAGCTGGACGCGTCCGCCAACTTGGAATGTTTCCGCATACCTGGCATTCCTTCCCCAACTGATGCATGGAATGTAATCCGATTTGCCGTACGGCCTGTTGACTGCCAGCAATATGTCCGCAATCTCCCTTCCAAGAGGAGTTTTGCGGTATACCGGGGGTTTGCACACATAACCGTCAAGGAATATGAAGTTAGGCTTAACATTTTCAGACAGCTCGTCAACAATCTTTATATCCCTGGCAAAAACCGACAGCACCAGTTTGTTTTTATTTTCCTCGTGCCTGTTATATGACCTGAACTGTCCGGTCACCTCGGCATATTTCCCCCTGTAGTCCTGCTTAACATCAATAAGCCTCTCGGATACCATAACAGGTATTATGTCATATGAGCTGCTGAGCCTTTTTACAAGTACATTTACAATATAGAATCCTTCTCCGAATACATCATGGCTGAATGTAAATTCCGAAACCACCTCTCCCGCAATGCTTACTTGATTGTTATCAAATACTTTATCGGCCATATGGTACCTCTCCCTTCCTTCTTAAGCAAATGTTTTTTGGCTGAATTTATCACCTAAAATAAATATATGCATGCTTCCTTATTTTAGAAGTAAAAAATAAGCACAGTATATATAATTATCCAAATTTTGTTATTTTATACAAGAAAATAAGGGCTTTTTTATGAAAAAATACTGATTGTCATACATAGTGTACCTGGAAAAGCAAACCATGCTGAGACTGACATTTAATTTGAAACGATACTTTGAAGACGACTTAATGGATAATTGAAGTCGGAAGAGAATAAAATCCTGTTTGGCTAACGAGAAGTATGCCCGGCAGATAACAGAAAAGCTGCTTGATAATAACAGGTGCCCGGCACCAGCATAATGGCGCCCGGCACCGGTATATTAATTGTTCATATTCTTTATTTCAGTAAACATTCTGTCAGGATATTTATAGATGTCACCGGCTTTATGAATATCGTACCTCCTGCAGATATCCTTAAAGCACTGCATAATGCTTTCCTTTGTATAAATCCTGTTGTTGTTTACGTCTTTGCCCTCCTTAAACCCGGCCCTTTCTATTCGCATAAATTCCCTAAGGGCCTGCGGTCCATACCATGAAAAGGATTCATGAACCGAGTCTATAATCTCCAGATCCTGATCCGAAAGATATCCCTCTCCCAGCTCAAGAGTACGTATCCCACAGCGTTTCAGTGTCTGATATAGCTTTAAATACGGTACCTGCTCGTTGTTTATACTGTATTCCTCCTGGAACATCTCCTTGTCGTTCAAAGCCAGTGCAAACGCCTGGATATAGTAAAGAAAATACTGCAGATAACCGGGACATATGTCGGCATCTATCTTATTTATGATATAATATGACACTGCATAAATCTTTGATGACATGATTTTCGATAAAACCGCTTTCTTGCTCTTTCTGAAAGCAACATTGGTAAGGCTGTCCTTTCTTCTCAACAATAAGTCATAATAAAATTCCGGATTATCAAGAAGCCTCTTTAACTTGATCGAATACTCCGCCGTCGGGACATCCCCTTCTATATAGCGGATAATGGTTGTCTCTCCCCAGCCGAGCAGCTTGGCCAACGGCTTTTTGCCAATGCAATAATCGTCAAGTATCTGCTTGATTTCTTCTGCTGTTATAACGCCCTCATTATTAATTTCGTTTCCCATTTAAATACCCCTTACTCATTATCAGATAATAATTCACTAGTTTTTGATTTATCTTATATACTAGCACGAAATTCGTCAATTGTAAATTAAACCGAATGAATTTATACAAGACGCTTAAAATTTTCTGAATTCATTTATATCATGAATAATTATCTTAAATCCCCGTATAAGCCTGTCAAACATCCCCACTCTGTACAGGCTCACAATAACCATACCGACCGGGACACCGATTATCATGCCTATTACCCCGTACAACCGGTAGCCTATATATAGGAACACCAGCGTACTTAATGGGCTTAATCCAATGCTGTCCCCAACCATTTTAGGCTGAAGCACCTGCTTGATAATCTGGCATGCCAGGTAAATTACAATCAGGCCGACAGCCCTGAAATAATTGCCGGACAGCATGTCAACCAATGCCCAGGGCCACAGCACGGCCCCCGTACCGAAAACGGGAAGAAAATCCAGGAAAGCAATCCCCAGGGCAAGCAGGAACGAGTATGAAACGCGCAGTATCTCAAAGCCAACGAACATGATCACGCATAAAACCAGCATGATCTTAAACTGCGCTTTAAAGTATCCCCCCACCGCTTTTCCGAAATTAGTATATATAAAACGCCATCCGTCAACCATTGAGTTTGGCAGAATCTTATACAGGCTTGCGGTTATGTCATCCTTTTTTACGATAAAGAAGTATGCCGACAGGATTGTTACAATCAGCGTCAGGAAGAATTCCGCTATGTTTTGCGCCAGGCTGCTTGCCACGCTGATGGTGAACAGGTCATCCTTAATCTCAAATTGCGTCAGGTTGCGGTTTATTCCGTCAAGCACCTTGTTTATAAAGTGCTGTACGGACTGCGGCATACTGTCACTTAAATTCCTGATCCTGATCGACAGGTTGGTTAGTTCTATTTCAAGCTGTTCCAATATATTAGGCAGGTCGCTTATAAGCTGCATTGTTTCCTTGACAAGCACCGTTATCAGCAGGTACAGGATTCCCATTATTGCTCCGATAACCAGCACAATAATTATCGCCGAACTGTGCTTTCTTAGTATCTTTACCTTCGTCTCAAGGAACCTGACAAGAGGATTGGCTATCATCGCCACAATCCATCCTATCACAAATGGCAGAAAAAAACTAAGAATCCTTGGAACGACAAAGATAAAAAACAGCGCAGCTCCAATTGCAATCAACAGGTTGACCAATATCTTCAAGTACTGATTAAGCCTCGACAAATTAATATAACCTCCTGCCGGACGATGATTCAGGCTTTTTGCCGGATTACATTTTTCCCATCATCATAATAGCAAAATATAGTATAATTTTCCACTGAAAATATTATCTTTTTTTTACTTATAAAATATTTATTTGCCTCTTGAAGTACCGATAACAAATGTAATAAAGAATAGTATGGACGCAATTATGACCACCGTCGGTCCCGTAGCCGACCCCAGGTAATATGACAGGACAAGCCCTGCGATTCCGGAAAACACTGATATAAGCACCGAAAACAGATGATATTCTCTCATATTTGAGGATATGTTTCTGGCGGCGGCAGCCGGTAAAATGAGCAGCGCGTTTACGATAAGTATGCCGATCCATTTTATAGACAGCATGACAATTACCGCAATCAATATACTGAACGTATCCTCAACCAGGTTGGTCCTGATGTTTTTGCTTTTTGCCAGGGTCACATTGACTCCCACGCAGTGAAGCTTGTTAAAGCACAGACTCCAATATGCCAGTGACACTATAAATATAATAAGCAGGAGCCCTATTTCCGGGGAGGATATGCTGAGAATGTCTCCGACCAACAGGCTTGAATACCTGGAGAAATTGCCCCCGCGGGACAATATCATAAGGCCGGCAGCCATACTTAATGAAGCGAATACGGATATAACAGTATCGGTGGACATGGTTCTCCTGCGATTTATATAATTAAGCATAAGAGCGAAAACCACCGCATACATCACCATGGACAGGTTCGTGTCCCGTATGCCGAGAAGCGTACCGACACCTATTCCCGTAAGGGCGGAATGTCCCAGGGAATCCGAGAAAAATGCCATACGGTTGTTTATTACCATGGTTCCAAGCATGCCGAAGAGGGGAGTTATAATAATGATGGCAAGCAGGGCATTCTTCATAAAATTGTATTCCACCCATGAAAAAGGCAGAATTTTTTCCATAATATCATATATCGCATCCATCAGGCGATCCCCCCGAACACCTTCCTAAACTCTTCGGACCGGCTTACATCCTCAAAAGAGCCCTCCCGAAGAATGGTTTTATCAAGCAGTATAACATGGTCGGAATATTTCTTTACGAACTCAAAATCATGGGATACCACAATCATAGCCAGATCGTAATGCTCTTTCAGGTATTGGATATTCTTATAAAATAAATCCAATCCCTTTTGATCAACACCTGACACAGGCTCGTCAAGAAGCAAAAGATTCGGCACCGGCGTAACGGCTATGGAAAGCAGGACCCTCTGAAGCTCCCCTCCTGACAGGTCGCATACCCGTTTATCAATCAAATCCCGGGCGTCAAATATGCTTAACTGCTTTACGACCTTCTCATACACCTTCCTGTTTTTCCTTAGGAAAACCGGGTAATTGCTTATATATCCGGCAAACAGGTCATAAACGCTCATGGGTGAGTTTTTCTCTATATTGATATACTGCGGAACATAACCGATCTTAAGGTCAATCCTGGACTCGTTTTTCAGATCCATAAACTCAATGGTACCGCTGTGCTTTATCTCGCCGAGTATGGCCCTTATAAGCGTTGTTTTGCCGGCTCCGTTTCTTCCTATTATAGCAGTAACCTTCCCACAGTGTATATGAAGGTTAACCTTGTCTATAATCGTCTGCCCGCCGGCAATGACAGATATGTCATTTATCTTTATGCAGTGAAAACCGCATGCGGAATCGTCATTCCGCCCATGGTTTGCATTCATGCAAATATTCTCATGTTCCGTTTGGAAGCTGTTTGACATAGTTATCCTCCGCCTTTGCGGTATCCGGACCGCTTACAGAATTGCTTATGGTTCCTCAAAAGCTCCTTTTAATGTGTCTATATTCTTTCTCATTGCCTTAAGGTATGAATCCTTTTCCGCATCTCCGGTAACAGCCGAATCAATTATATATATCTGTGCGCCGGTTTCTTCCGATATCCTGTTGGCAATATTGTCATCATACTGTTCCTCAGTAAACAGGAAGCGTATATTATCCTGCCGGACGGCATTGATTATTTCCGCCACTTCTCCGGCACTAAGGGGCGTATCCTCATCAATCTCAACGGCATAAGCCGTCTCAAGTCCGGCCTTGCCCGCAAGATACGCAAAGGAATCGTGAAAAACCACCACTTTTGCGCTTATTTTGTTGCTCTCCGCCTTTCCTTTTACCGTATCAAGCAGGTTGTCCATTTCATCGGAAAGCTCCCGGACTCTCGCAGTATATGCCTCGGCATTGGAATTTATCTTATCAATAATTCTGTCCTTGTCCTCTTCATCAATATTTCTGCCGCCACCCCGTTTGCCCTTAAAATTGCCGATGAAATCCGTCAATCCCTTCCTTGCATTCTCAATCTGGACCATGTAAAGCCGCGGATCAAGCCATACATGAGGGTTTTTCTCCCCTTCATGAAGCTTGCTTTCCAGCATGTCTATTCCTTCGCCAAGATTGATTATTTTCAGATTAGGGTAGCCGTCCATTACATCCTGTAAATACTCCTCCATGCCTCCGCCGTTAATTACAAACACATCCGCGTCGGAGAGCAGCCTCATATCATTGGTTGTAAGCCGGTAGTCATGAAGGCAACCCCTGCTGAAATCGGTAAGGCTGTCAACCTTTATGTCCGAAATGCCGTCGGTCATATTAATTGTCAGAACATATACGGGATAGAATGATGTTACAACATGGATACTGCTATCTACACCTTCTGAAGCTTTTCTGCCGGTCCTGTTTATGTATAATACCAATAACAAAACCGCCGCCGCAAGGAAAACCATGCTTCCTGCCAATATAACGAGTTTTCTTCTCATAATCAATCACCTTCGGTATGTATAAATAGCAGCCGTTTGCATTTATCAAATTATATTATAAGTATTACCAGGTGTCAAATTCTTTAGACAACAGCCGCAAATTGCGGATTTTTTTATTGTATTCGGATGTTTTCTGTGCTATTATTTCTGTTAATATTTTAATAGGAAAGCATAATAACTGGGGAGGAAACAGTATGATGAATTCAAAACAGCTTAAAAGATTCATTACCGCATCCTTAATGGCCGCTTTTACCTGCTTCGCAACCTACATCATCAGAATTCCGTCACCTACAGGGTATATTCATCCCGGGGATTCTTTTGTGATACTATGTGGTGTAATACTCGGTCCCCTGTATGGCGCCCTGTCGGCCGGAATCGGATCATTGCTTGCGGACCTGCTAGCCGGATACCCGCAGTATGCTGCGGCCACGTTGATTATAAAAGCCCTGACCGCCCTGGCAGCGTCATTTATATACAGGTGTTTTAAAAGGTCCCTTCTTTCCGTCATAGCGGCGGGTGTGGCAGGGGGTATTCTCGTTACCCTGGGATATTTTTGCGTCGAATACTTCATGTACGGTTTCGGCGGCGCCCTGTCGGGTGTACCGCTTAACACGGTTCAGAATATGTTCGGCATTGTCCTGTCGGCAGCCCTTTATCCATTGCTGAACAAAATTCCGCAGGTTAAGGAATTTATGTCAGAATAAGGCAACCTTGTACGATTCCCATAAAAGTTGTATAATCTAAATAATAGCTCTAATTTCATATCGTAAAGGAGAATACACAGATGGCTAACAAGAATAAAGGTCAGAACAAGGGAACATCCGACAAGAATAACAAGTCAAAGCATCAGCAGATCGAAACCGGGACAAGCATATGGCTGTTGCTTCCCATTATATTCGTTCTTTCGGTTCTTCCCTTCATAGTAAGGCTTAAGGAATATAATACAAACCTGTCAAAGTTCTCTTGGTTCACATATAATGACCTTTACACGGACTTTTTCCTTTATTACAAGCAGCAGTTCTTCCTTGTCGCTGTCGTTTTCATGGCGATTATTGCACTCATTAAAGCATATATTGATAAAAGAGACATTCAGTATACGCATATCCTGATACCCCTTGGAATATATGCCGCCCTGGCCTTGCTGTCTTCCATATTCTCCGATTACAGGGCATACAGCTTCCGCGGTATCTATGAGCATTTTGAATCGGTCTTTGTGCTCCTGGGATATTGCCTTTTGGTATATTACTGCCTGCAGGTAGTCCGGACGGAACGGGATGTAAGGCTGATTGTCAACTGCTTCGCCATAAGCATTCTTGTTATGAGCATCCTGGGACTTACCCAGTATTTCGGGAAAGACTTCTTCACCACGGACCTGGGATTAAAATTAATACTTCCTTCCGATTACTGGAGCAGCAGGGATACCGTTCAGTTTAATTTTGAAAAAAACCGTGTATACCTGACCTTTTATAATCCCAACTATGTAGGATCATATGCCGCCATGACCGCTTCCTTTTTGCTGGTCCTGTCGGCTCTCACCAATAAAAACAAGCGGATGATTCCACTGTATATCCTTTCAGCCGTGGGAATTGTCTTAAGCCTCTTTGGTTCAAAATCAAAAACAGGTCTTATAGGGCTTGCGGTTGCATTTGCTATAGCCCTGGTAATGCTGTCCAGGTATCTAATAAAATACTTCTACCTTTCCATACCCATACTACTTTTAATTATATCCTCCGTATACCTGTATAATAAGGCAAATGACAATGTTCTTATAAACAGCGTGAAGCAGGCTGTTGTATTTACCAAGACGGAACCGCCCCTTAAAGAAATTGTCACAGGCGATGATGAGGTTATAATAAATTATAATAATGAAAAGCTTCATGTAAGGTTTGATATTGTAAATAATTACGGTTATTTCACCGTCAGTGACGATAACGGTCAAACCGTCAATTTGACTTATTCCGAGGACAAAAAGGAATACTTGATTAACGATGAACGTTTCCCCGGCTTCAGCCTCGGAACCGCAAAATATGAGGATAAGGATCTTTTCTATGTATTAATCAACAATAATGCCTGGTTCTTTACCAACCAAACCGGGGACAACACGTACTACTACATGAACCAATACGGCAAATTCGATAAAATTATTACCGCACCCCATGTGCTGTTTTCCGGCTATGAAAGATATGCTTCCGGCCGCGGATATATATGGTCAAGAACAATTCCTTTACTAAAGAAATATATAGTTTTTGGTTCCGGTGCCGATACCTTTGTCATGGCCTTCCCCCAGCAGGATTATGTCAATCTTTATAACTACGGTTTCAAAGGCGAATTGCTGACAAAACCCCATAACTTATACCTGCAGATTGGAGTGCAGACCGGCGTTCTCTCATTGATTGCGTTCATCGTGTTTTATGCCATGTACTTCATATCCAGCTTAAGGTTATATATAAAGGGAAGGTTTAAAAGCTATTATGCACAGGTTGGCGCAGCCATCCTTGCCGCCTCTGTCAGCTACATCATACTCGGGCTTGCCAATGACTCAAGCCTTACCGTAGCCCCTGTTTTCTGGGCTCTTATAGGCCTTGGAATAACGGTCAACAGGCTTGCCAAGCCCTATATTGAACAGGAGTTGAAATCAAAATAAACAGACTATATTAACTTATAAATTAGCCTAGGAATGCATAGATTAAAATTGCTGTAAGAACCTTGCGTCTCTGCATGGTTCTTGCAGCTGTTTTATGCCCTTTATTCGATAATCCCATGGTTCATACAGATGAGTTTTTAGGCAATGCCGGTAGCCAAAAATATCAGAGAATACTTACAGCATGGTTAAACGTATCGTATTTGATATACAGCCCAGTAGAAAACGACATTCTCTTATAACGTAGAGAGGGTAAGGAAGAGACTGCAAAAAAAACATGCCCGCAAACCTCAGAAAATACTATGAACGCAGCCGTAAGGACAGCTTTCTTTGACTGGATAAAGGCAGCGGAAAGCTCAGGTATTTCTGATGCCCAAAAACATGAATTATAGACCTAAACATTAAAATCACTCTTATTACAATAAATTAGGCGGGATTCAAAGAATCCCACCCCAACTATTGCAAAAGAGCCTGATAAAAAGCCTTAAAAAAGAGGTGTCCCGTTTTGGGACACCTCTTTAAGTTATATTCCAGTATCAATTAGTTCGTCTTGTAAGAGTGTAACCAACATTTACTGTGTGGTCGATATAAGCGCCGCTATCAAATTCCTGTCTAATTGTTACGCTCCTAACATTGAACTGATCGTTGGTACCAAATGCATCAACAGCGGTTGCTAATACATCTTCGTCACCCAGCTTGAACTTCAGGCAAGCGTTGACAGCTGCCAACAGGTTAGCATCTTCCTTATTGGAGATGTCAATAACACCAGCTGCGGTGAAGGTCGGGCTTACAACCTCGGATACATAAGGTGCAGGCTGTGTATCCTTAACTGTGAAGTATACATCCTGGACCGGAACGAAGTTGGTTCCATCCAATTTAACTTCCAGGGTTACCTTGTAGCTTCCCACAGGAGCTTTGGTAATTGCCTTACCGCTGTCAGCTTTAGCCAATGTTAATACGCCTTCTGCTTCATCGAACTCGTCAGATGCATTCCAACCCTCAGGAGCGTTGAATATAAGATTATAATTTTCGTCTGTAGCTTCTAACTTGGCAACCTTGACACCTGCTTTGTTGTATCCATACAGATTGATGGTTACTTTCTTGCTGGTATCATTTGCATCATTAGGATCAAACTTCAGGTCAATTTCGCTTGAGCTCAGTTCAATACCATAAGTCCTAATTTCGGTATCATTTGTACCATCCTGGATTGTAACAGTTACTACAAAATCAGTGTTAAGAACATTAATCTTGTAGTAGTATGTTCCAGGTTTCATGTTGGCACCTGATACGGAGATAGATGAAGAATCATACGTGGTCGGGTTAATCGGGTTGTCCTCGCTGAATTCACGATTAAGTCTGGTAACTGTAACTGTACCAATACTTGTATAGTCTTCGCCATACTGATCCTTAGCCTTAACCTCGATTGTTTCAGTATCATCCAGATCCTCATTATTTGACAGTGTTACACTGTACTTGCTCAATGTTACTTCGCTGGGAGCTCTTGCGGCTGTAATCTGTACCTCTACTCCGCCAACAGCTGTGCCCTCGTAGTAAACAATAACAGATACTTTACCTTCCTTCACAGGAAACAGAGCACCGTCTGTTGTATTAACAATCAGGTAGCTTGTATCTGCTGACTGGAATGTAACGTTATCGTATTCGTCATCGCCAGGCTTGATTTCGCCGGTGTCGGATCCGGTTACCTTTGCAAGTTTAACAAACAGTTTATAGCCCATCTCCAGAGGCAGGCTGTGTCTTACATTGTTCCAATCTGCGCTTTTGCCTACTGTCCATGCGCTAAGTCCGGTAATATTGGTTGAAGGAGCTTCTACACCAACAATGGTCTTAGCAGTCTCAAGAACAGTTTCCTTACCGGTGGCAGGATCATACTTCCAGGTGTGGAATACAGCGGTAATGGTTGTTGAAGCATCCTTCGTGTAGATTGTTAATTCCTTGGTAGAAGTATTGAAGAATACTCCAAGACCGCCTGATGCTTCCATTGTTACTCTGCCGCTAGGAATTGCTTCGGTAATGTCAACGCCGGCTGCATTGTACAGCTTGTAGCCAACAGCTGTTGCTTTGTTGAGTACAACGGTGCTTGTTGTAATCTCGATTGCAGCAACATCTTCAACGTTTGTCCTTGCAGCCTGGAAGCGCTCGCTCAGATCGCCGTAAGCAACTTCGTAAACTGCTTCAGGAGTAAATTTGTAGTACAGGGTTATGGAAGCGGTCGTCTTGTCAGAAGAAACCTCTACGGACTTGATAACTTCCTTAACCTTTGCTGTACCGATTACCTTGCTGAGGGTAATGGTATCCTTGTTCAGATCCTCGACAGGTGAATCGAATGTTAAATTAACGGTATCCAGGTCAACCTGCTTGAGCTCTGCTATGGATACGCCAACCTTTACCTTGTATTCAGCAGTTGTCAGAACATATTCCTCATACTTGACAGGATCTGCCTTCCAGTCATTATACTTGGCCTTGGACTGGAATGCGCGAGCCGTAATTGTGTACTCGCCGGCCTTGGAAGCTACGAATACACCCTTGTCGTCGATTTCAGCGCCTTCAGGCTCTACGGTCCATCTGGTGATGGCTGATGTCTTCTTTGTGCTTCCGGATACTGTCTTGAAGTTTCTGTTGAAGTCATACTCTTCGCCTACTTTGTAAGCGTCTACTCCCTTAGGCGGAACGATTTCCAGCTCCTTGATGTTGTCTCTTACAGTTACGGTTGCCTCAAGTGTTGCCACTTCTTCGTCATCCGCATCTGTAATATAGCATGTTATTGTGGCTTTGCCAACGCCAACAGCCTTAACAACACCATTCTTCTCGTTGACAGTTACAACATCTTCGTCACTGGACTCCCAGTAGTACTGCCAACCCTTTCCCTTGTTGTTAATGTTGAAGTTGAATGTGTCCTTTTTCTCTACGCCAAGATGAAGATACTTGTTCGTAGAATTGAGCGACGGCTTTGATGCTGCAAATGCTCCTGCTGCAGGAACCAGCAGTGACAGAACCATCGCTGCCACAAGGACAAAAGACAACTTTTTGAAGAGTTTTGTCCTCATATTCTTACTTCCTCCTTAAATTATAGTTTAGTTTGTGTTATATTTATGCGCCTCTCCACCCTGTTTACAAGTCTGTCAAACCCCTGTAAAACAAGTAAGAAAACGCATCAATATAATCACTCTGACAACAAGATGATTATAACAATAAAGGAATCAAAGGTCAAGGGATTTAGTCTCTAAAATTGGATATTTTCCCAACTTTACCCTGTATTCCTTTATCTATATAATAATCTCTGCCAGATGATTATATCGCAGCCAAAATCTACGGGGGAATACCCCCTTGACATTCGTCCCTGCGGCTATTCTCCTTTGCGGACGGTTATGTAGGATGTGACTTTGTCCGCTTCCGAAAATTAGACGCTATAGGACTCCTGTCCGATTGCTTGACTATGACTATATAATGCACCCTGTATGTGTCAAATTTATGTCATGCATTTGTCATATTTAGATTTTTTTTAAGATTTCCGCCACATTCGCCTTCATTTCATTGGCTTCGCACACCTTATCATGCCTTACAGGACTAAAATAAGCCTCTTCAATTGCTTTAGGTATTTGAACGCCCGAAATCTCCCTGAGCAGCTTGGCCTGCTCATAATCATCCCCCGATATGGATGGCGCTCCTATGGATTTCAGCACGCTCTCCAGGAATTTATAAGGGCTTGCCGTGGATACAATTATGGTCTTTACATTGCCTTGCGCCGTGCCTGCCGTTGATTTCGCATATTTTTCATATACGCTGACGGCTACGGCCGTATGGGTGTCTATTACATAACCGGTTTCCGCATATACCCTGCGGATGGCCTCCATGGTCTCGCTGACCGTGGCATATCCTCCGATGAAGCTGTCCAGTCTGCTTCTCATATCCGGTGTTATCTCGTACCTGCCCGTGGCTGAAAGCTCCGCCATCAGCTGTCCGGTCTTGTCCGAATCGTCTCCCGCTATATGATATATCAATCGTTCAAGGTTGCTGGATATCAGGATATCCATGGACGGCGATATGGTCAGTATGAACTGACGGTTGCGGTCATATATGCCCGTTGTGAAGAAATCGTACAGCACCTTGTTGTCGTTGGACGCGCAAATAAGCTTAGCTATGGGAAGCCCCATCCTCTTGGCATAATAAGCCGCGAGTATATTGCCGAAGTTGCCTGTGGGAACCACAAAATTAATCTCTTCTCCCGGTGAAATATCATTTCTTCTGCACAGATCCGCATAGGCATGGACATAGTATACTATCTGCGGAAGCAGGCGCCCGATATTGATGGAGTTAGCCGATGAAAACCTGTAGCCTGCCCTGCCCATCCATTCCTTCATTTCCTGGTCAGAGAATATCTTCTTTACTCCGGTCTGGGCATCGTCGAAATTCCCGCGGATTCCGATTACATAGGTATTGCCGCCTTTCTGGGTAATCATCTGCTTTTCCTGTATGCGGCTTACCCCGTCCTTTGGATAAAAGACTATGATCCTGGTTCCCTTAACATCAGCGAAGCCTGCCAAAGCGGCCTTTCCCGTGTCTCCGGAGGTTGCCGTAAGTATCACAATCTCGTCGGAAATGTTGTTTTTTCTTGCCGCCGCAGTCAGAAGATGCGGCAATATGGACAGCGCCATATCCTTAAACGCTATGGTTGCTCCATGGAAAAGCTCAAGAAAATACAGCCCGCCCTTTTTAACCAGGGGAGCAATTTCGGGAGTGTCAAATTTATCGTCATAAGCCTTATCTATGCATTCTTTAATCTCGTTTTCCGTATAGTCCGTAAGATATAGCTTCAAAATCTCATACGCCAGCCTGTGGTAATCCATGCGGATAAGCTCGTCCATGGCCACATCCAGCCTGGGTATGACTTCGGGAACAAACAATCCTCCATCCGGAGCCAAACCCTGAAGAATTGCCTGGGATGCCGTGGCTTTTATGCTTTTGTTCCTTGTACTGTGATACATTAAGTTCATGTCTTCCAGTCCCCTTTACAAAAAATAATCCGCCTTTTCAGCGCAGAAAATAATCCGCCTTTTGGGCGGATTATAACATATCTTATTGCCGTATTCCAGCATATTTATTAAATTATTTAAAAAATTCATGCTCGCCGTGTTTAAACAGCAGTTCAAGATTACTGTCAAACCATTTTATGCTGCTTTTCCTGGCAAGTTTTCTTGCCATGAAATACAAGGCGCCCTGCGAATAATCCTCTCCGCTTATCGCCCTTTTCACCGCTTCCCTGGTTTCTTCGGATACCTCAACCTGCCAGTATCTCTTATCGGCTATGGGCGAGAACTGGTACTTGTCTCCAACCTTCTGGAATACCACTTCCTTGACGGTATCGGGAAATTCCTCGGATTCCATCCGATTAAATATAACATTTGCAACCAGTATCTTTCCTATTATATCCTCACCTGTCGCTTCCGCCTCCACAATTTGCTCAAGTATCTTGATGTCTTCATTGGTTAGTTTAAAATTACGTGTTGTCTTTTTTTCCACCAGGTTTGCCTTAGGCAACGAAAAGCTGGAAATCTCGTCTTCTCCGTCTTCTTCTGCGAATACCTCGCTGGTTCCCAGCTGTGCCATCATGTGGCTGTATTCTTCATCATTCATTGCGAAACCAAGCAGCCAATTGGTGTCGTCCGGTTCAGCGACCCGCCGTGATTGTTCCGTCAGCCCGTCAGTTCGACTGACTGTGGCCGTTTGGGCCGCTGCCTGCTCACCGGTGCTTGCGGTATAAGCAGCCGCCTGGTCCGTTGTCCGCCCCTCATTGCTGTCGGGGACTTCAAGTACCTGTTTTTCTTCATCAGATTGTATTTCCATCCTTCCTGCCTTGGATTTGACATTATAGAATATGTCCGATCCGATTACAAGCAAAAGGAATGACAATACATACGCTGCAATCACCAGGTAAATGCCATGTCCGGATTCCCGCAGCTTCCTCTTCTGAAGAAACGTATTTATGATTGTCATATAAATAACCATGCCTTTCTTAATTCTCCATTTGCTTTATAACGTGATTTATAATTACCATATAATGGCACTGTAGCCAGTGCTAATCTGCATTATATGACCCATATTTTTTGGTGTCAATAAGAACCATATAAATTCGTAAGATACGCTCATATGTTATTTCCATTTATTACTATTCATCGTTATTATCGACGAATATTAACGATTTTTACTCGTCTGTTTTGTATATTATGCATATGTAATTTTTAACAAATTATTAAGATATTATTAAATATTTTATGCATCTGTTTTAAAATTATGCAAATTCTACAACAATAGTACGAAAAAAATATATTTTTTTTGTTGTACATGTTTGGTTGTTGCTTCACTTGACATAATCTGATATAGTCTATTTCAGGAGGGATAATTATGCTGACGGGTGTATATCCTGCCCGTAAGAAAAACGGTGAATCTTACTTCAGGGCATCAATTACATATATGAACAAGCATATCAGCCTCGGAAGCTATTCCACCGAGGCAAAGGCCCATAAAGCATATCAAACCGCAAGGAAGGTTCTTGACAACAAGGCGCGGTACAGAATTGACAATTATCCTTCCTCCTGCCCGATTCCGTTTCAGAAATGGGTTGTTCTCATTAATGCCCGGGACAACGGAATTTACATAAAAAACCCGGTTTATATAAGAAAGCGCTATTTCATTTATTATATTGACAGGGATACGGCTTTGAAATTTGACGCCGAGGACTTGTTTTATTATGCAAGACATAAGATTATTAAACGGGGAGGACATCTTTTTACCTCCGAGTACGGTATGCAGGTGAATATTTTGTCCAGATACGGCATCAAGAATTACGCCGTGCCCGGCAGGGATTATGTGTTTGTTAACGGAGACGACACGGATTTCCGTTATTCCAATATAGAAATTATCAACCGGTATAACGGGGTTTCAAAGATTTTCAGAAACGGCAAGACCTGCTACCAGGCCAGGATTCATATAAATGGTTATTATATAATAGGAAGATATTCAACTGAAGAAGAGGCTGCCATTGCATATAACAAGGCGGTAAACATACTGAAAGACAAGGGTTTTTCCAAGAATTACTCATTGAATTACATAGAAGGGATGGATGAAATTGCCTACGCCTCAATGTATCAGCGTGTCAGGATATCTAAGAGAATAAGAGAGTTAGATATTAGAAATATTCTATTGCAATAGAAACAGTTTACCAGCGCTTCTCATTTACTTTTGTCATTTTACGTGTTAGAATATCCAATGTGAGCAGCACAGATGGTCGCGCCTGTAAAGGTGAGGAAAGTCCGGGCTTCACAGGGCAGGGTGCCGGATAACGTCCGGTGGAGGCGACTCCGAGGATAGTGCAACAGAAATAAACCGCCATGGCAGGTTGCCTGCCGTGGTAAGGATGGAAAGGTGGCTTAAGAGACCACCGCCCTTCCGGTAACGGAAGGGGCAGATGTAAACCCCACCCGAAGCAAAGCCAAACAGAAAGCGATACGGTGGCCCGCCGTGCTTTCGGGTAGGCTGCGCAGTATCCGCGAGAGCGGATACTGGAGCCGTATGGCAACATACGGTCCAGATAGATGACCATCCAAGACAGAACCCGGCTTATAGTGCTGCTCATATTTTATACTTTAAAACAGCTGCCGCCAACGAATTCTCTTAGTATCGAATTATTGGGAACCGCATCGCTCGGTGCCCCCATAAAGTAATCCAGGAATTTCAACAGCCTTTTCGCTTCTGCGTACTCTTCACTGTTCTTATCCACTCCAAACAGCATCGGTTCCGCATAAAGCTTTAGTACCGCCAGCTCATATATTAGGGCGGAATTAAACATAATATCCGCGTCTTCCTGGAACGGGAAAATGTTGTCTTCTTCTCCGCGTCTTACAGAAGGCCACATGGTAATGGTTTTCTGCGCGGTTGTGCCTCTTGTCCTCGCATCCCTTACCAGCCTTCTAAGCAATCTTCCATCAGTGGTCGGTATACGGTTATGCTCATCTATGTTCAGCTGCGTCAATGCGCTTATATATATCTTGTATTTGCTTTCCCTTGGAAGCGAATATGACAGGGCGTCATTAAGCCCATGGATTCCTTCTATGACAAGAATTCCGTCCCTATCTATCCGTATGGGATTTTTCCCGTAATCCCTCCTGCCGGTGATGAAATTAAAGACAGGCAGATCCACGGTCTTTCCGTTCAGCAAATCTGTCATGTCCCTGTTGAACTGCTCAACATCAATGGCTTCCAGACACTCATAATTGTAATTGCCAAACTCATCCCTGGGGGTTTTCTCCCTATCAACAAAATAGTTGTCTATGGCAATCGGATGGGGCTTCAGCCCGTGGGCTTTAAGCTGTATCGCAAGCCTGTGCGAAAACGTGGTCTTTCCTGAGGATGAAGGGCCCGCAATCATTATAAGCCTTTTATCCTTTTCCTTCTTGATGGCTTCCGCAATATCACTAATCTTCTTTTCCATCAGGGCTTCCTGGACGAGAATCAGCTCGTTGAATTTTCCTTGTGAAATGATGTCATTCAGCGCCCCTACATTTTCCACTTCCATCATCCTGGCCCACTGGTTGGATTCCTTAAGGGTAAGATACAGCTTCTTCATGGGCACAAACGGCTCCACCACCTTGGGATTCTTCATCCTTGGCATAATCAGGACGAATCCGTCTTCATACAAGTCCAGGTCGAAATACTTAAGTATTCCGGTGCTGGGCGGCATGTAACCGTAATAGTAATCCTCAAATCCATCCAGGTTATATATATTCGTCCTTGACACCCTGCGGTAATTGAACAGCTTCTGTTTGTCGTACATCTTGTAACGGGCAAACAGTTCTATGGCTTCATCGGTATCAATGGTATACTTCTCGATGGGTATATCCTGTTCAACCAGCTCCCTCATTCTGGCTTTCACGGCATCCAGCTTTTCTTTTGAAAGCTTGGTCGTACCCTCGTATTCACAGAACAGGCCGTTGCCCAGGGAATACTCTACGGATACCTTTTTTACACTGTCGCCGAATACATTGTAGAAAGCCTTAAGAAGCAGCAGAATCAGGCCTCTTGTATATGTCTTATGGCCTGCATTGTCCGCCGTTGTTACGAAATGAACCGAACAGTCATGATCCACCGGTTTAAACAGCTCGCTCAGCTTGTTGTCAACAAAGGCCAGTATTATGTCATGTTCATAATCCTTCTGGTGTTCCTTTGCAATATCAAGCAACTTGGTACCGACCGGGTATTCTTTTTCAATGTTGTCTATCCTTACTTTAACTAACCGTTTCTTCAACCCTCTTCCCCCTCGTAGTAATTTAATGCGGTTCTTATAAGCCCAAGCATTTCAGCAACTTCATCAAGTCTTCCAGCCGCCCTTTCCGAAGTCTTTGCGGCCAAGCTGTCATAAATCTTTTGGTATTTCTTCATGTTTTCCTGCAGATATTCCAGCATTACCGGATTACGCTCCTCAAGCAGCCGCCTGCCGAAATAAAAATGCTCGGGTCTTACTAACCTGTAATCGTTTATATCAATATCAGCCACATTACACTGCACCTTGAGTATGGCATAATATTTCCCGTCTTCCTTAATCATATTCTCCTTTATTATGGCATACCCAAGATTGTTCAAGGCTTCCCTGACCAGATGAATCTCCGATTGGGGCTGAAGGACAAGCTCCCTTGCCGAAGCCACAATATCCATCCGGTCGTTAAGAATCTTCAGCATCAGCCTTCCGCCCATACCTGCAATCAGTATGGTATCAACTTCTCCGGTATCAAGCATTTTCAAGCCGTCGGACAGGCGGATTGACACCTTGTCCTTCACGCCAAACTTCTCAACATTTCTTGCCGCCCTTTCCAACGGTCCCCTGTTAATATCCATGGCAACTACATATGGTGATATTTTGTTGGACAAAAGATAGGCGGCAGTATACGCATGATCGCATCCTATGTCGGCCACCCGGCTGCCGGGTGTTACCATGTCGGCAACCGCCTGAAGCCTTTTGGACAACTGCATTCTTATCATGGCTTATTCTACTCCAGGTAATCCTTAAGCTTGCGGCTTCTGCTCGGATGCCTGAGCTTTCTTAAGGCTTTGGCCTCTATCTGGCGGATTCTTTCCCTGGTGACATTAAACTCCTTGCCAACTTCCTCCAGTGTCCTTGCTCTTCCGTCATCCAGGCCGAATCTCAGCCTTAATACCTTCTGCTCTCTTTCGGTAAGCGTGCCAAGCACCTCGACAAGCTGTTCCTTAAGCAATGAGAATGCCGCAGCCTCAGCCGGTACTGGTACGTTGTCATCCTGTATGAAATCTCCCAGGTGGCTGTCTTCTTCCTCGCCTATGGGCGTTTCAAGGGATACGGGCTCCTGGGAAATCTTCTGAATCTCCCTGACCCTTTCAACCGGAATGCCCATGACATCGGAGATTTCCTCCGGGGTTGGTTCCCTTCCCAGCTCCTGCAACAGTTGCCTTTGTACCCTGGTGAGCTTGTTTATCGTTTCAACCATATGGACAGGAATACGGATTGTCCTTGCCTGGTCGGCAATGGCTCTTGTTATGGCCTGCCTGATCCACCATGTTGCATAGGTACTGAATTTGAAGCCCTTGCGGTAATCGAATTTCTCAACCGCCTTAATCAGACCCAGGTTCCCCTCCTGAATCAAATCCAAAAACAGCATGCCGCGGCCGACATATCTTTTTGCTATGCTTACAACAAGCCTGAGATTTGCTTCCGCCAGCCTTTTCTTTGCGGCAGCGTCCCCCTGCTCCATCCTCTTTGCCAGTTCGCTTTCCTCCTCCGCGGTAAGCAGGGCAACCTTGCCTATTTCCTTAAGATACATACGGACAGGGTCCTCTATGCTAACGCCTTCCGGAATTGTCAAGTCAATGTTCTCCGGATCCTCTTCGTCGTCGGGAATGATGTCGTCATCCGCTGCATCGGTTATTCTAAGCACATCCACATTATGCTTCTCCAGGAAATCATAGATTTTCTCGATCCTGTGAGGATCCAGCTCCATGTCAGCGAAAAAGTCGTTGACTTCCTGGTACTCCAGGACATTTTTCTTCATCTCCGCATAAGCCAACAGTTCCTTTAATCTTTCGTTGAATCTTACCATATTTTCATCCATAGATTTTCCTTCCTTTTCTAGCTCTTTTATATTCTAACCATCAATGTATCAAATATGCAGAATCGCTGTCAGACAAGGCTTTGACGGCTTTATTTAAATACCGCTGCAACTGCTTCCTTCAGTTTTGCCTTCTGCCTGATAATATCCTGCAGCAGCTTTGTATCGTTATCCTCAATTGCTTTCTTCTGCCGGTTTATCAGGCTTGCCTCCTTTAAGCGGTAAACCGTATCAAATAATGCCTTCTGTCTTTCGTTTTCCTTCATTTCTCCCAGAAGCCCGGCATTAAACAGCGCCGCCGCCTTTGACTGCTCCTCCGCGCTTTGAAAACAGCTTATTATACGGGCCGGTTCCACTTCCCCGGTTTTTTCATACCCCTCGTAAACCAGGCTTGCCACGTCCCTGTATATCCCTTCGGAAAAATCCTCCGGTGTGAGAAAGCCTCGAAGCCTTCCAAAAAGTGAAGGGTCTTCCGTAAGCCACGTTATCAGCAGCCCTTGGATTTTTGCTATGCCGTCATCCTTGCCAGCTTTGCCCTGCGGCTGCGTGCCCATTGTCTTTTGTAAATAACCCTCGTTTCTGTAAGCCGCCGCTCCCAGCCTGTTAACCAGCCTCTGAAGAAGGCCGGCATCTATGTAATAGGCTTTTGCCAGCGCATCCAGGTAAAATTGCCGTTCCAGGGGATCCTTGAAGGCCAGCAGCTTTCCTGCCGCTTCGCTGAAGAATTTCGTTTTATCATCGGGATCGTCCAGGTTATAGCCTTTCCTGAGTGTGTCAATCTCATAGAAGAAGCTGTTTTTCGCCTCGCCGATCCGTTTTCTGTACCCCTCGGCCCCCAGGGCTTTGATAAACTCATCGGGGTCCTTGTACGGCTCAATGTTTACCACCTTTACGGACAATCCCGCGTCCCTTAAAATCGGGATTGCCCGAAGAGCCGCCGCCGTACCCGCTTCATCGTTGTCGAAGGTTAAAAGTACTTCCCTGGTATACCTCTTAAGCAGGTATGCATGGGACTCAGTGAATGCGGTGCCCAGGGCGGCCACTGCATTGGTGAATCCGGCCTGGTGCAGGGCAATGACATCCATATACCCCTCACATATCAGAATGTATGGCTCCCTTGTCCTGCGGGCTATATTCAGACCGTACAGCAGCCTGCTCTTGTCAAATATGGCGGTTTCCGGCGAGTTCAGATACTTGGGCATGCTGTCGTCCATGACTCTTCCGCCGAATCCGACGACCTTGTTGCCGGTATCCATTATGGGGAACATAATCCTGTTCCAGAATTTGTCATGTCCTCCCCTTGCCTCGTCAAAGGATACCAGGCCCGATTGCCTGAGCAAATCATCCTCATACCCAAGCTTTTTTAAATACTGGTACAGGTCACTGCCGTATCTGGTTGCATACCCCAGCCCGAATGCTTTTATCGTGTCTTCGCTTAATCCCCTGTTTGCCAGGTACGCCCTGGCAGCTTGTCCTCTTTCCGACTTTAATTGATAATAATAATACCTTGCCGCCTCTTTATTGATTTCCAGCAGCCTGCTCTTTAAATCGGCCCGCTGCTTATCCCTCGCGGAATATTCCTGCTCGGGCAGCTTAATACCCGCCCTTTCCGCAAGATATTTCAAGGCCTCAACAAAAGTATAATTTTCATACTCCATAATAAAGGTGTAGACGTTGCCGCCCACTCCGCATCCGAAGCAATGGTACATCTGCTTTGACGGGCTTACCGTAAAAGACGGGGTCTTTTCATTATGAAACGGGCACAGGCCCACATAATTGCTGCCTGACTTCTTCAATCTTATGTAAGAGCCAATGATATTTACGATATCATTCCTCATTCGGACTTCTTCAACCGTATCATCCGGATAATACATTCATATCCCTCATTCCAATTAATAAACGCTCCAAGCCGACGGTATCATCAGTTCCTTGAACTTGGCCACGGCATAACGGTCCGTCATACCCGCGATATAATCACATACCACACGATACGGCGGTTCATTGTGCTGCTCCATAAGTATATGATATTCGCCGGGCAGCTGTGCCACGTTTTCCATGTAGTATTCATATAATTGCTTTACCAGGCGAACCGCCTGTTCTTCCTGGCTTTTTGCCTTCGGATTCGTATAGACGCTCTTGAACATGAAATCCCGCAGCTTATATATTGCCTGCTCAATCTCGGGAGACATGACTATATCATTTTTCCCCTGGCTGCAGTTGATAATATCATGGACTATTGTGTTCAGCCTTTTAACAAGGCTGTCCCCAAGTATCTCCCTGCATTCGGCGGGTATGTCCTCTTCCCTGATAATGCCGCCGCGGATGGCGTCATCAGTATCATGGTGGATATATGCGATCTTGTCAGATATCTTAACCACCTTACCCTCCAGTGTTGAAGGCGTGGTTGACATTTGATGATTAAGAATGCCGTCCCGGACCTCTTTTGTCAGGTTAAGTCCCCTGCCGTGGTTTTCTAAAAGCTCGACAACACGAACACTCTGTATGTAATGCTTAAACCCTCCCGGACAAACGGAATTAAGAGCCCTTTCCCCGGCATGCCCGAACGGTGTATGTCCCAAATCATGTCCTAAAGCTATGGCTTCCGTGAGATCTTCATTCAGCCTGAGAGCCTTTGATATCGTCCTTGCTATCTGGGACACCTCAAGAGTATGCGTAAGCCTTGTCCTGTAATGGTCGCCCTCCGGCGCAAGGAAAACCTGGGTCTTATGCTTCAGCCTGCGAAAGGCCTTCGAATGCAGAATCCTGTCCCTGTCCCTCTGGTATATGGTCCGGATATCGCATTCCTCTTCCTTTCGGTCCCTGCCCCGGGACATATCGGAAAAAGCCGCATATGGGCTTAATATTTCATGTTCCCTTAATTCAAGCATCTGCCTGATGTTCAAACACTCATCCTCCCAACATCACCATCTGTGTAAAGCTTACGACCGGTTGTCCTCCCATTATTCTTTGCCTATACTACTAATATTCTACAAGGAGTTACCATTTCCTTTTTTTATTTTAAAAAAGAACAGCCCGTAAATTAATGAACGGTACCTGCACTTCCGGCTCATATAGGCCGGAAGAACGGATACCGTTCTTTGATTTATGAAGCAGTTTTGATATTCAAATGATAAAGCCTTACATCCCGCACCTGTTCCTCGACGGACAGCCCGAGCAGCCCGAACAGCAGGATTTGCCGGCTTTAACATCCTTTATCCTCTTATATATAATGAAGCCCGTATATCCAAGTATAATTGCCCCGATTACATATGCCATATTGCACCATTCCTTCCTTATATAATAACTATATGATTAAACTTCCTATCTGGTACACCAGGGTTGCGGCAAGCCATGCAACGGCCAACTGGAAGAATACCGTAAATGCCGTTAGTTTCCATGATCTCATTTCTCTCTGGATTACTCCGATTGTTGCCACGCACGGAATATACAGCAGGCAGAATACCATCAGTGCATATGCGTTTAATGCGCCGAACCCTATTTCTTCAAGGAGCACAGATAAACCGGACATTCCCTCAACGGAGCTTATATCATTGATGCCGAACAATATGCCGAAGCTTGATACAACCACTTCCTTGGCGGCAATGCCCGATATGAGCGCAACGACCACCTGCCACATGCCAAGTCCTGCGGGTGCGAGTATCGGAGCAACCGCTCTTCCTATTTCCGCGCCAAAGCTTTCCGACATATCGGTTACCATTCCTGATGGTCCGAAGTTAAGAATGAACCAGACGATAACAGATGCGGCAAATATCGTGGTTCCCGCCTTGGCCAGGTATTCCTTCACCTTTTCCCATACATAGATGGCTATTGTCCTGGCATTCGGGCTCTTGTATTCGGGAAGCTCAATTAACAGGTTGTTGGCCTCCTTGTTCTTCGTGTTTTTATTCATCACGTATGCCACTAGAATTGCAACGAGGATTCCTATGACATACATCGAATATGCCGCAATCATGGCATTATCTCCGAAGAAAATCTCCGAGAACAGCACATATATGGGCAGCCTTGCGCTGCATGACATGAAGGGTGTGACAAGTATTGTCTTTCTCCTGTCCTGAATATTATCCAGGGAGCGGGTTGCCATTATGGCAGGAACGGTGCATCCGAAACCAAGCAGCATGGGAATGAATGCTTTGCCCGAGAGCCCTACCTTACCCATGATGCCGTCCATTACATAGGCGACCCTGGCCATGTAACCGCTGTCTTCAAGGAAAGCCAGCGCAAGAAACAGAATAAATATATTGGGCAGAAAAGTCAGTATCCCCCCGACACCTGCTATGATGCCGTCCACTACCAGAGACGATATGACCGGGCCTGCATTCATCCTGTCAAGCAAAACGGCTGCCGCCCCTGATATTGCCTCCAGGCCGCCTTCAAATATTCCCTTTATTATGTCACCCACGGTAAATGTCAGGAAAAACACCAAACCCATGATCAGCAGGAATATAGGCAAACCCATATACCTGTCGGTAAGTATCCTGTCAATCCTGTCCGTGGATGCGGCCTTTTCGCTTCTGTGTATAAGTACTTCGTCAAGAACCTCTTCGATGAAATCATATTTTTGGTTTATTATATCCTCTTCATATGAGCGGGGAATAATCGACGTATCAATAGGATATTTCATCATGATCTCGCTGTCCATCTCAAGAAGCTTAATCGCATGCCATCTGATATTGCCTATGTCACCGTATTTTTTATAAAGAGCCTTGCCAACCTCTTCAATCTTATCCTCTATCTCATCGCTGTATACTATGGGATACTTGCCGTGAAGTTCATTATGTTTCTTATTCCCGTGTCCGTTATGCCCTCCGTGGTGATGCTCGAAGTTAAAGTCGCTGTGCTTATCCTTATGATGGGCTACGGCGTGCATGAGTATGTCAAGGCCCGTCCGCTTCCTTGCAGATACCGGAATTACGGGTATGCCGAGTATTTCCGGAAGCCTGTGCAGGTCTATCTCCATGCCTCTTTCTTCGATAATGTCCATCATGTTGAGGGCGATAATAACCGGTTTGCCAAGCTCAATAAGCTGCAGTGTGAGATAAAGGTTCCTCTCCAGGTTGGATGCGTCAACAACATTAATTATTACATCTATATTGGATTCCAATATGAATTCCCTTGTCAGCTTTTCTTCAAGCGAGTATGAAGTCAGGCTGTATATTCCCGGAAGATCCACCAGCTTGAATTTCTCTCCGTGGTACTTGAAGACCCCTTCTATTTTCTCAACCGTAACTCCCGGCCAATTGGCAACCTTCAGGTTGGCGCCGGTAAACGCATTAAACAGAGTGGTTTTTCCGCTGTTGGGATTACCTACAAAGCCTACAATCAATTCTCTTTTCATAGCTTAGTCTCCTTATCTCGATTGCTCCTGCTATATTCTTTCCGATTGCCAGCCTGCTGCCTCTGACCATAAGAATTACAGTGCCTCCCCTGTTGCGGTTCAACATCCTGACAGGCGTTCCCTTGGTTATTCCAAGTGCCCCCAGCCTGCGTTTTGTCCCCATGTCAAGCTCAATATCTTCCACTACATAGGTACCTCCTACTTCTGCGCTTCTTAGCGTCATGCCTGTTCTCCTCCACTTGATTATGTGATGATCATCCTAAATAAGCCCTGTCATATGAGAATTTTTATGAATCCGGACTTATTGATAATAATTCTCATTTGCTATTATAAATCCTTTGTCCCTTCATTGTCAATATATTAAAATGCCGAATATTTTATTGATTATATCTGTAAAAATCCAATATTTATATAAAATAAGACCCGGTATCCGTCATCAGTTCCATGCCCGGATTCCAGGTCTGACACAGTTTAATATGGTCATTTCATTATAGTTTCATCCAGCAGTTATTTCTGCATTGCAATCTGTTCATAAGCTATTAAATTTGCCTGTATTATACCGTGGTATTATCCGCTTCATTCTGCCCGTCCAGCTTTTTGTTTTTCCTACTCCTGCCCCTCTGTGAGAATACGCATCCGCAGTAATCCTGTCGGTATAAGCCATATTCCCCTGACAGTTCAATTGAACGTTTATAGCCGTTCCTCTTCTTAAAATCGGAGGGCAGAAAACGGACACCGTATATTTCCGCCGCTTCGCTGCCGATCTTATTGAGCTTTTCGGCATTCTTATAAGGGCTTACGGTAAGCGTGGTGGTAAAATAATCATAGCCGCCCTGACGGGCTGTTTTGGCTGCTTCCTCAAGTCTCATCCGGTAGCATATGGCGCACCTGTCGCCTCCTTCCGGATCATTCTCATGTCCTTTAACCAAATCATAGTATTTTTGCGGCTCATATTCACCCTCGACAAATAAGACCGGGTTCTTTAAGGGCATGGATTTTATCAGTCTCTCCTGCTCTTTGACCCTTTTATAGTATTCGCTTTCAGGGTATATATTCGGATTGTAATAATAAACCGTTATGGCAAAAAAATCGGACAGATACTCAAGGACATAACTGCTGCAGGGCGCGCAGCAGCTGTGGATTAAAAGCCTCGGTATTTTTCCGTTTTCTTCGGACCGGATTCTATCGATTATCTTATCCAGCTCCAATTGATAATTCATATGGCAACTCCTATATAAAACAGACCGCCCGGTTTAGTTATCCCTGCCGGATAGATATGATTCAAGGAAGTCAAACAGCTTATCCATCTGCTGTCTGGTTCCAATCGAAATTCTTAAGTAATTGTCTATCCTGGGCAGGTTAAAATACCTGACGAAAATCTTGTTGCTTCTCAATACCTCGTACAGCTCCTTTGCATGAACGGATTTATGGGTTGCAAAAAGGAAATTTGCACTGGACTTGGGAAAGTCAAAGCCCAGCTTTTCAAGCCTTTCTTCAGCATATTCCCTCAGCTTGATGACCTTTTCAATTCTTTCATAAAAATAGTCCCTGTCCCTTACTTCCTCCGCTCCGGCAAGTATGGCAACCTGGTTGAGGGTATATGAGTTGAACGAATACTTTACGTCATTCAAGGCCTTTATCAGTTTTTCGCTTCCTATGGCATACCCTATCCGCATACCGGCCATTGACCTGGACTTGGAAAATGTCTGAACCACAAGCAGGTTCTCATATCGCCCGGTTAAGGGTATGGCCGATTCTCCGCCGTAATCCACATAAGCCTCATCAATTATTACCACGGAGTCCCGGTTGTGAGCCACGATATCCTCAATAACATCCAGATCTTCATATATGGACGTGGGAGCATTCGGATTTGCTATGATGACACCGCCGTTTTCCTTGTAATAATCCCCGACGCTTATTCTGAAATTCTCATCCAGGGGCTGTGTTTCATACGGTATTTTATACAGCTCGCACCACACCGGATAAAAGGAGTAGGTTATGTCAGGGAATAAAACCGGTTTTCCCGAATTGAAAAATGTTAAAAACGCCATGGAAAGCACGTCATCGGAGCCCACTCCAACAAAGACATGTTCCTTTCCGACCCCGTAGAACTTTGCCAGTTCTTCCACCAAAAGCTCCATGGCGGGATCGGGATATAATCTGAAAATCTCCGCATCCAAATTGTTAAGGAGCCTTTGAACCTTCGGTGAAGGCGGAAACGGGTTCTCATTGGTATTCAGCTTAACTATGGATTTATCCTTAGGCTGTTCACCGGGAACATAGGGCCTTACTCTTCTGATATAGTTTTCCCATCCCTTCCTGCTGCCTGTCTCCATAATTTATTCATTCCCCTCCGGTTTATTTTAGGTATTCTTCAGCCAGCTTCTTAAAGCCAGGCAGTGATCTTTCAATTACGCTGTAGTCCACGCAGTAAGCAATCCTGAAGTATCCCGGACAGCCGAAGGAGGAGCCCGGAACAATAAGAATATTATGTTTCTTTGCTGCCTCCACGAACTTCCTGTCATCATCCTCCAGGGCCTTTACAAAAAGATAAAACGCGCCCTGGGGCTTTACACATTCATAGCCGTATGAAAGCAGGCTGTTGTACATTAGCTCCCTGTTCCTGTTATATATCCCTATGTCAACCCTGGCATCCAGGCATCTTGCCACAGCCCTTTGTATGAGGGACGGAGCGTTGACAAAGCCCAGTATGCGGGTTGCCACATTGGCCGCAGATATAAGATCTCCGAAGCCGTCCGCTTCACCAGGAATTACCAGGTAGCCGATACGCTCACCGGGAAGTGACAGGGATTTGCTGAACGAATATCCTACAACAGTATTTTTATAGTATTTCGTAAGATACGGAACTTCAACCCCATCGTATACCAACTCCCTGTAGGGCTCATCCGATATGAGATATATAACAGTACCTAATTCCTTCTGCTTCCTTTCAAGAATCTCCGCCAGTTTGATTATCGTTTCTTCCGAATAAACAACACCGGTCGGGTTGTTCGGCGAGTTTATTATAACCGCTTTTGTTTTGCCTGTAATATTCTTTTCAAATTCATCCAGGTTAGGCTGAAAATCCTTTGTATTCGGCTTTACCGTAACCAGTACACCGTCAAAGTTGCTTACATAATTCCTGTATTCACCGAAATAAGGCGCAAATGTGATAACCTCGTCTCCCGGGTTTAATATGCATTTCAGTATTACATTCAAACCTCCCGCCGCACCGACGGTCATAACTATATTCTCAGCGCCAAAGACGGTTCCGAATCTCTTGTTTAAGGATAAGGCTATGTTTTGTCTTACATCCTCATAACCGGAATTATTCATGTATCCATGAATCATCCCCGGATCTTCTTCCTGCAGAATATCAATGATTGCGTCTTTAATCTCAGCCGGCGGTTCCACACTGGGATTTCCAAGGCTGAAATCATATACATTCTCTGCTCCGTATATCGCGGCAAGGCGTTTGCCTTCCTCGAACATTGCCCGGATGGCTGAGCTGGAATTTACCAGTACCCTCATCTTGTCAGAAATCATCTGCATGCCCTCTTTTCCTATGTTTTTTAATATATATAACACCCTTATGCTGTTCTGATATAATATCAGCTGTCATTTTAAATTATGACAGCCTGTAATAAAAATCATATGTCATCCATGTCATTACCTGAAACGGATGTCAAGGTATGCCTTTACTATTTCCACGCACTTCTGAAAACCAAGCTTGCTGCTGTTTAGGCACAGGTCGTAATTCTTTGCATCCTGCCAGTCTCTGCCTGTATAATATTTATAATATTCGGCCCTGCGCTTGTCAATAGATTCTATCTTCTTGATAATCTCCTTCCTGGTGCCGCCGAACATTTCCATCAGTGTATTTACGCAGTCTTCCAATGGAGCATGGACGAATACCTTTACCACGTTGTCATAATCCTTAAGGATATAATCCGCAGCGCGCCCCACAATTACGCAGGATTCCTGCTCGGCCAACTCCCTGATAATCTTGGCCTGGTAGTTGAACAGGTTTTCATTTGAAATGAAATCTTCCCTGTCAGGCGGGATAAGCTCTCCCTTGTATACCTTGCGGGCAACCTTGAATAACAGGCTTTTCTTAAGCTGCTCGTCCGCTTTTGCAAACAGCTCCTCATTTATGCCGCTGTCATCGGACGCCAGTCTAAGAAGCTCCCTGTCATAGAAATTAATCCCCAGATCCTGTGCCAGCATTTTACCGATTGTCCTGCCACCGCTGCCATACCCCCTGGCTATGGTTATCACATATTTCTTCATCCATCTCACCTTCCCACATGTTTATGAACAATCAAATTATTCTCCCAAATAAGCCTTTTTAACCGATTCATTGTTCATAAGCTCCTTGGCATCGCCCTCCAATACAATCTTGCCCGTCTCTATAACATATGCCCTATGGGCGATAGACAAAGCCTTCTTGGCGTTCTGTTCAACCAGCAGCACCGTGGTTCCGCTCTTGTTTATGCTTTGTATTATATCAAATACCTCTTCCACCAAGATGGGCGACAAGCCCATGGACGGTTCATCCATTAAAATTATTTTCGGCTTTGACATTAACGCTCTTCCCATGGCAAGCATTTGCTGTTCCCCGCCGCTTAAGGTTCCCGCCATTTGGTTCTTCCGTTCCTCAAGCCTCGGGAATCTCTTATATACCTGCCTGAGCGTTTCCTCAATATCCTTTTTGTCATTCCTGGTATAGGCGCCCATCAGGAGATTCTCATACACGGTAAGCTGGGAAAACACCCTTCTTCCCTCGGGTACATGGGCCACGCCCATTGCCACGATTTTATACGCAGGGATCTTCTTTAAATCTGTTCCGTTGTAAAGTATCTCACCCTGTTTTGGCGTAATCAGACCGGAAATCGTCTGCAGTATGGTTGTCTTGCCGGCTCCGTTCGCGCCGATAAGGGCAATAATTTCCCCTTCATTCACCTTAAAGGAAATGTTTTTTATTGCCTGAATGACTCCGTAGAAAACCTGTAAATCCTTGACCTCTAACATTCTTGCTTTCCTCTCCAATTTATCCTTTAGATTGCCGGATTATTCTACTCTCCAAGGTATGCCTTTATTACCTCCGGATTATTGAGAACATCCTGGGGCAGTCCGTTAGCCAGCTCAATACCGAAATTTAATACGAATATCTTCTCACATATTCCGGCCACCAGTTTCATGTCATGCTCAATGAGCAGTATGGTAACACCATACTTTTCTCTTATCAGCTTGATGGTTTCCATCAGCTCCTCCGTCTCGGCAGGATTCATGCCTGCTGCCGGTTCATCCAGCAGAAGAAGCTTTGGGCCGGTTGCCAATGCCCTTGCAATCTCCAGTTTTCTTTGCTTTCCGTAGGGCAGGTTTGACGCCAGGGTATCGGCTTCCTTGTCAAGGTCAAACACCTTGAGTATGTCATATGCTTCCTCATTCATCATTTTTTCAGTCTTAAAATATGACGGCAGGCGAAATATTCCGGCCAATGAAGAATACTTGTACTTATTATGGAGCCCGCATTTTACATTGTCCAGGACCGACATGTTCTTAAACAGCCTGATATTCTGGAATGTTCTCGCTATACCCGCCTTGTTTATCTCAATGGTGCTAAGCCCCGTTATATTCTTCCCATCCAGGAATATCTGGCCCATATCGGGTTTATATACACCTGTAAGCAGGTTGAAAACGGTTGTCTTTCCTGCTCCATTAGGCCCGATAAGGCCGTATAATTCACCTTTCTTTATAGTGATGCTGAAGGAATCGACCGCATGCAAACCGCCAAAGGAGATGCTTAAATTTTTCACACACAACATATCCATGGATTATGCCTCCTTCCTTGCCTTAAAGACTTTTTTCGCCAACCGGAAAGCGGCATCCTTTATGGAATGCTCCTTGCGCCATTTTATGCAGGCGGGTGACCAGTTGAATATCATCATCACTATCAGGACTATTGCATATATCAGCATCCTGTAATTCTTGAGGAATCTCAGGTATTCCGGAAGTAATGTAAGGATTACGGCCGATATCATGGACCCGCGGATGTTTCCTATTCCGCCAAGAACAACGAATACTAGAATCATTATGGACATGTTGTATCCAAATTTGCTCGATTCCAGGGTATTAATGTTATGCGCATATATGACACCGGCCAGTCCCGCAAAGGTTGCGGATATGGTAAATGCCAGGATCTTGAACTTTGTAACATCTATACCAACCGATTCGGCGGCAATACGGTTATCGCGGATTGCCATAATCGCCCTGCCCGAACGGGAATTAACCAGGTTAGAAATAATGATATAAGTCAGTATAAGGAAAATAACACTTATGGTGAACGTTGAATTCCTGGGTATTCCTATGATGCCCTGGGCACCGTCTATTATCATTGTGCCGCCTTCCTTAAGCTCAAGCTTTCCTGCTCCCATAGCGGCATGGAAGCCGTCACTGTCAATTCCGATATGCAATGCATTCAAAACATTCTTTACAATTTCACCAAAAGCAAGGGTAACAATAGCCAGGTAGTCTCCCCTGACACGAAGCACAACCACGCCGATGATAACGCCAAAAACAGCAGCCGATAAAGCGCCGACTAGTAATGCCAGGGAAAACCTTATGAAGGTATTCTGAATGACATTAATCATGCATTTTGAGAAAAACGCGCCGGTAAAAGCCCCTATGCACATGAAACCGGCGTGTCCAAGGCTTAATTCGCCCAATATTCCAACGGTCAGGTTCAATGAAATCGCAAGCATGCCATAATAGCAGAATTGCATTAAAAGCCCTTTCATCAAAAATGACATCATGCCTGCACCAATCAGTACCTGGCATGCTAGATAAATGAGAATAATTGTGCCTACCGTAATGAGATTGCTCCTGGTATTTTTGCTTATTTTTCTTATATAATCGGCCACTTGCTCCACCTACACTTTCTCGTGATACTTCTTGCCAAGGATTCCGGTCGGCTTAACAAGAAGGACTAATATAAGAATCAAGAACACTATGGCATCGGAAAGCTCCATTGAAATGTATCTTCTCCCAAGGATTTCTATTACTCCAAGCAGTATGCCGCCAATCATAGCTCCGGGTATGGAACCGATTCCGCCGAATACGGCGGCTATAAACGCCTTGATTCCTGGCATTGCGCCGGATGTTGCCGAGATGCTTGGAATTGAGGAGAATTGAAGAACGCTTGCGACCGCAGCCAATGCGGAGCCTATTGCAAAGGTGGTGGCAATTGTTTTATTAACATTGACACCCATCAAAACAGCGGCATCCTTGTCTTCCGATACGGCAATCATTGCCCTGCCTGTCTTGGATCGTTTAATAAATGTCGTCAATCCAATCATGATTACAATACATGCGATTATGGTCACAACAGTTTCACCGGATATGGAGATTTCTCCTTCGGCCAGCCTGATAGGTTCTAAATTAAAAACCGATGTAAAGGATTTGATGTTTGCTCCGAATATCAGAAGCGCCAGATTCTGCAGCAAATAGCTGACACCGATGGCAGTTATCAATACGGCCAGGGACGTGGCTTTGCGAAGCGGCCTGTATGCTATTCTTTCTATGGTAACCCCCAGCAGCGTGCATACGATAACCGCGGCAATAACCGCAAGTATAGGGCTTTGCCCCCAGATGCTCATTACGGTAAAGACAACAAAACCTCCCACCATGATTACATCGCCATGGGCAAAGTTCAGCATCTTGGCAATACCATATACCATTGTATATCCCAGGGCAATGATTGAATAAACACTGCCCAGCCTGATCCCTTCAATCAAATATGATAAAAATCTCATAGTTACCCCCGTCGGATTGTTTGACTGTCGCCGTGTATAAATACGAAATGATTATACCATAGCGAAATCTGTGTTACAACAAGAAACATACAGAAGGAACCGACTCCTGCTGTATGTTTCCTGGTTGCATATAATTAATATAAAATTTCTATTATTTATAAAAATACATATAGCAGATTATTCAGCAGAAACATAAACGCCATTCTGGATTACAACGGCAATTGGATCCTTTTTAACCTCACCTGAAGCCTTCCATGTCATGCCTGAACCTGTAAGCCCGTCCACCGATATCTCTGTCATGGCCTTCTTAAGTTTTTCGCATATATCGGATATGCTCATATCAGGAGTAACATTTGCCTTTTCAATTGCTGCCTTGATTATGTATATGGCATCATAAGCATCGGCAGCGAACTGGTTAGGAATCTCACCATGAGCCTCCTTGAACTTCTTAACGAAGCTCTTTGTTCTTTCATCCTGTGCGTCTGCTGCAAAAGGTGTAAGGAGCATAACTCCCTCTGCCAGGGATGTATCGAAGTTTTCAATGGAAAGAATTCCGTCAAGACCGTCGCATCCGAAGAATATCGGCTTGTAATCCCTGTCTGCGGCCTGTGTCAGAAGCAGGCTGGCTTCCTGTGCGTATATAGGAAGGAATACCAATTCTGCGCCGCTTTCCTTAGCCTTCTGGATCTGGACCGAGAAGTCGGATTTGTTGTCATCTGTGAAAGCCTCTGCCGCAACAATCTCAAACGGCTGGTTCTTTGCTTCCTCTGCAAAGGTCTTATAAATACCTGATGAATAGGCATCCGAGCTGTTATAAATTACCGCAACCTTGGTTGCAAGGCCCTTCTGGCCGATATACTTCGCAGAAGCGCTTCCCTGGTTGGGGTCAGCGAAGCATACCTGGAAGGTATTGTCATGCTTAAGTACGTCAAGTGATGAGGCTGAAGGTGTTAACTGGAACATGTTGTCAGCATTGGTTTCCTCTGCAACCGCTATACAAGGCTTTGTGGTAACCGTTCCCATCAGAATCTTCATTCCCCAGTCCTTCAGGGAGTTGTATGCATTAACAGCCTTTTCAGGGTCATGCACGTCATCCTCAAACTTGAACTCAATTTGATACCCGTTGATTCCGCCTGCGGCGTTGATTTCATCAACAGCTATCTGTGCTCCCCAGCAAACATGCGTTCCATATACGGCGGCTTCACCTGTATAAGGTCCGATACTGCCGATATAAAACTTTTCATTACCAGCCTTTTTGCAGCCGGCCAGGCTGAGCATTGCCATACAGCATACTAAAACAAGTCCAATAATTCTTTTTTTCATATCCATCCTCCCATTACTATACTTACAAGGCATGTACATTATGTCGCTTTAAAGCTTTAATTCGATGTCTTGTTAAGTGTATAAATAAGACGTTCTTGTTAGTTCAACAGAATACTATTCTGCTTAACATTTCCGAACGTCAATATTCTTAGACTCTATAATAACCTCGATATATTTATTTGTCAATAAATTTTCAATAAAAATATTATAATTCTCCTCCGCATTTGTCGCAGAATTCCAAGCCCTCGATGGTTATTCCGCCGCAATCGGGACAGATTATTTTCGCGGGTTTTATCTCCATCTCCACTACTTCATATTCCTCATCATCGGATAAGGATTTTTCCTCATTACCGAATGAGGGATTGTTCATTACGGTGTTATCACCAGCAGCCTCTTTTGGGCCGCCGGCTGTATCCACAAGCCTGTTTTTTCTGAATATTTTAAACACTGACATGCAAAACCACTCTCCGTTTATCAGGCCAGGTTAATGCTCAGCCCTGTATTTATTCATCAATGCCGTAAATATCTCGCCTGTGCTGGGAGGGGTATATGTTATCGCATTGGCTCCGGCTTCTATGGTCCGAATAATGGTTTCGGGCGTAGGGCCGCCGGTTGCAATAATCGGTACCTCCGGGAACCTGTCCCTGATGTGCTTTACCACCTCCGGTGTCCTTGACGCGGCGGAAACATTAAGTATTGAGACGCCGCTGTCAAGCCTGCTCTGGATATCCGTCTTCTCGGATACCACTGTTATTACAATGGGTATATCAATCCGTTCCTTTAGATACCTTATGGTATCATTGGGTGTAGGAGCATTAAGCACCACACCCACCGCACCTTGAAATTCTGCATGCTCGGCCAGATTTACAACCCTGGGACCGGTGGTTGTCCCGCCGCCAACCCCGCAGAATACTGGTACATCCGAGCAGGTTATTATCGAATGTGAAATAATCGGCTGCGGTGTGAAAGGATACACCGCAATAACCGCATTTGCATTGCAGTTTCTAATTATCGCTACATCCGTAGTGAATACAAGTGATTTTATAAGCTTTCCGAATATTCTGATACCGCTGGCAGCATCAATCTCCTTGGGAACCCGAATCATGTGTTTTCTGAGAATTCCCTCGACTTCAGGCGTAAACCCTTGCGTCATATAACACCCCCATAACTCAATTTAAATATTATTGGCCTCCCAGTGCAAGATGCCCTTTCCTCATGCTTCCCCTGAGCTCTATTACCGGTACACCGTTCCCTTCAATGTATTCTTTTGTAATTATTACCCGTCCGATGCTGTCATCCTTGGGAATCTCATACATGATATCCAGCATGATTTCCTCAAGTATGGCCCGCAGAGCCCTGGCTCCCGTCTTTTTCTCCAAGGCCTTGCTTGCGATGGCTTCCAGGGCGTCCTGGGTAAACACAAGGTCCACCTCATCCATGGCAAGAAGGCTTTGGTACTGCCTGATAATCGCATTCTTCGGTTCTACCAGCACCTTTATAAGCATTTCCTTTGACAGCCCGTCCATAGCGCATACAATCGGGAGTCTGCCTAAGAATTCCGGAATCATGCCATATTCCCTCAAGTCATCCAGGGTAACCTTTTGCAGTATGTTTTCGTCATTATCGTATTTATCCTTAAGGTCCGCCTGAAATCCTATTGAGCTGTTTTTATTAAGCCTTGCCTTGATTATCTTGTCCAGATCGGGAAACGCCCCGCCGCATATGAACAGTATGTTCTCTGTGTTGACCATCTTCATGGGCACCATGGCATTTTTTGAGGACGCCCCCACAGGCACTTCCACGTCGCTGCCCTCAAGAAGCTTCAGCAACCCTTGCTGTACCGACTCGCCGCTGACATCACGGCTGGTGGTGTTGCGCTTCTTGGCAATCTTGTCTATCTCGTCTATGAACACTATACCCCGCTCGGCCTTTTCCACGTCATTCCCGGCAGCCGCAAGAAGCTTTGAAATAACGCTTTCAACATCATCCCCAATGTATCCCGCTTCCGTCAGGGATGTGGCGTCGGCTATTGCCAGCGGAACATCCAGAAGCTTTGCCAGGGTCTTAACCAGGTAAGTCTTGCCGCATCCTGTAGGACCGATCAGGAGCATGTTTGACTTTTCTATCTCCACATCCTTGGGCGCGCTGCTGCTGATTCTCTTGTAATGATTGTATACGGCAACGGAAATTACTTTTTTAGCGTGCTCCTGTCCTATAACATATTCATCAAGCCTTGCTTTTATTATATGAGGAGAAGGAATTTTCCTATAGTCAATTTCTTCAACAATATCCTCCTCTTCCTTCGGCTTTGCAGCCGCGCCTTCGGAAGCGGGTTGAATCGGTCCGAACGTAAACATGGTCGGCGGCAGGTTTATCATGCTCATATACGGGTTGTCGCCGCTGCTCATTATGTCAAAAGCCTTCTGCATACAGTCGGCACAGATATGTATATTGTTGGGGATCCGGATCATCCTTCCCGCAACACTCTCCGGCCGCCTGCACAAGTAGCATATATCTTCATTCTTTTTCTTTTTGTTTTCACCATCCAGGTCCATATTGTTTTTGTTTTCATCCATTCCCATATTCTACCCTTCCTTATAACTCACTTATCATCTGTAAGGCAAGCAGTTGTCATCAGTTATCTTCCCTTGCGCCAAGGGTCGCGGTGACGGTAAATTTCTTATACTCGCCATTTACATGGCGCATATATACTATCTCAACGTCCGTACCCGCGCGGATGCTTGATATCAGCTCCTTAAGCTGGGTACCGGAGGTTATCTCCTTGTCATTAACATACTGGATTACATCTCCGACCTTAAGCCCAGCCTTATCCGCAGCGCTTCCCTCGACAACGAACGAGATGTATACCCCAATCGGAATACCGAACATTTCCGAAATATCCTCGGTAACATCCTGGAGTGTGACCCCAAGGAATCCCTGTTCCTCGGGCTTCAGAATCTCACGGCTCATCAAATCATTGATTATCGGAATCGCCCTTGAAATCGGGATGGCATATCCCATTCCCTCAACCTTATAATCTTCAAACTTTACAGTATTGATTCCGATTACTTCACCGTTGATATTCAGCAGTGCACCACCGCTGTTTCCCGGATTAATGGCGGCGTCCGTTTGAAGAAGAACCATGGTGGTATACCGTCCGTTGCTGGAAACATCGATTTTCCTGTCCTTGGCACTGATATACCCCACCGTCAGAGATTGGCCGTACCCCAGGGCATTTCCAATGGCTATCGCCATTTCCCCAACCTTTATATCATCGGAATCCCCCAGCTTGGCAATTTTAATCGCATCTATTGTACTCTGGGGTATATCCTTCAGGCTGACGGTAATAACCGCAAGATCAGCCGTTGAATCGGTGCCCTTGATTACGGCATCCGCTTCCGTGTCGTCGATAAATTTAACCGTTATCTTATCCGTTCCTTCCACAACGTGATTGTTTGTCGCAATCAAAAGCTCCTTGTCATCCTTGCCGACGATTATGCCGGATCCGCTGCCCTCGGTGGGAATCTCCATGCCAAACCAGTTGTACCTGCTGGTGGATACGCTGGTTATTGAAACTATGGCAGGCATGGTCTCCTCGGCAACTTTCATGACTGCGGATTCCGGAATGCTCTTTACGGAGCCGTACTGTGTGCTGCCAACCTTAAGCCTGTTCCTTGAATGGCCTATGTCATCGGTTGAGCCGAGTATATAGCTCTCTTTATTTTTAAACGCGTCGGGATTCAGCCTGTAATACAGGTATGCGACACCGACAAAAGCGACTCCCGCAATTATTCCGAATACCGCCGCCTTGAATAAAAAGGCAAATACCCTTCTAATCCGGCTTTTCTTCCTGGGTGCCGGTGCAGGCTGTTGATAAGGCTGGTAAGGAATATAGCTGTATGACTGCGTTCCCGATACCTTTTCCGCCCAGAAGCTGTATTCCGGCCGGTTATATTCCCTGTTTTCCCGGTTATCATTATTATCGGGGTTTTGAGGATATTGATTTATGTTATTTTGATTAAAATCTTCCATAATCAAACTCCTTTCCAATTCCGCTAGTCATAGTGTAACAGCATTTTGTGTAAAGAATGTGAAGAAAATAAAGATTTGCACCAATTGAAAAACATATTGTTGAATTCCTGATAATCATGTATCATTGTATATAGACTTAATACCGATTACTTACTGCGGGAGGGTTGCTGCGTGATAAAGGACAACCAGAAAACACTGAACAGGCTTCATATTCTGATGGATGCTCTGATTATAGTAATATCCTTTTTGATAGCATATTATATGAGGTTCTACAGCTTTTTAACCAGCCTCAGCCTGTTTTCGGTTGAAAAGAAGACCTTCTATCCTCTGAGCGTCTATGCCCAGAGCTTATATATTCTTGTACCGTTATACCTGTTTTTATACGACAGGGCGAAGCTTTATACTCCAAAACGCAGCAAGAAAAGATGGACGGAGTTCTATCATATCACCTATTCCAATTTTCTTGGTCTGACCTTCTACCTGTTCCTGCTGTACATGATCAAGGAGGAGCATATCTCCCGTCTCTTCCTGGGCATGTTCACATTCATTAATATAATCTTGTGCGCTGTAGCCAGAATGTCAATCGCACAGGTGTTAAGAACCTTCCGCAGGAAAGGCTATAATCTGAAGCATATGCTTCTCGTCGGCTACAGCCGTGCGGCTGAAGCTTATATAGACCGGATATTTGCCAATCCCCAGTGGGGATATTATATTCACGGAATACTTGACAACAACATGGAGATTGGAACCAAGTACAAGAAGGTTCCGGTTGTGGGAAAGCTTGAGCAGCTTGAGGAATACCTGACCAAGATGTCCCTGGACGAAATCGCCATAACCCTCAGCATCAAGGAATACGACATGCTTGAAAGGGTTGTGACCATCTGCGAAAAAACCGGTGTTCATACGAAATTCATACCCGATTATTATAATTTCTTCCCCACCCGGCCCTATACCGAGGATTTATACGGCCTTCCCGTTATCAATATCAGGAATGTGCCGTTGAGCAATACATTTAACTGGCTGATCAAACGTGTGCTGGATATAATAGGCTCCATAGCGGGACTGGTTGTATGCGCCATCCCGATGCTGATAATTGCCATACTGATAAAGCTTACTTCCGAAGGTCCCGTCATATTCACACAGGTCAGAATCGGCAAGAACAACAAGCCCTTCAAGATGTACAAGTTCAGGTCCATGGTGCTTCAGACCGACGAAGAGGAAGAAAAAGCCTGGACGACCAAATACGATCCCAGGGTAACCCGAATCGGCAGGTTCATACGAAGGACAAGCCTGGACGAACTTCCCCAACTGTTCAACATACTTAAGGGAGATATGAGCCTCGTGGGTCCAAGGCCGGAACGCCCCCAATTTGTTGAAAAATTCAAGGAGGAAATCCCAAGGTACATGATAAAGCACCAGGTGCCCCCTGGTCTTACCGGCTGGGCACAGGTAAACGGCTACAGGGGCGACACCTCAATAACCAAGAGAATCGAGTACGATTTATATTATATAGAAAACTGGACTCTGGGCTTTGATATTAAGATAATACTCCTAACCATTTTTAAGGGCTTTATAAATAAAAACGCTTATTAAGAAATTATCAAATCAATAATCCGCATGGTTGCTTCCCCGTCAAGTACGGGGAAATTTATTGCGTTAAATGCCCGGATTAGTTCATTTGAGTATTCTCCCCTGTTGATTATGTCGGCCACCTCTTTTGCGGTTCTTGCCACCGGTCCGGGAACATATGCGGTATAGTCCCTGTAGAATCCCCTGCCGTGCTTCTCAAACTCGTCCAAATCATAGGCGAAGAAAATCATGGGCTTCTGTGTGAGACAATATTCGAATATTATGGATGAATAATCGGTAATCAGAATATCGGAAGCCATAATGAGCTCCGATAGGCTTTTTTCACCCGATAAATCGCATATATTGTCCATTTCGAGCTTTTTAGCCATCCCGGCCACAAAAGGATGCAGCCTTAGTCCCAGTATATAATCCCGCGGAAGCAATTCCGCAAGCTCCTTTACCTGTCGGATGGTAATATCGGACCCAAGATTTTCATCCCTGAAGGTCGGCGCATACAGTATAAGCTTTTTATCTCCCGGAATCCGGTACCTGCCGTAAACGGCATCCTTCTCCATATTCTTCTTATTTATTTCAAGCCTTCTAATCCTGTTCAGGATATCATCGGTTTTCGGGAGCCCCATCGGGTATATCCTGGATGCGTCTATCCCGAATGCCTGTGCGTAAATCCGGGCGGTCTGCTCGCTGTTGACAATCAAATGGGTGATGCTGCGGTTAGCCCTTTTTTCAAGAGCCTTAAGCCGTCCTGTATTGGCATCCTGTCCGAACCTTTTTATCGTACCGGTGCCGTGCCAAAGCTGCACCACCTTCACGTTGCTCCGTAAACGGATATATGCCATGGGAAGGAACACGTTATCCATAAGAATGATTCCCGCCCTTGCCATTTGATAAGGCCTGACAAAGAAAAATGCCATAAGCTTCCCCATATCCTTAAAGCTTTTAACCGCCTCTGTCTCCGATTTGGTTATACAGCTGAAAGAATATCCCATGTTGCGCTTTTTAAGCTCCCTGACCACAAGGCTTACATTGCCATCCTCCCCGTCGTCATGGGTCATAATGCAAAGAACCCTGGATTCATCTACGGGAAAAAGCCTGCTTATATTGTAAAACAATGCAAAAATAAAATATCCGACCGTTTTAACCATCGCCTAATGCTCCCTGCATTTTATCCAGACCGCCTTTTATTATGGACATCCTCAATCAGATTAACTATCTTACAGGATGCATTGCCGTCATCCGCATGGTTGTATTTCTTTCTGAAGGCTTCGTACTTATCCCTATATGCCTCATATTCATATTCCTTTATTGCCTGTATCAGTGCCTGTGTCGATTCCACCACTGGACCAGGCACTTCATTTATAAAATCGAAATAGAAGCCGCGAAGCCTCTCCTTATACTCACACAGGTCGTAGCAGTAGAAAAACATCGGCCTGTTAAGAATGCTGTAATCAAACATTACCGAGGAGTAGTCGGTTACCAGCATGTCCGATACAAGGTACAGAAGGGATATGTCATAGTTCTTGTCAAACGCATAAATGAAGCCTTCATAATCCGACCAGTTGATGTAATCCTGTACAAGGTAGTGATACTTCACAATCCAAATGGTATCCTCTTCGAATTCCTTCTTCAGAAGGTGAAAGTCCAGACCGGTACTGAACTTGTATATACCGTTGGCATAATACTCGTCATCCCTCCAAGTGGGGGCGTACAGGATAACCCTCTTGTCCTTCTTAAGCCCGAGTGTTTCCTTGATTCTGTCTATCTCTTCCCTGTCATGCTTCCTAAACAGGATATCGTTCCTCGGGTAGCCTATCTCAAGAATTTCTTTTTCAAATCCAAACGCTCTCCTAAATATTTCCGTGGAGTACCTGTTCTGTGATACCAGGTAGTCCCATGTCATTACATTACTGTAAAAATTCTTCTTGTATTCTTCCAGGCTGCTTTCCCCGGACATATATACGGCATCCATATCCAGGGCAAGCCTTTTTAAAGGTGTGCCATGCCAGGTCTGTATGTAGACGGTATCCCTGCGCTTGATTATATACCTGGGAAATCTTGTGTCGCTTATCCATATTCCGGCTATGGAAAAATAATAAAAATACCGGAACCGGTTTCTTTTTATTTTTTTAGCCGTCCCTGGTATTTCCACATTTGTATCCTCAAGTATGATATAACAGCGGTACTTCCTATCAAGTCCCCGGCGGACCATTTCTTCATATATGGCTCTCGGATTACCGGTGAAGTTTCGTCCCACATTGCTCTCAAAAAGAACAACATCATCCCTTACGGGCAGTATCCTGACCAATATCCTGTAATAGACCAGCATCAGCTGTTTCAGTATATTCATAATTTAACCGTACCTTTCATAAATACCACTACAGCCGCTTTTGAAGGTCATCCTTTATTTTCGTGGTTGATATGCCTTCTGTTCTCGGAAGATATACAACCTCACAATAGTCCTTCAGAAAATCGAATTTGCCCTTCCAATCATCACCCATGACGAATATGTCGATATCATTTTCAATAACATCCTGTATTTTCTGATCCCATGTACGTTCAGGTATCACCTTGTCCACATACCTGATAGCTTCCAATATCGTCTTGCGGTCCTCATAGCTGTAATAGGCCTTCTTGTTTTTGATAGCGTTAAATTCGTCCGTTGACAGCGCCACTATCAGGTAATCTCCCAGTTCCCTGGCTCTTCTTAATAAATTGATATGACCTATATGCAGCAAATCGTATGTTCCATATGTGATAACCTTCTTCATAGCTTTCGATTCCCCTGTTGGAGAATACCCTCCTTATCCAAGCTTTTTATATATCCTCTTTAGCCGCTCCACTCGCTTCTCCACCTAATACGGTATCCTCGCCGGTCTCATCACTCGCGGGTTCATTAACTTGTGCCGATTTGGTGTCAGCTATAGACTTTTTCTTCTTTTTCTTCTTCTTTTTAAGCTTTTTTACAATTATTTCATCAATATATTTTTCTTCATAAAGCTTGCATATTTCATCCACCGGCCCATCAGCAATCAGGCTTCCTTTATCAAGAATAATCGCACGGCTGCAGATCCTTCTGACCTGCTCGGTAGAATGGGATACAAACAAAACCGTTATTCCCTTATCGAACATGTCAAGAATACGCTTTTCACTCTTCTTCTTGAATTTCGCATCACCTACGGATAAAACCTCATCCAGTATAAGAATATCGGGTTCAACAATTGTCGCAATGGAAAAGCCCAGCCTGGCCTTCATACCGGATGAGTAATTCTTAACAGGCACGTTGATGAAATCGCCAATCTCGGAAAACTCCACGATTTCATTGAATTTCTCGCTGATAAACTCCTTCGGGTATCCCAGCATGGCTCCATACAGGTATATATTCTCCGCACCGGTATATTGGGGGTCAAAACCCGCACCCAGCTCCAGCAAGGGGGCGATCTTTCCCCTTACGGTAATCTCGCCCTCGGAAGCTTTCAATACTCCTGCAATTATCTTAAGCAATGTGCTTTTCCCTGCGCCGTTGAGGCCAAGAATTCCTACCCGGTCGCCTTTATTAACCGTAAATGATATATTCTTAAGCGCCCAGAATTCCTGGTACCTGATTTGATTCTTTACAAGCTTGATTAAAAACTCTTTTAAGTTGTCTACCTTCTTTTCCATAAGGTTGAATCTCATGCCTATATTATCAACCCTAATAACCTCTCTGCTCACATTATCCTCCATGAAGAATCCAACTTAGGTTCCGATGTTATATGTTATATATTCAATATGAACTTGTCTTGTTTTTTATAAAACAGAACAATACCGGCAACCAGTGATATAATACTATAACCTGATGAAATTAACAACGCATTCATATCGAGAGGGTGCCCATAAACGCAATTCCTGAAATTCAGAATTATATGGAATATCGGATTTGCGTTGAAAATCCATTTCCACTCGTCGCTTACTATTCCGGCATCATAGAATATGGCCGCGGTATACATAATAAGCATCAGGGCAACTCCCCACAAGTATTCCATATCCCTGAAAAACACGGCCAGGGTTGCGAGAATCAACCCCATGCCAAGACTGAGCACCAGCAGTTGCAGTAAGGGAATGATTGAGTATAATATATATTTTGTCGGCTGTACCTTGAAAACAATCATTGCCCCGAAAAGTACAACCGTCGAAATCAAAAATATAATGAAATTGGACAGGACATCGGATACCGGATATATGTACTTGGGCACATATACCTTCTTAATCATGCTGCTATTGCTGCGTATCGATTTCATGGCCTGCTTGGTGGCCTGTGAGAAAAATGAATACAACAGCCTGCCGGTCAGGATATATACGGGAAACGCATGATCCTTCTTTCCCCGGATATTAATAAAAACTACCGTAAGAACAAATGTTGTAAGAATTGGCTCAAGCAGCGTCCATAATATGCCAAGATAGGATCTCCTGTACTTGAGTTTTATGTTCTTCTTTGTAAGCTCAAATAAAAGATATCTATATTTTTTAAAGTTTTTTAAAACCCTGTCCAATGTTATCTCCATCCATATATTATATCTAATCTAAGTAATGATTTTACCACTTTTCTATGATTATGTCCATCTATACCGATATTCTATCCTTAATTTTACAATCTAATCATTGACGAAATTCCCAAGGCTTCCGTGAGCCGTCAACATAATTAACTGCTGCATATATGTTTTATAAGTCATATATGCAGCAGCCTTTGCTTTTATATTCACGAACCTTTTTACTGTCCGATGCCCAGGCGGTTCATCGCACTGAATATCGCCCTAATTGACGCCCTGGTGATGTTGGAGCTCACTCCGACACCAAAGGTAGCCTTGCCCGTATTCATATCCAGCATATGAACATATGCCGCTGCATGGGCACCTGCACCGCTGCTGAGAGCATGCTCGGTATAGTCAAGTATCTTAATGTTGACGTTCAGCTCCTTATGCAGCCCGTTCAGTACGGCATCGATCGGTCCGTTTCCTACGGCTTCGAAGGATTTCTCCACACCATGGTCGGTATAATGAACCACTGCATGGGTGCATCCGTCCTCGTGACCCATATCCTCGAACTTGCATTTTTTGAAATGCAGGGGCTCTTTTCTTTCAATATAGCTCCTTTTGAACTCTTCCATGATCTGATCAGGAGCGACCTCTCCCTGTTTCTCGGATAAAGCCTGGATGACGTCGGCGAATTCCTTATGCATGGCCTTAGGCAGCTTGTAACCGAAGTAAGTCTCCATGATAAAGGCAACGCCGCCCTTGCCGGACTGGCTGTTGATCCTGACGATGGGCTCGTAGCGCCTTCCGATATCCGCCGGATCGATGGGAAGATACGGTACTTCCCAGTATATGCTGTTTCTTTCCTTCATGGCGTGCATTCCCTTGTTTATCGCATCCTGGTGCGAACCTGAGAATGCCGTGAATACCAGCTTGCCTGCATAAGGATGTCTCTCATGAACCTTCATCTTTGTCAGGCGTTCATATGTATCAATAATGATATTTATATCTGAAAGATTCAATTCAGGGTCAATTCCCTGGGAGAACATGTTGTATGCCAGGGTGAGTATATCCACATTGCCGGTTCTTTCGCCATTGCCAAACAACGTGCCTTCCACCCTGTCCGCGCCTGCCAAAAGGGCAAGCTCAGCCGCCGCTATGCCGGTGCCGCGGTCATTGTGAGGATGCACACTAAGGATGATGCTGTCCCTGTTCTTGAAATTCCTGTTCATCCACTCAATCTGATCGGCATATACATTGGGCGTGTTCATCTCAACCGTTGCCGGAAGATTTATTATAATCTTGTTGTCCGGCGTAGGATTCCAGACATCCATAACCGCATGACATACCTCAAGGGCGTAATCAACTTCGGTGCCTGTAAAGCTTTCCGGCGAATATTCAAGTATGATCTTGCCCGGGAAGCTTGCCGCATATTCCTTTACAAGCTTTGTGCCCTCCACCGCAATGTTCTTGATCTGCTCCTTGTTCATGTTGAATACAACATCGCGCTGCAAGACGGATGTAGAGTTATAGATATGTACTATTGCCCTTGGTATTCCCTCCAGGGCTTCAAAAGTCCTTTTCAGCAAATGCTCCCTGCACTGGACCAGTACCTGGACGGTTACATCCTCAGGAATAAGCCTTCTGTCGACAAGCTGCCTTAAAAAATCAAATTCAATTTGGGAAGCGGAAGGAAAGCCAACTTCAATTTCCTTAAAACCCAGCTCCACCAGAAGATTGAAGAATTCTATCTTTTCTTCAACAACCATGGGCTCTGTCAATGCCTGGTTGCCGTCTCTCAAATCAACACTGCACCAGATCGGCGCTTTCATTATTTCCTTGTTGGGCCATTGCCTGTCCGGAAGATATATGACCGGATTTCTTTTATATCTCTTATAATTCATCATGAAAAGATCCTCCTCCTAATTAATATAACTTGATTAAATGATAAATTATTCAAAGCTATACCAATTACGGAGTCGGTAAACCACGCTGTATTTTTTTACAATGAATAATGTAACGCTGTCTACTCGAGTCCCACAAGACCAGATCCTTTCTATTCTATTATTGATTTATATTATTATGGTATATTATGTTCAAAGGATGGAAAATATGTATAAATATGAGGTCACTGGAATATAGTGACCTCAATTATATCACCGAATATTGCAATTGGCAACTGTTTTTTGATTATTGCCCGTTATTCAGCCCTGCTTAAGCTCAGCAGGATTCTCGGCGTATCAACTATGGATACGAATTCGGATATATCCGTTCTTATATCAAATGCATATGTACCGATGGAGAACCCCGATAAATCAATATATGGTTTTAAGGTACTCCTGGTTATTGAACTGATTTCACTGGCAGGCGCCATAACATTTACATTAATAGGCCCTTTGGTAATAAAGTTCACAACAATATCGTCCGACTTATTGATAATCCTAAAATCATTAGGCCATATGGATATTTGTTTGGTTTCCAGCTTCTCTATTGTTATATTTACAGATGCCGTCGTATCATTACCGACCAGATACACTCCGTCATCCAGCCAGCTCTGCAGCTCAATAAACTTCTCGATGCTGTCGGTCGCCCCGGTTATATCGTAGGTTACTTCCAGTTTGTTTATTTTGGCAAGTTTGGAATCGTCAGCCGCTATCTCGATGGTTTTTGGCTGGTATTCCAGGTCCGTTATTACATAACCATCTCCCGGCTGCCCTGTGGCGGTTATGATAAGCGGTATTTCCTTAATTACATACATCTCAATGCCAACCACAATATTGGGATGACTGAAGGTGAGCCTGGTTGAATCAATTACCTCCCCTTCCTCATCAATGGCAACGGGCTTTAAAATTCTGTTGATTCTTGATGTCGCTCCGTCAACATTTACTTCAACAACCACCTGCTTTATTTTGTCAATCCGGCTCTTTGGCCCGTCAACACGAACTATGTTAGGGTCCGCGGATCTGGGCCCAAGGTAATATCCGTCGCCGACCTTGCCGGCAGCCACAACGCTGACCTTGAATTCCTTGCTGGACAATTCTTCGATGCTGATTTTCATGGTCCTTACGTCGCCCCTGTCGACTATCTCAATCTCATCCTTGTACCTTTTTGGAGTAATCACTATGTCTACCGCATTTACGCTGGACAGGTCGGCAAAATCGGCGGTTACATAAAAATCCGATGCTTCCAGGCTTTCGAGGATTGACCTTCTTGCCGCCACTTTGAAGGTTACCTTGTCACCCTCGATAATATCATAGCTCTGCTTTGAAGTGCTTATAAGCTGCTCATTCAATATGGTAACGGGAACATCAGAAAAAGTCCTGCTTTTGACCGGATCATTCACATTGGTAATAACCAGCCATAAGAAAGCAGCGATAACAACGGAAAGAATTTTAACTCCAATATTCCTGGTCAACTTATCTTTCATTCTTGATTCTTCCCTTCCAAAACTTTAGCCTCTGCCTGGTGTCAAATGCCTTCTTCTGGGCATCCGTCAGCTTCGCCCTGAGGTAATCTCCGTCCACATTGCGTATGAGCTTTCCTTCCCTTGCTATGGACACTTTTCCCGTTTCTTCGGAAACTATGATGGTCAGGCAATCCGACACCTCGCTGATGCCTATTCCGGCCCTATGCCTTGTTCCCAAATCCTTGCTTAACTGGATGTTGTCGGACAGGGGAAGATAACATGTGGCCGCAGCTATTCTGTTTCCTCTTATAATGACCGCACCGTCATGGAGCGGAGTGTTTTTCTCGAATATATTAATAAGCAGCTCGCTGCTTAATAAGCTGTCGATCGGTATTCCCGAGCTTTCAAACTCGCTTAACGAAATGTCCTGTTCAATAACCATCAGCGCGCCCATTTTATTTCTTGCCAACTCGAAGGTCGCCCTGATTATTTCATCTATGGTGTTATCCGAAAATCTTTCTTCCTTTGAATCATCAAAAACAAGAATCGAACGGACTATGTTCCTCTTTCCCAATTGCTCCAAGGCCTTTCTCAGCTCGGGCTGGAAAACAATCATTATTGCTATGATTCCAACGTCTATTGTATTGGAAATAATCCATATCAAAACATTCAACTGAAAGATGACCGCTATAAACCAAAACAGCATAATAACGGCCAAACCCTTTACCAACGTCCATGCCCTCGTGTTTTTTATCCACTTCACAACATGATAAATAAGAAATGCAAGTATAATAATCTCAACTATGTCGGTAACGGTTATGTCCGGTATTGTCAAACGGTAATCGGCTATTAATTTCCTAATGGTATCCATATATCCATCTCCCGCCGTTGTTATCGTGAAATAATACGCTCATATGCTGTTTTGGATCAGCAGGCATTAATTGTTGTCCTCGTCCTCCGTATCCTCCTCGTCGTCATAATCTTCATAAGTCTCCGGGGAATCATAATCTTCATCCTCAGCCCGTTCGGGTCTTCTGACTTTATAATGCTTGACATTGACCTGGGGCGCGGTGACTGTCGCCTTGGGTACGGCCTTTACATAATAATAATATACGTCATCCTCAAACTGCGCGTACTCCACGCCGGTATAATCCAAGGTCAATCTAAAGAAATGCATTATATAAACCAGTGCGGTTGATATCACCGTTCCGATAATCATGCTCAGTATCTGGTCCGATTTGTCCAATATAAGGTAGCTGATCAAAAAGCCCAATATTCCGATGAATGCTCCCGCCAGTATGGATATTTCGAAAGCATAATTAAAGGGTATTTTCCTGATAAAATAGGTTACCATGATAATCAGCGAGAAAATGACAATGGTCATAATCATCTGGCGGCTGCCTATCAGGGTATCGATTACATAAGTATAAAGCTGGATGATATCCTCCACGGAAATATTGACCTGCATGGTGACAGCCGTTTTTATAATCTGGAACACATAATATATAATTACACCGCAGGCCGTGGGAACCATGGCAATCGGAGTGGAAACCAGGCCGAGCAGGATAGGCATAAGATACGGAATCTTCAAAATATATAAAACCGGCATCGCAAGCAGCACATATCCGTGCTTCGGTGTATACCTGGCAAATAAAAGGTATAATATCATCAGTATTGCAATAATGATGACCGACAATATCGGCGAAATGAAATATACATGCAGAACGGACATGGCCGCCGCTATCAGGACCATTATTGAAGACGGGGTAAACGCGCTCAGCAATGAAAGTCCAAGAATTATAGGCACGGCCTTAAGCCTGGCATCATAACCGATTTCCTTGTTTATCGTTTGAAATGCTATTAATGCAAAGATGAATTTGACAACCGGCAAAAGAAACGCGTCATATCTTTGATAAAATTTCTTAATCCGCTCTCTGATTTCAAGTAATTGCAGCATCATGTAATCCTCCAAATTTATGAATCTTGGGACGATTCGTCGTATATCTTCCGCAGGCGCCTAAGCAGCTTGTAATACTTGGACAGCTTCTTCCTGGAAACGTCATATTTTATGGAATAGCCAACCAGCGCGCCCAGTCCGAATAACGTTATTGTCATGATGTAGAATCCTAGCACGTAGCTTCCCAGCAGTTTATAGTTCAGCACCACGGCATTTCTTACCAGATACTCGATATTATAGAATACAATCAGGCCTAGAATAAGAGCATAAGCTACGGTGGAAGCGATAATGGTTTTCAGGACCTGGAACCTTACATAATCGGTTTTATAATATTTGCTGAGACGGATGTCCTCCTTGCCGTCCTTTTTCTCATAAACGGCAAGCTTGGTCATCAATCTGATTTTTTTATAGTCCAGCATTATTTCCTCCAAATAAAATGAAAAAATATGTATCGATATTATTTAATCAGACACTTCTGCCTATCGTCAATAGTATAACACAACCGTTCTATATTTTGTATATTTATTTTCGCTTTAAATGTAAAATCCGGCCAATTACCGGCCGGTTTCACTGACGTGTTCATTGACGCAGAAAATCCTTTTATTAATTGCCAAAAACAAGGCTTACATTCTCTTCCGTTGCTTCATGGAACTCAATCGTAGTTTTCCCGGTTCCTTCCGTATACTGCAAAAGCCACGATTGATAAGCGTCGTCGTCAACAGCTTCTATCTGCTGATAATCCCTCAAGGTATTTTCATAATCATACAGGTAGTAGACAAAACCGTTATTGTCTTTATCGATATCATAAGGATACGGCCTGCTTTCGAGGGCTTCACGGTTGTATTCATACAAATCCCTGTCATAGGCGTCAACATATCCAACCGCGTTGTATGTATCGCTTTCCTTGTCATGCACATATAGGGTGTACGGCCAGAAATCCCCCGCATATCCCTGGTTGTGGGACCATCCTGCTTCTATTGTCCCATTTTCATAAAACGAAAACAGCGGGTACTCTTTCAGCTCTATAAAGCATTCTCCTGTTTCTTCATTGCAATCATATATTATCCCAATATGTCCGGCCACCGCGGATGTTAAAAAATATACCACCAGCTCATCGCGCCCGTCCGCATCAACATCTGCGACCGCAAACTCGTTCTCTGTTATGCCGGAAACATTGCTCATTATGATTTCGGTTAAATCACCGTACCCGGGAAGATAATTATTGTTAACAAAGTCAAGCATTATATTCTTATATGCGGCATAACGGGCTTCGCTTCCGGCCGGAGCGGCCCCATTTTCTTTCGGCATATCTGCTGCAGAATCTCCTGCTGCCGAAGGAGTATCCTGACCGGCTTTTTGATTCCCATCCTTTGTATTTTTACTTTCCGTATTCGGTTCATTATCCGCAGGGCCGGCATCATCCTTTCCGGTTTCTTTGACTTCTGGATCTGCCGCGCTTACTTCTTCATTTTCCTTATCTTTGACGTTGTAATCATAGGCCTTCAAATCTCCTGTCTCTGCGTTTTTGGAACAGGCTGGAAGCAGCAGGCATAAGGCCATAACGGTCATAAAGAATATTGTAATCAACCTTTTTTTCATCGTACTAATTATCTCCATTCAGATTGACAGCTCCCGCATGAAATTTACGGATAAGCTCAATCATGCCGCTCATCCATATTATCATAAATCTCGCAATACCTTCCCGAAAATGCGGGCGGTTCTCCCGCGGCATACAGATGAGATGTGTCGCCAAAGGAGCTTACACGGAAATACGCTATTCCTTTTCTTCTCTCCTCCGTAACCAGGGTTGTTAACGATGTAGGAGCGGCGCAAAAACCATGCCACAGCAAAACAGGTGAAATACCGAGCAAATGGCTTAGAATAACGCATGTCACTCCAAAGTGGCAGAACAGGACGATGGTGTCCGTATTGGGGTTAATTGCCCTGTATATATTTCCATCCCGTTCATAGCCGTGTTTTTTCAGTATTCCATCAATCCCGTTGTAAACCCGTAATGCTTCTTCGTACACCGGTCCCGTTCTCATAACCGGAGCGGTATACCAGCGCTGATTGTCATAATACTCAGGGATTTTTGTCCATTCCCCCGGCAGAAAATCCCACGGATGACGTTCCTTTCCCGTACTTTCATCTATAACCGGCGCGTTGAACTCCCTGAGCCAGGGAAGCTCAATTGCCGTCCTTTTAAGCTTCTTCAGCGTAACTGATGCCGTATCCTTCGCCCTTCCCAGCGGAGATGTATAAAACTCTTTAACATTAATACCGGCTATACGCTCCGATAGAATCTCCGCCTCCTTCCATCCCTTTTCGGTCAGGGAATCAATCGAATAATCCGGATCTGCATGACGGATTAAAATTAATCTCACATCAAATGCCTCTCTTTCACGTTATATTGAGCCATTCCTCATAAAATAATAAAAATCTCTTGATACTAAGAGATTCCTCCCATGAATCTTATTTTATTATATTCTTAAAGCCAGCTAAAATCAAGCGGCCAAAGCTCCCGCCGGAATAAAGGGAGGCATGCAAAAAAACCTGTAAATAATCCCTGTCTCCGTTGTGGAAATCTCATTGCCGGCTGTCCTCAAACGACAAAGAAGCCAGGATTTTTCCTGACTTCTTTTTTAATATCATCTTTTATGTTTTCTAATCCAACTTCTTCAGCGTCGGGAACAACAGTACATCCCTTATGGCCGATGAATCCGTAAGCAGCATTACGAACCTGTCGATACCGATTCCTATGCCGCCTGTCGGAGGCATGCCGTATTCCAGGGCATTGAGGAAATCCTCGTCGGTTTCATTGGCTTCCTCGTCTCCGGCAGCCCTGAGGGCTTCCTGTGCTTCGAACCTGGTTCTCTGGTCGATGGGGTCGTTGAGCTCAGAGAAAGCATTCGCAAACTCACGCCTTGTGATAAACAGCTCAAAACGCTCCGTAAAATCTGGGTTGTCGGGCTTCCTGCTGGCCAACGGTGATATCTCAACCGGATGATCCATGATGAATGTGGGTTGAACCAAATGTTCCTCCACGTATTCCTCAAAGAACAGGTTGATGATGTCTCCCCTCTTGTGCCTTTCCTCAAATTCTATATTATGCTTCTTTGCCAGGGCTTTGGCAGAAGCTTCATCCTTTATCTCGTTAAAATCAATTCCTGCGTATTTCTTTATCGCGTCAACCATGGTGAGTCTCTCGAAAGGCTTGGACAAATCTATTGTTTCGCCTTCATAGGTCAGTACGGTTGTTCCGACCACCTTCAGGGCGACCGTACGGAACAGATCCTCCACCAGATCCATCATGCCGTAATAATCGGTATATGCCTGGTAGAGCTCAAGGAGCGTAAACTCCGGATTATGCTTTACCGACAGGCCTTCATTTCGGAATACCCTGCCGATTTCATACACGCGCTCCAGCCCACCGACAATCAGCCTTTTAAGGTACAGCTCCAGGGAGATTCTCAGGAATAAATCCTGATCCAGGGCATTATGGTGCGTGATGAACGGCCTGGCGGCAGCTCCGCCCGCATTTGGCACAAGCACCGGTGTCTCCACCTCGATAAAACCCTTGCTGTCAAGGTAATTCCTGATTTCCCGGATAATATGCGATCTCTTAATGAAAGTATCCCTGACCTCGGGATTTACTATCAGATCAACATACCTTTGACGGTACCTGGTATCGGTATCTTTTAATCCATGGAATTTCTCAGGAAGCACCTGCAGGCTTTTTGACAGGAGGGTGATATTATGGGCTTTTATTGTAACCTCTCCGGTGCGGGTTTTGAAAACCTCGCCAACAACACCGATAATATCGCCTATATCGTACTTTTTAAATTCCGTATAGGCTTCCTCACCGACTTCATCATTCTTGACATATATCTGGATATCGCCCTTTAAATCCCTTACATGGCAGAATGAAGCCTTGCCCATAATCCGCTTTGTCATTATCCTGCCGGCAACCGATACGGTTTTGCCTTCGAATGCCTCATAATCGCCGGTAATATCGGATGAATGATGAGTAACGTCATATTTCATTATTTTAAAAGGATCCTTGCCCTTCTCTTGGAGCTCGGCAAGCTTTGCCCTCTTAACCCTGAGCAGTTCGTTTAAATCCTGTTCATTCTGCATTCTTTCGTCAGACATGCCATACCTCTCATTCCGCCGCCGTATGCAGCTGTTTATTGCTTATCTTGATCTCTGTATCTCAAGTATTTGATACTGGATAACCTCTCCATGGGTCTCGACATTAACAATATCTCCCACTCTTTTGCCAAGGAGCTGCCTTCCAAGGGGTGATTCATTCGATATTTTTCCCTTAAGGCTGTTGGCTTCCGTCGACCCTACGATTTTATATGTTAATTCCTCTTTCAGCCCCAGGTCATAGATGCGAACCTTGCAGCCGATATTTATCACATCAACGTCTACCTCGTCTTCTATGACCACTTCGGCATTTTTAAGGATTTTATCTATTTCTTCAATTCTGAGTTCAATATCCCTCTGCTCATTTTTAGCGGCATCATACTCCGCATTTTCCGACAAGTCCCCCTGCTCTCTTGCCTCTTTAATTTTCTGCGCTACTTCTTTTCGCTTATTAACCTTTAGGTCATGAAGCTCTTCTTCAAGCTTCTGCAGCCCTTCATAAGTTAATATGTTCTTCTTCTCTACCATAAAACACCCTTCCTCCATGTTGCATATTGCTTTTAATCCCATATAATTCATTCGAAGTATTATATATCATGAATAGCCTCTTGTCAACGATGTCGTTGTTCTGTCGGAAAGATACTTATATGTTATCTGTATAACATATAAAATATACTGCTTATTTATGAATAATCCAAGGCAAACTTATTATAATATTTTACTGTTTGCCCGGGTTCATGTCCTCCGCCAGGCTCTTGTAATAATCGCAGAAATCAAATGTGGCGAAATAATCCATCGGAGTCTCGGCCCTGCGTATGAGCTGTACTGATCCGTCTTCCTTAAGAAGAAGCTCGGCACTGCGCAGTTTCCCGTTGTAGTTGTATCCCATGGAATACCCGTGGGCCCCCGTGTCATGGATAACAATCAAATCGCCTATATCAACCTTCGGAAGCATCCTGTCAACGGCAAATTTATCATTATTCTCGCATAAGGAACCGGTTACGTCGTACATGTGGTCACAGGGAGCATCCTCCTTGCCCATAACGGTTATATGATGGTATGCCCCGTACATTGCCGGCCTCATGAGATTAACGGCGCAGGCATCCAGCCCGATATAATGCTTATAAATGTTCTTTTCATGGATTGCGGTTGCCACCAGGTGTCCGTACGGTGCCAGCATGTATCTTCCCAATTCGCTGTATAAGGCTATATCTCCCATTCCTTCCGGAACAAGTATTTCTTCGTAAGCCTTTCTTACATCTTCCCCAATAACCATGATATCGTTGGGCTTGTCCTCGGGACGATACGGTATGCCAATTCCGCCGGAGAGATTGATGAACCTGATATCAACACCAGTCTTGCTGCGAAGCTCGACAGCCAGCTCAAACAGTATACGCGCCAAGGCCGGATAATAATCGTTGGAAAGCGTGTTGCTTGCAAGGAAGGCATGAATACCGAACTGTTCCGCGCCTTTTTCCTTTAGTATACGGAAGCCCTCGATAATCTGTTCCTTGGTAAAGCCATACTTTGCATTTCCGGGGTTATCCATGATTCCGTTGGTGGTAATAAACACACCGCCCGGATTATACCGGCAGCATATGACCTTTGGTATGCCGGCCGTTTTCTCCAGGAACTCTATATGCGTGATGTCGTCCAGGTTTATAATAGCGTCCAGTTCCCTGGCCTTTACAAATTCCTCGGCCGGAGTTACATTGGACGAAAACATAATATCGTCACCGCGGTAGCCGAGAGCCTTCGCAAGCATAAGCTCCGTATACGACGAGCAGTCCACCCCGCAGCCTTCTTCTTTCAAAATATTTATAATGAACGGATTCGGTGTCGCCTTAACCGCAAAATATTCCTTATACCCTTTATTCCATGCAAATGCCTCTTTCAGCTTTCTTGCGTTCTCACGGATACCCTTCTCATCATAGATATGAAAGGGAGTGGGATATTTCTTTACTATTTCCTTTAACTGTTCCAAAGTAAGAAACGGTTTCTTCATATAAGTAAAAATACCTCCTTAAAAAGAATGTCTACCGTTCAAGCTTCATGTCCAATACAAGGCTGTACTTGCCCGCTTTCACACAGTCTATAAAATCATGTATGCTTTCCAGAGGCCTTTCAAACGCCACGGCATTGCGCTTCGGCTCATGCCAATGGGCATCGGTTCCTGCTAAGATAGGCACATTTATGCTTTTGGCATATTCCACCGCCTTGTTGTCGCATGACTGGCTTGCATTTCCTACATTATACCCCTCAATTGCGTCAACATGTTCGGGAAACAGGCGTATCTTTTCCACATAAAACCTGTCCCTGAACGGATGTGCATGGACCATGTATCCTCCGTCCTTGTGTACGTTATAGTACAACTCCTCCACGGACCATGATGTCATATCGGGATGACTTTTTATCCATTCGGAATCCAATCCGTACACCAAAAATTCCGTTGTCCTGTAATTGAATTCAAATCCGAAGAATACGGACAGTCCTATTTTTTCTCCCTCTTTTTTTGCGTTCTCATATCCCTTGCAAAACAAATCAACCCGTTTTTCCCAAGGAAGATTATGCGGAACCGCGGTATTGCCGTTAAAAAAATGATCCGTCACAATTATGCCGGCATAACCGGCTTTCTTATATATTCTAGCCTGCTCCCTGCCGGAAACATTTGCGCAGGCGCTTGCCTCACTGGTGTGCAGGTGGGTTTCGTACAGGAATAAGCTCATAAGACATCCGGCCTTTCACAACTTGTTTGTCTGATTATCGTTCACATTATACATTATTTATTTGCATTTTCCAACACTTTATTGGCATACGGCCGTTTCCGCAAAATAAATGTAGTCATAATTATAATCTAAAAACTACGATTATGCTACTGTTTTATTTCCAAAACATATAAGATTTACGAACATATGATTGTAAATAAACTGGAAAAGTACAATGTCTTGTGTTATAATCAGTTCGAATAATCTACATATAGAATCTTGATTAAAGGGGAATGACAATGGAACAATACAGCGGAAGTCAAATCGTCGTTTTAGAAGGGCTTGAAGCAGTCCGCAGACGACCGGGCATGTATATTGGTTCAACCGGCCCAAGAGGGCTGCATCATCTGGTTTGGGAGATAATTGACAACGGCATTGACGAGCATCTGGCCGGATATTGTTCCCGGATCGATGTTACACTGTTGAAGGACGGCGGCATAGAGATAGCCGATAACGGCCGCGGTGTTCCGGTAGATATTCATCCGGTCAAGAAGATTCCGACTCCTCGAGTGGTCTATACCACCCTTCATTCCGGGGGCAAATTCGACAGTACCGTATACAAGGTTTCGGGCGGCCTTCACGGAGTGGGCGCGTCAGTGGTGAATGCCCTTTCAAAGCGTATGATAGTGGAGATAAAAAGGGACGGAAAAATATACCGGGATGAATATATAAACGGCGGAAAACCCATTACAAAGCTGGAAAACGGCCTTCTGCCTGTAATCGGAAAATGCAATAAATCGGATACGGGTACAAAGGTTATATTCTATCCGGACGATGCTATATTTGAAACAGTGGAATTTAAGGCTGAAATTATTCAAAAGAAGCTGAAAGAAATAGCATTTCTTAATAAGAACCTGCTTCTTAATTTCAAGGATGAAATAACCGGTGTCTCTAAAAGCTATCTTGAGAAAGACGGCATAAAGAGCTTTATTTCCTATCTTACGAGAGACATGAACAAGCTTCATGAAGAACCTATATATATTGAAGGCAAAAGCGGCGACATTGAAGTCGAGATAGCCTTCCAGTATACCGATAATTTCTCCGAACAGATTAATTCGTACTGCAACTGCATAAATGTTGTTGATGGAGGAACCCTGGTTACCGGTTTCAAAACAGGCCTTACCCGTGTCATGAACCAGTATGCCAGGGAGCTTGGCATACTTAAAGACAAGGATGAGAATTTCGACGGCAAGGATATCCGTAATGGCATAGTGGCTATTGTGTCGATAAAGCATCCCGATCCCCAGTTTGAAGGCCAGACCAAGACAAAACTCGGCAACACCGATGCCAAGACCGCGGTGGAGGATGTGTTCTCACAGGAAGCCCAGCGCTGGTTTGACAAAAATGTCGAAGTGCTGAGGGCTATCCTTGATAACACCATGAAGTCCTACAATGCAAGAAAGGCCAGTGACAAGGCAAGAACCGCCGTACTCAAGCAGCTTAACGACGTTGATACCAGGAGCAAGCTTGCTTCCTGCTCATCAAAGAAGCCTGAGGAGTGCGAGCTTTACATTGTTGAGGGCGATTCCGCGGGAGGTACAGTAAAAACCGCAAGAAACCGCCGCACCCAGGCGGTGCTGCCGCTAAGAGGCAAGATTTTGAACGTAGAGAAAGCCTCCCTTGAAAAAATCCTGCTGAATAACGAAATCAAGGCCATGATCGCCGCCTTCGGATGCGGCATTGGCGATGATTTTGACATATCAAAGCTGAATTACGATAAAATAATAATCCTTACCGATGCCGACGTGGACGGCGCTCATATAAGCACGCTGCTTCTGACGTTCTTCTACAGGTTCATGCCCCAGTTAATTACCGCCGGCAAACTGTATAAGGGTTTGCCGCCCTTGTACAGGGTGGAATATGAAACCACTAAGAACAACAAGAAGGTTAAGGAATCAGTTTACTTATACAACGATTTTGAGCTGGAAAAGATGCGCAAGAACAGTGAATACAAGATCCTGAATATTCAGAGGTACAAGGGCCTTGGAGAAATGGACGCCCACCAGCTGTGGGAAACCACTTTAAATCCCGAAACACGGACGCTTGCCCAAATCAGCATAAGCGATCATTTAGAAGCGGATGAAATCACGAATATCCTGATGAGCAGCAATGTTCCCCCGAGGCGTACCTTCATAATGGAGGAGGCAAAATACGCCAAGCTGGATATATAATATAAGCTTTTATCATGAAATTCCATGCCGCCGGCAGCGGTAATATTACAGGAGGTAATATGAAACAGAATCTGAGCGACCAAATTATCCAATTGGATTATTCGGAGGAAATGAGGACAAGCTTTCGCGACTACGCCATGAGCGTCATTGTATCCAGGGCAATCCCGGACGTCAGGGACGGACTGAAGCCCGTTCAGCGAAGAATCCTTTACTCCATGACGGAGCTTGGGCTTGATCCAACCAAGCCCCATAGAAAAAGCGCACGTATCGTCGGTGATACCATGGGTAAATACCATCCCCATGGCGACAGCTCCATATACGACGCGCTGGTGCATATGTCCAAGGACTATGCCTTAATGATTCCGCTGGTGGACGGCCACGGCAACTTCGGCTCCATAGACGGGGACGGGGCCGCCGCCATGCGTTACACCGAAGCCAGGTTGTCCCCGGGGGCAATGGCCCTTCTTGAGCACCTGGAAAAGGGCCTGATAGACTTTATGCCGAACTTCGACGGCACCGAGAAGGAGCCGGTCGTGCTCCCGGCCATGATACCCAACCTGCTGATAAACGGCACCACCGGTATAGCCGTAGGCATGGCGACCAATATTCCTCCCCACAATCCGGATGAGGTCATTGACGGTGTCATAGCCTATATGGACAACCCGGAAATCAGTACCCGGGAACTTATGAATTATATTCCTGCTCCTGACTTTCCAACAGGCGGAACAATAATAAACGTGGACGAAATGGAGCAGATATACGAGACCGGCGAAGGCAAGATACGAATCCGGGCCAAGGCCGAAATAGAAAACGGGGATAACGGCAGGAAGAATATCGTAATCACCGAGATACCTTATACCGTAGCAGGCAATAAATCAAAGCTTGTTGAAAGCCTTTCCGGCCTGATCAGGGAAAAGGTATTCGACGAAATCCATGACGTTAGGGATGAATCCTCCAAGGAAGGCATCAGGATAGTAATTGAAGTAAAAAGGGACCGCGACATTGAAAACCTTCTGAACGGCCTGTATAAGAAAACCCTTCTTGAGGATACGTACACGGTGAACCTTCTTGCCATCAAGGACCAGCAGCCGGTTATCTTCAACTTAAAAGGGCTTATCAGGGAATTTGTTGACTTCCAGGTTGAAATATATACCAAGGAATACAATTTCCTTCTCGATAAGGCCCAAAAAAGGCTTGAAGTGGTTGACGGATTAATCAAGGCCACCGATGTAATCGACCTGATTATCGAGATACTGCGCGGCAGCTCTTCGGTAAAGCAAGCAAAATCCTGCCTTATGGAAGGTGACACCACGGATATCAAATTCAAGTCCGAAGCATCCAGAAAGGAAGCCGCAAGCCTTCGATTTACCGAAAAGCAGGCGGATGCCATACTTTCCATGCAGCTGTCCAAGTTAATCGGACTGGAAATATTAAAACTTCATGAAGAAAAGGAAAGCCTTCTTAATTCCATACAGGAATATGAAAAAGTACTGGGAAGCACAAAAGAATTATACAAGGTTATAAAGAAACGCCTTCTTGAGTATAAGAAACTCTTCCATTCCCACCGCAGAACCATGCTTATCAATGCCCAGAGCAAGGATTATGTCGAAGAGTTCAAGGTCGAGGACATATATGTACTCATAGACAGGTTTGGTTATGTAAAATCCTTGGATTCAACGAGCTACTCAAGAGTCCTGGATGAAACCCTTAAGGAATATAACTATATTATCCAGATGAAAAACACCGACAGGCTCTGCTGCTTCACCGCAGAAGGCAACATGTTCCAGGTGAAGGCCGAAAGCATTCCAAGATGCAAGATGAAAGACAGGGGCGCACTGATACACACTCTTTGCAAGCTTGACAAGGAGGATGTCATTTTGTACACCTCCTTTGAACAGCTCTTCGAATCGCAGCTTCTGTTTGTTACAAGAAACGGCTATATTAAACAGGTATCAGGCGCGGAATTTGAAACCAACCGGTCCCAGGTCAATGCCACCAAGCTGGAGGAAGACGACAAGGTGGCGGGCATTACGCTGCTGTCCGCAGGGGACATCCTCTCGGGCAATATGAAGGTGGTAATCCTGACAGATAACAACCTGATGCTTGCCTTCCCGCTTTCCGAGGTCCCTGAGCTTAAGAAAGCCAGCCGCGGCGTTAAAGCAATCAAACTGGACAAGAATGACAAGGTATGCCACGGAACCGCTGTAGGTCCTGACACCGAATCAATCACGTACAACAATAAAGAATATAACATAAAGAAAATCCGCCTTCGCAAGCGTGCGGACAAGGGGCAGAAAATAAAGCAGCAATAATCTGATACAGCCAGGGGCTGTTTTACAATATGCATGTGATGAAAAAAGGGTTTAACGCATCACTTCCATATTATGAAACAGCCCCTATATATTAAATGAGGGTAATAAAAAGCAGAATTCAAATAATCTTTCTGTCTATAAAATCGGTTGAAAGCCTGATGCTTTCCTTCGTCCTTGAAAAGTCATAATTAAAATAGGATGCATTCCTGTTCTTGTCATCCCTGCTGTTAACACCCAGCCTTTTTATGACCTCTTCCATACGCGACGCCAAATCCTCAAGAGTAAATACGAATTCAATGAGCTTGTCGTCAAGCATGCTGTCATTGTTCAAAAGGGCAGCCTCCATTTCATAGGCAAAATCGGCAATAGTCTCACCGCCAATGGTTGACATCATTCTTCTTAAAGTCTGTGTAATGGTTCTTAACCCCTCATACTCACCTGACTCAATCATTGTCTTAAGAATCGGAATCTTTGATTTTATGCTTTTTAATGTGGACAACAGGGCCTTTGCGTAATTGTCTATGTTGCCAAGATAGTAACGGTATCCGGCAATAAAATTAATCTCCGGCAGCTGTCCAAAAAGCCCTCTTATTTCATATTCGTTCACATCTGTCACCTCTTGACGACACAATACCTAAGCCCCATATATTGTAATACTTGGAATAATAATATCACTATATTGTGCCTTTGTAAATATATAATTTACATTTTTATTTAATTAAAACACCTTTTCTTATAAATCATTACTTATAAATAAGATAAAAATAAATAATATAACCGTAATATGCAGGTCTTGTCATTAAAAATGAAATGCGTTATTATAATCATAATTCTTTAGCCGGTTAAATGTTTTCATTTTAGGAGGTATAAAAGTGGATAAAGAGCTAATAATCATTCTTGACCTTGGCGGATACAACAGCCAGCTTATAGCCAGAAAAATCAGGCAGTGCAATGTTTATTGCGAGATACTTCCCTGTCATACCGATGTAGAAAAGATCAAAGGCAAATCACCCAAGGGAATTGTCTTAACAGACAAGCCCGCCGCATACGGTCAAGATTTATCCGTAACAGGAGTTCCTTTCATATATATCGGTGAGCTGGTTGGTGATGTTAACCTTTCCGGCGAAGATTCCACAGAATTTACCGAAGCATTGAGGAATTTCCTGTATAAGACATGCGGCTGCAGCGGTAACTGGAATATGACATCATATGTTGACATGACCATAAAACAGCTAAAGGAAAAGATTGGTGATAACAAGGTTCTATGCGCCTTGTCCGGCGGAGTGGACTCCTCGGTATCGGCGGTCATGGTAAGCAAGGCCGTAGGCAGGCAGCTTACCTGCATATTCGTTGACCATGGCCTTCTCAGAAAGAATGAGGCCGATGAGGTAGAAGCGGTGTTCACCAGGCAGTTTGATGTAAATTTCATCCGTGTAAATGCCCAGCAGCGTTTCTATGGAAAACTGGCAGGCGTTACGGATCCTGAAAAAAAGCGTAAAATTATCGGTGAGGAATTCATCAGGGTATTTGAAGAAGAGGCAAAGAAAATCGGAAAGGTGGATTTCCTCGTACAGGGCACCATCTACCCGGATATTATAGAAAGCGGAACAGGAAAATCAGGCCTGGTAAAAAGCCATCATAACGTAGGGGGACTGCCCGATCATATAGACTTCAAGGAAATAATAGAACCGGTTAGGGACCTGTTCAAGGATGAGGTCAGAAAAGCAGGTCTTGTGCTTGGTATTCCCGAGAAACTGGTAAACCGTCAGCCGTTCCCCGGTCCCGGCCTTGGAGTCCGTATCATCGGCGAAATCACCGCCGAAAAGGTAAAAATCCTTCAGGAAGCCGATTACATCTACCGCGAGGAAATTGCAAATGCGGGCCTTGACAGGCAAATAAGCCAGTATTTTGCCATTCTCACAAACCTGAAAAGCGTGGGTGTCAAGAATGATGAAAGGACCTATGATTATACGGTTGCCCTTCGCGCTATAAAAACCGTTGATTTCATGACCGCGGAGTATGTTGAAATACCCTGGGATGTCCTTCGCAGAATCTCAAAACGTATTGTAAATGAGGTCGAGCATGTAAACAGGGTATGCTATGACATAACCTCAAAGCCCCCGGCAACGATTGAATGGGAGTAGACAATTCGACGATATTAGATATATTGCATATTTATCCTAAAAAGTATTGATTAAGAGCCTTGGAACAATTACATCCAAGGCTCTCTTTACTGCAATTATCGGTTTCATTACTGTCAGAATATTAAATTTTTCCCATATTCGTTAAATTCTGTTTAATAAATTGCAGTGTTGATGTATAATAGTTTTAACTTAAATATTGTAAAATGCTTAGAAAGGGGCTTTTTGTACAAGCATATGGGAAGAAAAGTTTTAGTGATTGTAATTCTTCTGACAGCACTATTGGTAAGCGGGTGCAAAAAAAATACCGAAGTACCAGGCGGTAATGACTTATCGGAAAATAGTGCGGAAGACCTCAACGAGTCGGATACGACAGAAGAAATAAATAATATTGATGAAGAGGATGATTCTATGAGTAATGCAGATCAAAATCTCCCGAAGCCGGCTACGAATTATGTCACGGAGACAATGCAGGACAATGCGGTTCTTGCGGAAGGAAACCTGACCAGACTTGCCGCCGTTATGAGAAAGGCAAGAGCAGGCGAACCTATAACGGTTGGCGTAATCGGAGGTTCAATAACGCAAGGCTCTTCGGCCACCAATGAAAAGAACTCATATGCCTATCTTTTTTATCAATGGTGGGTGAATGCTTTCCCGGATACGGAAGTGAATTATGTTAATGCGGGGATAGGCGCTACCAACTCATACCTGGCGGTTCACCGGGTTGACAACGACCTGCTTGCACACAAACCGGACGTAGTGGTAGTCGAATTCTCCGTAAATGACAGTAATACCACATTTTTCAGAAACACTTATGAGGACCTGGTTCGCAAGATACTGAAGGCCGACAACGACCCTGCGGTAATACAGCTGTTTATGACCATGGAGGACGGCACAAGCGCCCAGACTCAGCATTTGTACGTGGGCTTCAACTATGACCTGCCAAGAATAAGCTACCGCGAGGCGGTGCTTAAAGAAATGGAAGAAGGCCGTCTTGCATGGAAAGAGATTTCACCTGACAATATCCACCCCAACGACAAGGGCCATGCAATTGTCGGTGAATTATTGTGGAATTTCTTAAACTCGGTTTATCTCAGAATGGATTCCCTGGCCGGCGAGCCGGAATATGTTCTGAAAGCTCCCCTGTCCTCCGAAGCCTATGCAAATTCCTTCATCCTGGACAGTGAGTCGATTGAGCCCAGGCAGATGGGAAGTTTTAAGAAAGGGAACATCTTCTACAGGTTTAATAACAACTGGTATACCGATTCCGGTGACGAATCAATAATATTTGAAGTAACGGCCAGAAACATCGGGATAATGTACTATAAGACCACAGACGGTACCGGCGGCCAGTATGAGGTGTACATTGACGGTGAATACAGCAGCACCCTGGATGCGGATTTTACCGGGGGATGGGGAAATTACGCTGAATCGACCGAAGTATATTCATCCATGGAAACGGCCGTTCATACCATAGAAATCAGAAAATCGGCCGGATCAACCGGTGACTTCTTTGCGGTGCTTGGTCTACTGATTTCGCAATAATATCACATGCTATCCTTTTTAAATCAAGACCCCCGGAAGCAATTATGCGGATCTCCGGGGGTCTGATAATATGCAATCTAAATCATTTCTTTCAGGCTTATTATATCATCCAACTATTTTCTCAGCTGTTCGGATATCTGCATCCGGATACAGTTTTAGCAGATGATTTAGTATCATTTCCTTTGCTTCGCCCGGCTTAAGCGAATAAGCGCTTCTGACATGCTCCGTTCCAAACAGCTTCTCACTGAGCATGAAATCGGCAACAGGCCAGCCATACTCCTCATTCTTTTTGCTTTTTCTTCTGCGAAAGCCTTTTATCACCACATATGTCTGCATCTGAAGTTCGGTAATGGCTCCCTCGAAGTTCGTATCTCCGCCCTTGCCGAATCCCGCAAGTTTTTTAAGCTCATACAACGGGAGCATGTCATACTCGCTCAGAATATCGATTATCTTTTTCTGCTTCCTGCTTGCGAGCCCATCCTCATACCTGCTGTCAAAATCATATCCGTCCCTGCGGTATGCCGCAAAAATCGGGAACCATTTTTTCGATATGAAACCGGCCTTCCCACGAAACAGCTTTCCGTAGGCTATCTCTCCTTCCCTGGCAATCACTTCCCTCCACATCCAGGGGTCTTCGGATATGTTCCCGGTCCACCAGCAATCGGCGGACGTAAGCCCCTCCAGGGAAAAGCCTTCTATTCCTACATTAAAGAACGGAAGGAACCCTACACTCTCTATATAATCCCTAAGCTCATCAATGCTCTTTATCCGTCTTGGATCCGAAGGGTCGATGCACTCCAGAACCCACTTGCCGTCTACGGTTTTCATAAGCACCTCACCCTGTTTAGATCATTTTTTGGTTCAGTTCATCCAAGGTCTTGCTGTAAGCCGGTAAGAATTCCTCAATAAACACTTCCACTTCCTTCAGCTGCATGTCATCTATAATCTTTCTTATGGACTTTTTTGCGCTAATGAATTCGGTATTGCCCGCCTTTTCCTCTTCTATGCATTTTATAAGCGCCGCGAGCTTGTCCGCCGCCTTGACAAGCTTCCACAGGTACTCGTCCTCCTTCTTCGGAAAGAATATGTCCTCGTAGCTTTTTTTCATATAATCCGGAAGCATGTTGTAAAGCTTAACCGAAGCATGCTTCTCAACCTCCTTGTATGCTTCCTGGATGTTCTCATTAAAATACTTTATGGGAGTGGGCATATCTCCTGTAATAATCTCCGATGCATCGTGATAAATACCGATTAGCGCAGCCTTTTCAACATCAAGGTTATTGCCAAAGCGTTCATTGCTTATTACGGCAAGGGCATGCGCCAGCATGCTGACCTCAAGGGAATGCTCGCTTAAATTCTCCGGCCTGGAGTTGCGCATGAGCGACCAACGCTCTATCAGCTTCATTCTCGATATCATGGCATAAAAATTGGATTCCATATACACACTCCCTCATTTGCATCTATTGCTTTTTTAGTTATTCAGATATTTTTTAAGGTACTGCCCCGTATAGGACTTCTCGTTTTGGGCCACTTCCTCGGGAGTTCCCCGGGCTATTACGGTACCGCCCCTGTCTCCGCCCTCGGGGCCCATGTCAATTATATAATCCGCGGTTTTGATAACGTCCAAGTTATGCTCGATAACAACAACGGTATTTCCGGAATCGCAGAATCTCCTCAATATGTCAATCAGCTTGTGGACATCCGCAAAATGCAGCCCCGTTGTCGGTTCATCCAGAATATATATCGTCCGTCCGGTGCTTCGTTTGCTCAGTTCGGTGGCAAGTTTTATTCTCTGGGCTTCTCCTCCTGAAAGCAGGGTGGAAGGATGCCCGAGCTTTAAATAAGATAATCCTACATCGTTCAACGTCTCAATCTTTCTTCTTACTGAAGGCACATTTTCAAAGAACCTGAGAGCTTCCTCCACAGTCATGTCCAAAACGTCATATATGCTCTTGCCCTTGTATTTTACCTCCAGGGTCTCACGGTTATATCTCTTGCCGTTGCATATCTCGCAGGGCACATATATATCGGGAAGGAAGTTCATCTCGATTTTTATAATGCCGTCACCGCTGCAGGCCTCGCATCGGCCTCCCTTGATATTAAAGCTGAATCTTCCTTTGCTGTATCCCCTCATCTTGGCGTCCTGGGTGGCGGCGAACAAATCCCTGATAAGGTCAAATACTCCCGTATAGGTGGCAGGATTTGACCTTGGTGTCCTTCCGATAGGCGACTGGTCAATGTTTATAACCTTGTCCAGCTGCTCCATTCCCAGGATATCCTCATGCTTTCCCGGAATTGTATGGGCACGGTTCAGTTCCCTTGCCAGTCTCTTATACAGGATTTCATTTATCAGCGAGCTTTTGCCCGAACCCGATACCCCCGTTATGCAGGTCATGACCCCAAGCGGGATGTCTACATTTATGTTTTTCAGATTGTTTTCCGCTGCTCCAATAATTCTGATAAACCCGGAAGGCTTTTTCCGTTTCTTTGGTACGGGAATCTTTAGTCTTCCGCTTAAATAAGCTCCTGTTATGGATTCCTTGCATTTAATAATGTCTTCAACCTTGCCCTCGGCCACCACCATCCCGCCGTGCTCCCCGGCACCCGGGCCAATGTCTATGATATGGTCCGCGGCATACATGGTTTCTTCATCGTGCTCAACAACAACGAGGGTATTCCCCAGGTCCTTTAAATCCTTCAGCGCTCTTATCAGCTTCCCGTTATCCCGCTGGTGAAGGCCGATGCTTGGCTCATCCAGTATATACGCCACTCCGACCAGTCCCGATCCGATCTGCGTGGCCAGGCGGATTCTTTGGGCCTCCCCGCCCGACAGGGTACCTGTGGCTCTGGCCAATGTAAGATAATCCAGACCCACATTAATCAAAAAGCTAAGCCGTGCCTTTATTTCCTTAAGAATCATCTCACCTATCTTCATCTGCATGTCGGTGAGCTTAATATTCTCCATAAACTTAGCCAGTTCACTTACCGACATCTCCGTAAGCTCAGCTATGTTCTTGCCGCCTACGGTTACGGCAAGGGCCTCCTTTCTCAGCCTCTTTCCCTGGCATAGCCGGCAGGGGGTGGACCTCATGAATGTCTCATACTCCTGCTTCACCGCTTCGGAGGTTGTCTCCCTGTAACGCCTTTCAATATTCTTTATGAGCCCTTCAAAAGCAACATCATAAACTCCATGTCCCCTTTGGCTCTGGTAGTGTACCTTTACCGGCTTTCCGTCGGTGCCATGGATAAATATATGCTTTGCCTTCTCGGGAAGGTCCTTGTAGGGGGTGTTTAAATCAAAACCGTATTCCCTGGCCAGGGCTTCCATAATGCTTCTTGAAAAGCTCCCCTTATCCTTCACCGACTGCCATCCTGGCGCGGCAATTGCTCCGCCTATAAGGCTTAAGTCTTTGTCGGGTATAAGAAGATCCTCGTCAAATTCCATCTTTATGCCAATACCATGGCATTCCGGGCAGGCACCGAAGGGATTGTTGAACGAAAACACCCTTGGCTCCAGCTCTTCTATGCTGATGCCGCAGTCCGGGCATGCAAAATTCTGGCTGAATGTCTTGGGTTCCCCGTCTATAACATCCACAATCATGAGGCCTTCAGCAAGCTTTAACGCTGTTTCGATGGAATCTGTAAGCCTCTTTTCAATCCCTTCCCTGACAACCAGGCGGTCCACAATAATCTCTATGTTATGCTTCAGGTTCTTATCCAGTGTGATTTCTTCGGTCAGCTCATATATGCTTCCGTCGACCCTGACCCTGGCATAGCCGCTGCGCTTGGCCTGTTCAAATACCTTTGCATGGGCTCCTTTCCTTCCCCTTACAACCGGCGCCAGAATCTGTATTCGTGTGCCTTCGGGAAGGCTCATCGTTTCATCCACCATCTGGTCCACGGTCTGCTTTTTGATTTCCTTGCCGCATTCCGGACAGTGGGGTATGCCTATTCTTGCAAACAGCAGCCTGAAATAATCGTAGATCTCCGTTACCGTTCCCACCGTTGACCTGGGATTCCGGCTGGTCGATTTCTGGTCAATCGAAATTGCCGGAGGAAGACCTTCTATGCTTTCCACATTGGGCTTTTCCATCTGTCCCAAGAACTGCCTTGCATATGATGACAGGGATTCCATATAGCGTCTCTGTCCTTCGGCATAAATGGTATCAAAGGCTAATGAGGATTTTCCCGAACCTGAAAGGCCTGTCAGAACTACAAACTGGTCTCTCGGTATGTCGACGTCAATATTCTTTAGGTTGTTTTCCTTTGCGCCTCTAATCCTAATATAATTTTTCTTTTCAGACATAGCTACCTGTTCCATTCTTGAATATTCATGATATTTTAAATATTAGTTGAAATCCAGCAAATGCTTCTTTATCTCAATCATCCTGTCCCTAAGCTGTGCCGCCAGCTCGAAATTAAGCTCCGCAGCGGCCGTATGCATCTGCTTGGTAATCTTCTTGACCAACTCGTTCAATTCCTGCTTGGACATGGATTCCAGATCCTTCTCCATATCCCCGGTGCCCTGTTCGATTTTCTTTGTTATGCTTATCAGATCCCTGACCTTTTTCTGTATGCTGGTCGGGGTGATACCATGGGCAACATTATATTCGTGCTGGATCTTCCTCCTGCGGTTGGTCTCCGTGATTGCATTGCGGATGGCTTCGGTCACATGCTCGGCATACATGATAACCCTTCCCTGTGCATTGCGGGCCGCCCTGCCTATCGTCTGGATTAGGGAGGTTTCCGATCTTAAGAAGCCTTCCTTGTCGGCATCAAGTATGGCCACCAAGCCCACTTCCGGAATGTCCAGTCCTTCACGCAGCAGGTTTATACCCACCAGCACATCGAACAGGTCCATTCTCATGTCCCTTATAATCTCCGACCGCTCCAGCGTATCTATATCCGAGTGGAGGTACTTAACCCTGATTCCCACTTCCCGCAAGTAATCCGTAAGGTCCTCCGCCATACGCTTCGTCAGGGTGGTTATAAGCACCTTGTTTTTCTTCTCTATCTCTTTTCTTATCTCGCCCAGCAGGTCGTCGATCTGGCCCTCAACCGGCCTTAAGGATACCTCGGGGTCCAGCAGTCCCGTCGGGCGGATAACCTGCTCGGCACGAAGCTGCTCATGCTCCTTCTCATATTCGGCGGGTGTAGCCGATACGAAAAGGATCTGATTAATCTTGCTCTCAAACTCCTCAAAGCAAAGGGGCCTGTTGTCCAGAGCCGAAGGCAGGCGGAAGCCGTAGTCAACCAAGGTCTGTTTCCTGGATCTGTCTCCGGCATACATTCCCCTTATCTGGGGAATGGTCATATGGGATTCGTCAACAATAATCAGGAAATCATCCGGGAAATAATCTATCAGCGTATGGGGCGGGGCTCCCGGCGCCAGCCCGGTCAAATGTCTTGAATAGTTCTCTATCCCTGAGCATACCCCCGTCTCCCTCAGCATCTCTATATCAAACCTGGTTCTTTCAGCTATTCTCTGTGCTTCAATGAGCTTGTCCTCACTGATAAAATAACGGATCCTTTCCTCCAGTTCCTCTTCTATGCTCTTAATGGCTTTTTCCATCTGATCCGGCGGTGTTACATAATGGGATGCGGGGAATACCGCTATATGCTCCAGGGTGCTCTTTATCTCCCCTGTAAGCACATCTATCTCCATTATCCTCTCCACTTCATCGCCGAAAAAGTCAATTCTTACAGCCAGATCGGCGGAAGTAACCGGGAATATCTCCACAACATCGCCGCGGACCCTGAACGTGCCTCTCTTAAAATCCATGTCATTCCTGGTATATTGGATATCTATCAGCTTTCTTAAGACCTCGTCCCTGTCCTTAATCATGCCCGGCCTTAAGGACAGAACCATGTTCTGATAGTCTATGGGGCTTCCAAGCCCATATATGCATGAAACACTGGCTACCACAATAACATCCTTGCGTTCGGCCAGTGCTGCGGTTGCCGAGTGTCTCAGCTTGTCAATCTCGTCGTTTATATCCGAATCCTTCTCTATATAGGTATCGGTCGACGGTATATAAGCTTCCGGCTGGTAATAATCATAATAGCTTACAAAATACTCTACGGCGTTCTCGGGAAAGAATTCCTTAAACTCACCGTATAGCTGGGCGGCAAGCGTCTTGTTATGGGCAATCACCAGCGTCGGTTTCTGAAGATTCTGTATTATGTTCGCCATGGTAAAGGTCTTTCCCGAGCCGGTAACGCCAAGAAGCGTTTGGTACTTGTTGCCTTTTAAGAAGCCTTCAGTTAAAGCCCTGATGGCTTCAGGCTGGTCACCGGTCGGCGCAAAATCAGAAACCAGCTTAAATTCCATATAAGATCACCCGCCTTCGTTTAAACATCACTGTTTATGCCTGGTTATTATAACACAGCACCATACCAAAAGCAATATGTTTTTCGAATGTTTGTTCTGTTTTTGCTACCGTTCCAGTAAAACACTGTAAATTTCGGTATACGTAAGCTTCCCGTTTATGCGTTCGGACTTCATCAGGCTGATTTTATCAACCTTCTGCCGAAACACCGGAAGACTCCGGGAAAATTCTTTTATGTCAAAACCCTTGATGAAATGAACCCTTCTTGCCAGGGTAAGATGAGGCGCATAGTCCCGTTCATCCAGCCTAAAGCCTGCGTCTGTCAGCCGGTCTGCCAGTTCCTTTTGAAGCCGCCACAGATGCTCTTCCTTTTTAATGCCCATCCAGCATATGCTTCCGTCCCCGGATTTAAACCTGCCGAATCCTTCAATAGTAATGGAAAAGCTCTTATTCCCGGTCGCGGAGGCAGCCTCCTCCATGGCTTTCTTTACCGAAGCCGCATCGTCGGTCTCCCCGATAAAATTCAATGTCACATGCAGGTTTTCCTTCAGTGAAAAGCTCCCCTTTTCCGTCATCGGGCGAAGGGTACTTACAACCTGGTACAGCGAATCCAAAATATCCTCGTTGAATGTAATTGCCGTGAATAATCTCATTTTTACCTCCAATATCCGGCTACATGCGGTATTTATTGAAATGGTATATAAAAAATACTATAATCAGGATAGATTAGCAATCAGTATATGAAAGGAAAAAACAATATGAACACCAACAGCCATGAATCTATAGATTATGCCATATTCCCGGAAAGCAAGCAGGCCGGTTACCGGCTTGTACACGCGCAGCTTAAAGCCCTTATAGAAAATGAAACCCAGGTGATACCGAACCTGGCAAATGCTTCGGCACTGCTTAAGCTTGCTCTTTGCGATATCAACTGGGTCGGATTCTATTTGATTAAGAATGGTGAGTTGCTCCTGGGGCCATTCCAGGGAAAGCCTGCCTGTATACACATTCCTATCGGCAAAGGCGTTTGCGGAACGGCCGTATCGCTTGGAAAAACCATGGTTGTTCCCAATGTTCATGAATTTGAGGGACATATTGCGTGCGATTCGGAATCCAATTCCGAGATAGTGGTTCCCATCAGCGTAAACGGCAAAATAGTCGGAGTTCTTGATATAGACAGTCCGGTCTTCAACAGGTTTGACGATACCGACAAGGAGGGTCTTGAAGAAGCTGCACGCATACTGGCCGCAGGCTGCAATTGGCAGGATTATTAAGCAAATAAAATCCGTATTTTCTCCATTACCTCTTCTATGCCAAGCCCTTCGCCGTCTATCGTATAATGGGCATATTTCTCGTAAAGGGGCGTTCTTTCCCGGTATAAATCATATAACGTCTGCCCTTCCCTGAGCACGACGCCCCTCTGCTTTATGTTTCCGAGCCTTTTGCTTATGGTTTCGTAGCTAAGCCTGATATAAACAATATTGGCGGTATTTCGGAAATACTCCATGGCCTCCCGGCAGTATATGACGCTTCCCCCGGTGGCAATAACGGTGTTGTCCGCGTTAATGGCCCTGTTGACCTCATTTTCGATGTCTATATATCCCTGCAGGCCTTTTTTCTCGATAATATCCTTTAGAAGCATTCCCTCCTTCTTTTGAATCAGAAGGTCGGAATCAATGAAATTCATTCCCATTACCTTGGCCAAAATGACGCCAACCGTGCTTTTCCCTGCGCCGGGCATTCCTATAAGTACAATGTTCTTCATTCCTTGCTGTCCTTTCCCTTGCACACGTCTATCCATGCTTTATAGCCCGAGTATTTTTCCAGTTCCTCAATGGTCAGCTCAATGGCGCTGTTTGCGCTTCCGCAGGCAGGAAATACACTCCCAAACCTTTTCATGGAAACATCCAGGTAAACGTCCACTCCTTCGTTTATCCCGAACGGGCACACCCCACCGATACAGTGGCCTACTATTTCCTCGACCTCCCCGGGTTTCATCATCCTGGCCTTGGTTCCGAATTGCGCCTTGTATTTGGCATTGTCAATCTTCATATCACCGGCGGTGACTATGAGGATGCCCTTCCCGTCCACCATGAAGGAAAGCGTTTTTGCTATTCTTTCAGGCTCACACCCCACCGCTTTGGCTGCAAGCTCAACTGTAGCACTGGACACATCAAATTCCAGGATCCTGTCCTGGATGTTCCATTGTCTGAAATATTCCCTGACTCTTTCAATAGACATTTTTATCCTCCGGCAGTTAATTATTTATTCCGTCCGAATCTAATGACGTTCCATGAACATTTCTTCATATTGGCGGTAAATGTGCCGTTATCAAACAGGTAATCCGTTTTTGCCGCAGGTCTGACATTTTCGCCTTCTGCAGAGTTTACCGCCTTCAAATCATAACCTTCCATGACAATATATTCAAGCACTTGGTAATCACTAAAGCCTCTCAGCTCCGTTTCGAAGCTTACATCGCCGTCCAGGCTGCGGTTTACCGCAAAAATGGTTACTTCCTCATTCTCAGGGTTATATACAGCAACAGCATCAACATCGCTTACATCCTCATGCTTTGATGTGTCATGCCTTGTTGCATGAAGTATTGGATGAAGGGCCATGCCGCGTCCGTATGCAGATGCGTGAAGGAAGGGATAAAATATCGTCTGTCTCCAGGCTCCGCCCTTCTCATCGGTCATGATCGGAGCTATAACATTTACCAACTGTGCAAGGCATGCCATCTTAACCCTGTCCGAATGCTTAATAAGCGTGATAAGCATGAGCCCCACCAGCAGTGCGTCCTCAAAATTATATATATCCTCAAGAAGGGGCGGCGCAATGCTCCACGGTTTTCTTTCCTTAATTTTATCGTCAGCCTCATTGGAATGGTACCACACGTTCCATTCGTCAAAGCTTAACATCATCGTCTTTTTGCTTCTCTTTTTAGCCTTAACATAGTCGCACGTGGCAATTACGGATTTGATAAACTGCTCCATATCCATGGAAATGGCCAGGTAATCGGCGGTGTCATTGTCCCTGTTACCGTAGTACTGATGCATTGATATATAATCCACATAATCATAGGTATGCTCCAGGGTTACCGCTTCCCATTCGGGGAATGTGGGCATGTACATGAAGGAGCTTCCGCATGATACCAGCTTGACAGACGGATCTATCATCTTCATGGCCTTCGCAGTTTCCTGCGCAAGCCTTCCGTATTCTGCCGCGGTCTTAGCGCCCACCTGCCACGGACCGTCCATTTCATTGCCCAGGCACCAGTATTTTATGTTATGGGGCTTTTCAAAGCCGTGGGACTTGCGCATGTTTGAATAATAGCTGTCTGCGTCGATATTGCAGTATTCCAGCAGGTTGCACGCATCAGCCACTCCCCTGGTCCCCAGGTTTACGGCCATCATGACTTCAGTACCAACCTTCTTTGCCCAGGTTACGAATTCGTTTAAGCCGAAAAGGTTTGGCTCCAGCGTAGTCCATGCCAGATCCAGCCTGGGCTTTCTGCTTTCCCTGGGGCCTACGCCGTCTTCCCAGAAATAGTTGGACACGAAGTTTCCTCCGGGATAACGAACAATCGGCACCCTAAGCTCCTTGACCAGTTCAATGACATCCCGTCTAAATCCGTCCTCGTCCGCTGTCGGATGGTCGGGTTGGTATATTCCCGTATATACGGCTCTGCCTAAATGCTCTATAAACGAACCGTAAAGCTTGTCATCCACCTCACCGATAACATAATCCTTGTCAATTATCATTCGTGCTTCTCTTTTCATATTTTCCTTCCTTCTCCTTAAAGAGTATTATGCCTGCCAAACGCCGCTCTCCGGGAATGCGGCATTATTTATAACATACCGTTACGGGCTGTATAATGATGTCATTTTATACTATATTGGTTGTGTTATTAAATGTCAATGCATAAATAAACAGAAGCCGGGACAGGGCCTTCAATCGGCCAATCCCGGCATCCTTCATGTGTATCTTCATGCTCCCCTTGGTTTATTATGTTATCTTGAACTTATTTATGGCATTCTCCAGCCTTTTTGCCTCCTCCGCCAAGTGTACCGCGGACCTGCTCATCTCTTCCACAACATCAATTTGATTGTTTGCCGTGGAGGTAACCTGCTCGGTGGCAGTTGCCGTCTCTTGGGAAACGGCCGTGATATCCTCCAGTGCCCCCATGGACTCTTCCTTTGCTTTTTCTATACCTTCGATTCCTGCTGTTATGATGTTAAGATTATCTACAAGATTTGTAACCTGGTTATTAATGCTGTTGAATAATTCTATGGTCCTGCTTAAGGAAACGGATTGCAGCTCTACGATACCTTCCGCTTCTTTTGCCGTTTTTTCGGTATCCTGCATCTTTGTCTGGATGGCTTCAACAATTCTTTGAATCTGTCCGGCCGCATTCACGGTCTGTTCGGCCAGTTTTCGAATTTCCCCGGCAACAACGGCAAAGCCCCGTCCGGAATCACCCGCTCTTGACGCTTCAATAGAAGCATTCAGGGAGAGCAGATTCGTCTGTCTTGCAATCTCATTAATGGTATTGACAAAGCTGCCGATAAGCTGTGAGTTGGTTTTTAACTCTTTGATTGCCGAAATTACCTGATGTGTACTGCTGCTGGTGGCTTTAGCCTTGTTATTAAGGTCATCGATAATAAGAAGACCTTCACTGACGGTTTTCTTGGTCCTGTCTGCGATTTGCTCAATTTCACCCGTACTTTCATATACTTGGTTGATTTTGCCCGCCAGGTTTGACATGGTGGATAAGCAGCTCTCAGTATCCTTTGCCTGTGATATGGCTCCTTTTTCTATTTCCTCAATCGCATAAGAAACGTCCCTTGTGGAAATCAGGATATCTGCGGAGGTTTTTGAAACAAGCTCCGAGGATTTTGCAAATTCCAATCCAACTTCCGCCACTTCTCCAATCAATTTCCGCATGTTTTCCATCATATGCTCAAGACTGTCAACCAGTATCTGAAACTCGTCCCTTCTCTTTATGTCAAAGGATACGGTTAAATCACCCTGGGCTGCTTTTGAGATGGTTTTTACCACTTTTGAAATGGCATTTCCAATGTTTCCTGCAACCAGGGTTCCTATGGCAATTGCAATAATACATGCCACAGCCGTAAAAATAACGCTTATGGTCCTTATCTCTGATGCCTGCTTTAGTATGGTGCTCTTTGGTATCAGGGCGCAGACATAAGCACCCGTATCCCCAACCTTGCTGTATAGGAAAAGATAATCCTCGTTGTCGTACTTATCATAGAAAAATCCGCTGTCCTTGCCCGTCCTTGCTACTTCCTGGTAATATGGCAGCGAAGAAAACACCGTCTGTTCATTGCTTCCTGCCAAGGTTTCCACATTATCCTTGCTGATAAATCCGACAATGCTTCCTTTGCCCAGGCTTATGCCTTCCAGCGTGCTTCTTATAAACTCGGAAGATACATCCAATATGACGTACCCGTTATTGGAAGCCATTTTACGGATTATTGATATGGAATAAGGTGTCTGCTTGTTTTGAAGGCTGTTATCCAGGGCGGCATGCCTGCCTACCCATATGAATCGCTCATTGGTTTCATTGATCCTTTTTCCCTCATCGCTGTTAATAAAAACCTCATAAATGTCCTGGGGCGCATTTGCAACCGATGAGTAACCCTTTCCTCCCTCACTTACAACATGTACCTCGGATATGATGGAACTCGTGCTTTTGGCCAAAATCATGTCTTCCTTAACAGCGTTATACCGCTTGTTTTTTTCGCTTAAGCTCAACTCTCCCTTGACATTATAATATTCATCCAACGACCTGCTGTTTATTATTTCCGACGATTTGTCCGATACGAATGTCATTCCCATGTTTAAATAATTTTTAACCGCATTCAATGTGTCGGTTGATGATTTTTCATAATTATCAATAAATCCGCCGGCCGATTTCTTATATGAAATAATACCGAAAACGGCCATAAGGATAATTGGTATGGCAAACCCCAATATAATCCTGGTCCGGATTCCCAATTTCCCGCCTAACGCAGTAATTTTACCTAATAACCTTTCTTTCGTTTTCATGGATTATCACCTTTCATTAATCCTTTATCAGCTATTCCTTTACCGCCCCTTGAGTTAAACCGTTGTAAATTTGCTTTTGACACAGAATGAATATTATTAACGCCGGAAGCATGGTTATTATAACGCCTGCACATATATAGTTATACTGGTTTCCATAAGGTCCGGTGAAAGTATATAATGATGTGGAAACCGTAACGTAAAGTGATTTATTTTGAAGATAAAGATTAGACATGTAATATTCGTTATAGGTGCTTACCCCTTTTAAAATCATGCATGTAATGATTGCAGGCTTAAGCAGGGGAAAAAGGATTTTAAAGAACACGCCATAATATGTACAGCCGTCAATTATCGCGGATTCATCCAGGGATACAGGTATATTCTCAAAGAACTGTATGAAAATATATATTGATATGACATCCGTACCCATCATGAGAATTATATATCCATGCAGAGTGTTAATAAGGTTTAATGCATGCATAATCTGGTAAACCGTAACCTGTGTGGCTATGCCGGGTATCAATGCGGCAAATAAAAACAGGTTGCGAATAAATCCATTCCCCCGGAACTTGAACCTGCTCAGGATATAAGCCAGCATTGATCCGAACATTATTGAACCAAACAATACAAACACCAGGATAATAAGCGTATTTCTAAATGCCAGCCCCATATTCGCGTCTTTCCATGCGGTAATAAAGTTGCTGATATTCAACCAATTGCCAGGAGGTGTCATGACATTTGTTGAAGCATATTCTTCTTTCGTCTTAAGCGCTGTTATTACTGTTGACACGGTAGGCAATACTGAAATAAACGTTATTATTATCAACGATGAATATTTTATAAAAGTCCGCAGAATATAAAAGAATCTACGCTTGAACGTCATCATTTTGCCTCCTTTGCCCTTTGTCTCTTTAACATTCTGGCAGTCTTTCTGGATATACTCTCATTCCTGTCGCTGAAACCATACTTGAATATCAGCTTCTGTGCTATTGTGACGATTACAATCAGGCTGAATAGGATGAGCGCCATCGCCGATGCCTTTCCAACCTTTTGATGCCTGTGGGCCATATTATGCATGAGCAGGAAGAAGGTGGATGTTCCCCTGGTTCCGCCTGTAATTACATACGGAGGCTCAAATGCGCTTAGTGAGCCTGTAATTGACAGGATCATATTCAAAACAATTATTGTACTTATGCTGGGCAGAATAATATAACGGAACTGGTGCCATTTGTTTGCTCCGTCCAGGCTGGCCGATTCATACAATTCCTTGTCTACGGACATGATGGCCCCGATAAAAAGAACCATGTTCTGCCCCATGTATTTCCAAACAGATGCCGCAACCAGGGAAATGTTATTTACGCCTTTATCCCTTAACCAATACGGCAAGCTTTCTGGGTCAAAGCCCAGCCACGATAATACCGTATCCAGCACAAACCCTCTTGTATAAAAAAACCTGAACATGAATCCCATGGCAATTCCGCTGATTAAATACGGAAAAAATATGGCTCCCTTGAAGAAATTACCTCCCTTTGTTTTAAAGCTGAGCATTGTGGCAAAATACAATGCCAATGCCAATTGAACAAAGGAACCTATCAGATAGTACAATGCCAGCAATAATGAGTTCATTACTTCCTTATCTGTAAGAACATCCTTGTAATTTTGCAGTCCTATGAAATGTCTTTCTCCTAAGTATTTCATGCTGTAAAAGCTGAATTCAAACATTTTAATAAAGGGCAAATAGGTAAATACGACCAGCAGCAGCAAAGGTACCGCCATAAAAGCAATCATAATAATGCATCTTTGCCCTTTACCGCTTTTCAGCCATTTAACCAGTCTGTTTGGAACTCTGTCTCTGTCACCCATAAGACCTCCTAGTTAGTATGAGCCAGGTTTTATTCCCTGGCTCATAGGAAATTACGATTCAATTATTCTGTTTTAGTTAATTATATTTAATACTTTATTTCAACATTCAGCTTTTCCTGTGCTGCCGACCATTTTTGATTCCAATCGTTAATGATATCATCCAATGTCTCGGATTTATCCATTGCTGCCTCGACTATTCTCTGAACATGTGTATTCTCCACATTAATACCCATCTCGGATTCGGAATTAACCTGATCGAATAATGTTTCCTCACCTGCCGGTGCAGGATTGTCAATTACAAGGGTAACACCCTCAAATGATTGCAATGTAGGAGGATATGCTGCTCCCTTTACAACAGGTATTCCGCCTTCGTCATATGCGAAGTTTGATTTTTCCGTCAGCCACTTAATATAAAGCATTGCTGCTATCTTTTCTTCAGTGGAAGACTTGGCATTTATGCCATAGCAGTAGTCCGGGCCAGCGCTTGCATATTGCTTTCCGTTCACGGTAATAGGGAACGGCATATATCCTATATCTTCCGGATTGTCTCCTGCTCCCTGCATCTGGGTAACCGCCCATGAACCAAGAACCAATGTTCCTATCTCACCGCGGTTCATCATGCCCTTGCAGCCTTCCCAATCGGTGGTTGTAGGATCATCCTCAACCAGGCCTCTGGCTACGGCCTCATACAGTATATAATATACTGCATATGGTCCGGTCATATCGTCCTTTTTTGCAAAAGGATTCTTGCTGTGTACAAGTTTATTGTTCATAAAGTCAGGATCACCGGTTGCAGAACCGCCGATATACGCATCCCATGCTGCCATGGTCCATCCTGCCGCAAAGTTCGTGTACAAAGGAATTGCATCGGTGTTATCCTTAATCTTCTGAAGCGCATCCAGGAATTCATCAGGTGTCTTGGGCATCTCGGCTATACCGGCTTCCTGGAATACTCTTTTATTGTACACAATGCCCTGCGCGTTAACCGTGGAGGGAATGCCGTATACATTTCCCTCAAATGCAAAGTTGTTAAGGTAATCATAGGTCTTTCCCAGGTTCTCCAATGTGCCGAATGATACGAACAGATTAGGCAGCTCGCTCTTCTGGACCGTTGTAGGGATCATGCAGATATCTCCCCAGTCATCCGTTGTAAGACGGATTGTTACGTCCTCGGCATAGTCCGTAATGGCTTCGTATGTAATGTTCACATTCGGGTACAGCTTTTGGAATTCCTTGATATACTCCTGGAATCTTGTGTTTACAATGTCCGTCCTGTGTGTCAGGAACTTTAGATCCGCCTTGATATCGGTATAATCCGTACCAAGCTTCAGGGAATCCATAGTCGGAAATTCTTCATCTACAGATTCGCCGCCATTTGTTACTTCCTCCTCTTTTCCCTTTTCCTTGTCGCTTGTTTCATTGCTTTTGCATGCAGTCAAAGCCATAGCCATTGCTATAACCAGGAGCATGCAAAGAAGTTTCCTCCACTTCATTATTAATCCCCCTTAATATTATTTTCAAGTTATCGTTAACTTGCGTTTTAATTATATATTATTATCATTTTATTTGTCAATATTAAAAAACTATTAATCAATTTGTCTAATTACTGAACTATTTGTCGTATTTTGATGTCAGATATATCTCATTCCCGACATATTATTTTCATACAATTTGTTATAATTATTTATTGCCGGCCTTATCGTTGATTTCTTGACATGAAATTGCACAAATGCTAATCTTTTGATATGAAGCTGCAAAGTGTTTTTTGGAAGGAAGCATGCGTATGGGTAAAAATATTACAATGAAGGATATCGCAAAACAGCTTGGCGTCAGTACCGTTACCGTTTCGAAAGCCCTTTCCGGTAAGGAAGGGGTAAGCCGGGATGTTCGGGAGTTGATTAAAAAAACTGCGGATGAAATGGGATACCGTTACAACACCCTTGGTAAAAGCATGCGGGAAGGCAAAAGCTATAATATCGGTATCCTCACGGCAGAGCACTTCATGCATGAAAGCGCATTCTACTCAAAAATATACCAGGCGCTCATAAAAGAAATGATGCGGTTCGATTATTTTGCCATCCTGGAGATAATATCGGGACATGACGAGAGAAGCCTTGTTATGCCCCATATTTTAAGAAAAAACAAGGTGGACGGCATTATCTTTCTGGGACAGATGCAAAGCAACTATATTAAAATGATAGACAGTACCGGCATACCTTATATATTTCTTGATTTTGTTGATGATGCGTTTAATGTGGATACAATAATAAGCGATAATGTCTACGGTTCTTATGAAATAACGAAATACTTAATATCCAACGGACATAAAAAGATTGGTTTTATCGGCAATCAGTTTGCTACAACAAGCATAACGGACCGGTATATCGGTTTTTATAAAGCCATGCTTGAGAACAAATTGGAAATAAACGAGGAATGGATTATCAGTGACAGGGATGAATATGGCAACTTCATCGATCTGAAGCTTCCTAAAAATCTGCCTACGGCATTCGTATGCAACTGTGACAAGATAGCTTATGAATTGATATTATTGCTGAAGAAAAGCGGTGTCAGTGTCCCGGACGACGTATCCGTAGTCGGATATGATAATTATGTTTATTCCGTTTTAAGCGACCCGCAGATTACAACCGTGGAAGTTAACGTAGACGCAATGTCCGAAATGGCTGTTGCGTCCATAATCCGGAACTGCACTAATCCTGCCACGGAAAGCAGCAGGAAAATAATAAGCGGAAAAATCATAATCAGAAATTCCGTATCAAATCTTATTGACAAAAAGTAAAATACTAATTTAATATATGTTTATCGTTAACTTTACTATAAACTAATATTAGACGAGACGAGAGGCTAAGCTATGATGAATAAAGAAATTGAAAACGAACTGGTCAGTCATATCCTTCCGTTCTGGATGGGACTTAAGGATGACAAGTATGGCGGTTTCTACGGAGAAGTAAGCTTTGACAAAACGGTAAATCCTTATGCCATAAAAGGCGGCATATTGCACAGCCGCATACTCTGGTTTTTTTCCAACGCTTATCTTACTTTGAAAAATAAAGAGTATCTTGCTTATGCGGACCATGCTTACCATTTTATAAAGGATAAGCTCTATGACCCGCAGTACGGCGGTGTATACTGGACCGTAACCCATGACGGGAAACCGGATGATACATGCAAGCATACATACAATTTGGCATTTGCAATCTATGCCCTTTCTTCATATTACGATGCATCGGGCAGTCAGGAGGCTTTAACCCTGGCTTACAAGCTTTTTGATACTATTGAGGCCCGCTGCAGGGATGACGGCGGTTATCTTGAAGCATTTGAACGGGACTTTAAGCCGTCGTCCAATGAGAAGCTGTCCGAAAACGGTGTTATGGCCGGCCGCACCATGAATACCCTGCTTCATTTGATCGAAGCATATACGGAGCTTTACAGGGTGGATCGGCAGGAAAAGGTGGCCGCATGCCTTCGCGGCATGCTTGATACCCTGGCTGAAAGAGTATACAATCCGGAGCTTGGCCGGCTTGAAGTATTTTTCGATCTGAATTGGAATTCGTTAATTGATCTGCATTCCTACGGTCATGACATCGAAGCATCCTGGCTTGTCGACAGGGCTTGCGAGGTGCTTGCCGAAAAGGAATATACCGATAAAATTTCGAGGATAACAAAGGCCCTTGCGGAAAAAATCCATTCCATTGCACTGGACAGCAATTCTTCGGTTTACAACGAATGTGAAAGAGGCGTTGTTGATAAAAGAAAAATATGGTGGGTTCAGGCCGAAGCCGTCGTAGGCTTTGTAAATGCTTATCAAAAGGACAAATCCCGAACCGACTATCTTGATACCGCCCGAAGGATTTGGTCATATATCAGGCAGTACGTAATTGACCCGAGGGAAGGTTCCGAATGGTTCAACGAACTGTACCCGGACGGAACACCCATAAGGGAAAAGGAAATAGCCGGCCTGTGGAAATGCCCGTATCATAACGGAAGAATGTGTTTTGAGCTGATAAACCGCAATATTAATATTAGATAGGAGATTGACATGCATCCCCAATACTATGTCGAACAGGAAAAATATGAAAAATTAATAAGCAGAAAAAACGTAAAGAGCAGTGAATACAACGGAATGTATGACCGCTATGTGTACCCCGTCCTGACAAGGGAGCATATTCCGGTATTCTGGAGATACGACCTTGACGAAAAAACCAATCCGTTCTTTATGGAAAGACTTGGTGTAAACGCGGTATTCAATTCAGGAGCCATAGAATTGAACGGCAAATACTATCTTGTAGCCCGCGTGGAAGGATATGACCGAAAGTCCTTCTTTGCTGTGGCTGAAAGCGACAGCCCCGTGGACGGATTTAGGTTCTGGGATTATCCTGTTGTTCTTCCCGACACATACGAGAAAGAAACCAATGTATACGACATGCGGCTTACAAAGCATGAGGACGGTTATATATACGGGGTATTCTGTTCGGAAAGCAAGGACGAGGAAAACAGCGACCTTTCGGCTGCTGTTGCCGAAGCCGGAATCGTAAGAACAAAAGACTTAAAGACCTGGGAAAGGCTTAACAACTTAAAAACCCTTCAATCACCCCAGCAAAGAAATGTAGTCCTTCATCCCGAATTCGTAAACGGAAAATACATGTTCTACACAAGGCCCATGGACGGTTTCATTGAGGCCGGCTCGGGCGGAGGAATCGGCGTCGGTTTTTGCGACGATATTACAAACGCTGTAATTGATGAGGAGATTATCACAAGCAGGAGAAAATATCATACCATCACCGAGGCAAAGAACGGCGCAGGCGCGGTACCCATAAAGACAGAGAAAGGCTGGATACATATTGCGCACGGTGTACGCAATACGGCCGCCGGGCTTCGCTATGTCATATATGTATTTGCCACCGATCTGAATGACCCGACGAAAGTTATTGCGGAGCCATCCGGATATTATATAGCTCCTATGGGCGAGGAGCGGATCGGAGACGTGTCCAATGTGGTATTCACCAACGGAGCAATTGTTACAGAAGATAAGAAGGTTTACATCTATTACGGTTCCTCCGATACAAGGCTGCATGTAGCCGAAACCACGATTGACAAGCTTGTCGACTACACCTTCAATACCCCTCCGGATCCCCTGCGCTCGGCGGACTGCGTACGGCAGCGCTGCGAACTGATTCGCAGGAATCTTGCCATTTTAAAGGGGTCTACCGAATAAATCCGATTTGATTTAAGGTGTTATAAAGAAACTTTGAAATACATAAAGATTTACCCCCATAATGCAAAACAGCCCCGCAAAATAAGTGCCTTGCGGGGCTGTACTTCTATCTATGTGAGGCAGGATATACCTCATCGGTATTTATATATTATCCTTCATAACGGTTAATCTGATACAACACAGCGGACAATGGCTTTAAACAGATCCCCGTCAACCTCTATGACGAATTTTCCGCCCTGAAGCTCCACGAAGCTTTTCGCTATTGCCAACCCAAGGCCTGAACCTTCGCTGCTTCGCGACTGGTCTCCCCTTACAAACCTTTCGGTGATTTCTTCGGGATTGAAGTTTATTTCGGCAGCCGATATGTTCTTGACGGCAATCATTACTTCATCTTCGGATCTTGTGATGTCTATATATGCCCTGGTGTTTGGCATCGAGTACTTGATTACATTCATGAGCAGGTTTTCAAATACCCGGTATGTTTTATCGCTGTCCAGCTTAAGTACCAGCTTTTCTTCAGGATAATTGAAGCGGAATGTTATACCCGATTCCCTGATTTTATCATCCATCTCCAGAAGAAGCTGTTTGATCAGGTCAATGATATCCACATCGACAATATTAAGGGAGACATTATGGCTGGTAGCCTTGCTGACCTCAAACAGGTCGTCGATCAGGTTTTTAAGCCTCTGGGATTTTTTATCCAGCGTATTTATATAAGCCTTCCTTTCCTCCTCGTTTGTCCCTTCCTCCTTAAGCAGGTTCACATATGTGATTATCGCGGTAAGCGGCGTCTTAAGGTCATGGGAAACGTTTGTTATCAGGTCGGCTTTCATCCTCTGGCTTTTTACTTCCTCTTCCACCGCCTTTTTAAAGCCGTTCTGGACCTTTGAAAGCTCGTTCTTCAGTGGTTCGAATACACCCAGCTCCTCATTAATCTTATAATCAAGGTTCCCCTCGGCTATCATCCTTGTTCCGTCCAGGAGCAGCATGTATTTCCTCCTGACATCATCATAGTATTTTCTCAGTACAAAAAATAGAATTATTGAGTACACAATCAGCAGGGGAATCCCAAACACCCAAATGCCGCACAATACCAGCAGTATTGCGAAATTAACAATGAGAGCCTTAATTATCACTTTATTGGACTTATCTGTCAGATCCACCTCACCGATAGATTTGATGAACTGCCTGATTCTCCTGAAAATCCATACAACAATCCTTCCTATTGTCGTCTTTTTTGTCAGGTATCTCCTAAAGCCAATGGAAAATACCTGCCTCATCGAAACAAATGCCATGAAGATTATCGATAGGGTTATAAACCATAGGAAAAAGCTTATGCAGTAATCAATTGCCTTAAGTATACTGTCCGGCACCACAATAGGTTCAAGGGTTACAATGAAGCTCCCGTCCATGGTTTCCCATACAACCTGGGATATCAGGTTGTATAATCCGACGGTAACAAACAGACCGGCCACGTTGATCTCAAAAGGTATTTTTGAGGTAATTCCCCTGCCTACATTCCAGGATTTCTTAAGAGGAAGCAGCATGGCAGCCAGAACGATAAGACCCGCACAGGCAATGAATACATATATCAGTCCCGAACTGCTGATTGCAGATGTCATATCCGGAACATAGAACGAAATACTGCCCGGTTTATAGAAATCCTTCGAGACGGATGCGTATATGATTGTCATATCGGCAGGCGGCCTAATCTCATCCTTATACCGGTACCATCTCATCGGCGGAGAACACCTGCCCCGGATGCCTGATGAGAAGACTTAATATTTTAAATTCCAATGGGGTCAGTTTTACCGGCTTGCCGTCCACGGAGACCTGAAATGTATTCTCATTCAGCTCAAGCCCACCCACGATGTAGACATTCTCGCTGCTCTTGTCAGCCATGCTCTTATATTTCATATAACGGCGAAGCTGGGAATTCACCCTTGCGATAAGCTCCATTGGGGCAAAGGGCTTGGTTACATAATCATCCGCTCCTATGTTAAGGCCTGTGATCTTGTCAATTTCCTCTGATTTTGCGGTAAGCATGATAACCGGGAATTCATATTTCTCCCGCAATTTCATGGTCATGGTCAGGCCGTCCATCTTCGGCATCATAATGTCTATTATGGCCAGGTGTATTTCTTCCTTTTCAATGATTTCGAGCCCTTCCAGCCCGTTTTGAGCCTTGAAGACGTTATAGCCCTGGTTCTTAAGATAAATGCCTATACCGTCCAGTATCTCCCTGTCATCTTCAACAACCAAAACATTATAAGAATTCATGTCTCCAACCACCTAATCGTTTTTCTATAATTATACATCATGGCCTGCGTTATGGCATATCCCTTTCATCTCCTTTTTGTTCCGGCTGTTTCAAATTAAATATAATGCAAAAATCTAAAGCTCATAAGAATATAAACCAAAAGAATTTCTTAAGATTTGAATCGGAGATTAATCATCCTCGACATAATAAGTCATATTTCTACACATTTTTCATACTTCTGCATATTATGTATTGGAAGCTAATAGAGCCAATTGCTTCTTAATCGGAAGCAATAGCTTCCTAATTGTAAGCTGTCGCTTCCAATTTGTAAGCTGTCGCTTCCAATTTGTAAGCTGAAGCTTACGATGGTAAGCTTTCACTCACCAAATGAAAGCTTACGCTTTTAAAACATCATATCAGGAGGTGGAATATGGATAACTACAGCAAACCCAAAAGCGCGGTTGTTGTAAGCTCCGATGTTTATGCCGCAAAATGTGATAAAGATTGCGAAGCTAGCGTTCTGCAATCCGAGACACTGACAAAAGCCGTGAATCATCCATGGCCCGGAGGAGACTTTAAAATCCCGAGAGTTCTGGCAGAATTCGTGGTTCAGGTCGATTCCGAAGCAAAAATCCGGCTCAACGAACCTGCCTATGAGATAAAGAGAATTGAGAAACAGATATTCCTCAAACAGTGCAGGTATATCGCCACAACCAACAAGGTCTTCTTTGAAGGGTACATCAGGAAAAATATTGAATATGCCACCAAGACATGCTCAAAGTACAATACCATCGCAGGCGTGATTAAAGATACAACCGTTCATGTACCGGTAAAATTCTACACCAAGGTGGATTTCTGCACTCCTCCTCAAATAGTGCCTAATCCTCCTTCCCTGGTGGCAAGATACTTTGATGAGAAGAGAATGGGCAAGGACATCCGGGAAGCAGACAGGTCCAATATCGAAATTTTCAATGAGCCTGTTTACTGCGAACTCGAATGGGCTGCAATATACGATGCGGATATTAACGACAAGGGTAAACCTATTGACAAGATACCTAATGAAGAAGAGTTCCAGGAATTCACCGATAAGTCCGTCATTTACCTGTGCATAAAGCTGCTGCAGAAGCAGCAGGTATGCTGGCCCTTCCCCGACAAGCTCGACATGAAGAAGAAACCCTTCCCGCAGAATACGGAATGGCTTGTGCCGGACTTTGATGATAAAAGATAGCTAGCCCATATGTTATAACTGGGTTGCTGCAAAAAAAACGGGGGATACTCCTGCAGTATCCCCTTGTTTCTTATATATCGCTAACCGTCTTAAACCCTCTTCCATAAATACCATTTGATTCTGTTATAATAATAAATGCATCAGGATCCGTTTTAACCACAGCTTTCCTTATCTGCAGCACCTGTCGGTTATTGCATGCACACATTATCACCTGCTTGTCTTTTTTCGAAAAGGAACCCTTCCCCTTAAGCAGGGTGGCTCCGCGGCTTGTCTCCTCGCTTATGCTTTTCGTTATCATATCATCATGTTCCGATACAATAAAAATAAGCTTTCCCGCACCAATGCCATACATTATTTTGTCAATTACAACAGCGGAAGCCATAATGGCCGTGAGCCCCAATATGACGGAATCGATATTTTTGAACACAAATGCTCCAATCAGAATAACAGTACCGTCAATTATCCATGTAATCTGTCCTATGGATAAATGGGGATACAGTCTTCTGGCAGCCATAATCAGAAAATCCGTACCACCGGCGGAAGATCCCCTTAAATATATAAGTGTCAATCCAATCCCTGAAAAAACTCCTGTGCATATGGCCGCGTAGAATGGATTTCCCGTATATGTCGGAAGAAACGGGATAATGTAGTCCATAACAAATGCACATATCAGCATGGTTTTTATTGATTTTATAATGAATTTTCTGCCCAGGATACGATATGTAATAATAATTATTGGAATATTGAAAAGCAGTGCCATTCTTCCTATAGGTAACCCCAGCAGATAGCTGATAATAACAGCAATACCTGTTACACCAGCCGGGGCAAACCTGGCATTCACTGCAAAGCAATAGATTCCTATATCATATATAAACGCACTGGCTATATCTATTAATATATCAAACAGTATATTTTTCAACTTATTTCCATTCATAATTATTTCACCAGGGATCTATGTAATGACAGTTTTATCCTGTAAATCACTGTGGACGTTGTTAAATCCGGCAGATAATCTATCCTTTATATCCTGAATATACATCCGCATACCTTCATTTTCTCCATAACAACCGATTTTACGTATTCTCTGCCTACAGAGCCGTATTTTTTAGGGTCATATACATCCTGATTTTCCCTTATTGCCTTTTTGACACCATCACTGTAAGCAATTCTGAGCTCGGTCGCAAAATTAACCTTGCAGATGCCTCTTTTAATGCTTTCCATTACAACATCATCGGCCAATCCCGAGGCTCCATGCAATACCAGGGGAATGTCCACTTCTTTTCTGATCCTTTCCAAGCGGTCCAGGTCCAGTTTAGGCTCACCCCGGTATATTCCATGGGCGGTCCCTATAGCAACAGCCAGAGATGTTACATTTGTCTTTAGGACAAATTCCTTTGCTTCATAGGGATCGGTAAATCCGTTGCTTTCTCCACCGTCCAGATCATCCTCTTTCCCTCCAACCTTGCCCAGCTCAGCTTCCACTGGAATTCCAATCGGAGTGCAGATTTCCGTCACCTTCCCGGTAATCCTGATATTATCTTCAAAAGGCTCGTGGGAACCGTCAATCATGATTGATGTATATCCGACTCTTATTGCTCTTACGGCGAGCTCAAAAGATGAACCATGATCCAGATGCAGGGCGACGGGAACAAATGTATTTTGTGCAGCTGCTTTTACCAATCCGTAATAATAATCCAAACCCGCATATTTTACTGTCGAAGGTGTTGTCTGTATAATGACCGGTGCCTTTAATTCTTCCGCAGCCGCAATTACAGCCTGGACCATCTCCATATTTTCTACATTAAATGCACCAACGGCATAGTTTTTTTCCTGTGCATCCAGCAACATTTGTTTGGTTGATACTAACGGCATGTTCTTATCCCTCTATTCTTTATTTATAAACTTGAATTGCGTGACATCCCTGTCCGATAACAGTTCTGAAAACATATGAATGGCCAAAAGAACCGCTCCTTGTACCGGTGTAAAAATCGGCTTTACAAGTTTTCCGCCTATGGCTTCTACTTTGTCCTTTAAATAAGGTATAACGAATTCCGACGCATGAAACAGCCCACCGGAATAAGATACAATAAATCCATTCCCAATAAAGTTCAATCTGCAAGCCAGGCTGTAAACCAGCATAAATAACTCGTCAGCAGCCTCCTGATACAATTTGATTGCCGATGCATCTCCTGCCTTGGCAGCAGAAAACAGAATCCTCTGCAGGGAAGCCACCTTGCTCCGGTTGGGCGCATACTCTGTTTCCATCCTTTCGATAAAATCCTGAATATCCCGGATTTTTAGCTCGTCTTTAAGTATATGATACAGCTCTCCTTCTTTCACGCGTCCATCCGCCTGCTTTGTAAAAAGCTCCATTGTCCTTCTTCCAAGCCAGTAACAAGAGCCTTCATCCCCGAAAAATGTTGACCATCCGCCGCTTCTTGCACTGACATTTTCCCTGCTTTTCCCAAATGCAATACTGCCGGTTCCTGCTACTATATTTATTCCAGGCTTTAGTGCCAGTGACCCCGCCCAGCCAACTTCAACGTCGTTTGCCAGGTAAAAGGGTATGCTGCCAAGTCCGGTCTTTAGTCCTTCCCATAAAAGAACATCGCTTTTTGGACTTTCACCATAACATGGCAGACCTATTGCCATTCCGCGGATTTTATCAACAGATACTTCGTTGTCAGCATCAATGCAGCGGCTGATAATGTACATAATTTTTTTGACTGCATCGGAAACGCCAATCTCTTTATAGGAACAGCCGTCGGTCAGCACATGCGCCACCACCTGGCCTGTTTCATCAACCAAAAGACATTCTGTTTTTGTACCGCCTCCGTCAATGCCCAAATAATAATTCATACTTCACTCCATCCTATTAACCTTGGTCTGTTAACTTAATAATAAAAATGAGACCTGAAACGCCTCTGGTATAATG
>ENA-UPAD01000171-UPAD01000171.1-bioreactor-metagenome-genome-assembly--contig:-NODE-171-length-99809-cov-316.802254_pt1 | contig 99809 bp, 97 predicted proteins | sample MGYA00238179_ERZ772710 | MGnify/ENA primary metagenome ERZ772710 (study PRJEB29004, sample SAMN07631245) | bioreactor metagenome | isolation source: Switchgrass digestor | place: USA: Dartmouth...
TCAAATTATCCTGCATTTCGGTCACTGCTATTAAATGCTCAGGTCAAGCATTTCCGTCCTTTGATACTAAAACAACAGGTATAGTGAGTATAGAGCATAATTAGTTTTATTAAATGAAGTTCGTAAAATGGACTTTTAAGGACCTGATTTGGAGGATGTGAGAAATAGTTTTAGTAGTCAAAGGACTTCAATTACATGACCTTCGCATAAAAGCAGTAGACCTTGAGCAGGATAATTTTCGCCGCGTCTATGGGACCTCCTGTCCCAAGACGCTAAAAAAGCCATCCATGGCATTTTTGCTTCAAATTATCCTGCATTTCGGTCACTGCTATTAAATGCTCAGGTCAAGCATTTCCATCCTTTGACACTAAAACAGGTGAGAAGTGTAGTCGAATTAATTATTTTTTAGTTAGTATTCATATAGGGCTTTACTATGGTAAAATAAATAAGGTCTATTATTAGGTATAATAATAGAGTTTCTTTTGGAACATTTGGAAAGCAAAAAGATGAAAAAACTATACTATGATGCAGCAGCTATAGACTTTGGATAAAAATATATTTTCTATATAAATGCTTCCGATTCTTATAGTTTATATAGAATGGATTTTGACGGAAATGAAATTGTTAGATTTAGTAAAACAATGAATATTTTAAAATTAAAGTTATTGGTCATTATATATTTTTTATTACGAAAGATGGTTCTTTATATAAAATAGATATTTGGAATGGAAAAGGATGTAGAATAGTATAAGTTTAAATTAGCATTTTATATTAGAAATTAAATGACTCTGTGCAATCTGGATATATTGTAAATTTTTTCTGTAAATCAATAATAGCTGTAACAGTTCCGGTGTTCTTATCTATCGTTTATTTTCACCTGAATTTATCTATTGAAAATTATAGACACACCTAAATGATATAGAATGTTTTGTTATTATTAAAATAAAATGAACTTTTCTCATCCTTTGTTACTCATACTTATGAAAGGAGGAAAGAGGATGGATATTGTCGACTTAGTGGAAAGAGCTAAAAAAGGTGATAAAGAAGCGCTAATACAGCTTATTATGCAAAAGAAAGAAGAATATTACCGATTAGCTTATGTATATACCGGAAATAAGGAAGATTCTCTCGATGCTTTGCAAGAGATGATAGTCATTTTGTTCGATAATATAAAGAAGCTAAGAGATGCTGATGCCTTTTACAGTTGGAGCAAGACGATTTTGGTTAATGAGTGCAAAAGAATCCTTAGGAAAAGGAAAAGGGAAGTACCTGTGGAGGAAAAAGGAGAAGATAGTTATATCGAAAACTATCATGGGAAAGAAATTAGCTATGATATATCTGCATGTCTGAAAAAGCTCAATAGCTATCAGCAGGAAGCAATTAAACTCAGATATTTTTTGGATATGGACTATGCCACTATAGCAAAAATGACCGGTGCTTCTGAAGGGACAGTAAAATCCAGGATTTTTAATGGCTTGGCTAAATTGAAAGGATTAATTGGAGGTGAATACTGATGAATGATTTGGAAAAATTATTAACTTATAAGAGAGAAGAACTACTTAATATCGAAGTCCCGGAAGAGATGGAAGATTGCTTGAGAAATGCCCTTAATAAAAGAAAAAAACATATACCTAAAAGTGCTATTGCAGCAGCTCTTATTGCAGTTTTACTATTTGCCTATAGTTTTGATAGTCTTGCCTATTATGGCAGAAAATTTATTGGGTATGACAATGTTACTTATGGAAGTTTAAAAGAGCTAAATGAGGAAGGAAAAGGACAGGAAATTAACAAATCATGTGTTTTTAGTAATGGGATTGAGGTAACATTAGATGGGATAATATTTGACGATAATGAATTGGTAGCGTTTTACAAAATAAAAAGTACAAAAGAAAAGTTAGATCCTTTAAAATATGATATTTCCATGCAACTATATGGAATCAATCTTATGGGATATCACGCAAAAAGCGGACAGAGGGAATTTAGGGATGATTACAATAATATATGTGTTGCTTGGTTTGAGGCACCTGCTTTTTATGAAAAATGGATGAAGCTGAATATTTCGCTGCGTATAGATGACACAGTGGAAGAGAGAACGATTAAATTTACTTTGGACAGGAATAAAGCTATGAAAAAGACAGTTGAGAAAAAGCTTGACGCTAAGGTTAAGCTAGGCGATTATGAGGTTCATTTTGACAAATTAACAGCATCTTCATTGAGTACTTATATAAAAGGGAAAGTAAAAGTTTCGGCCGATAATGCAAAGGGTGCTCTTGAAAGAGATATTATATCTGAGTATGAACGCGGTTTACAATTTATTGATTTTGATATTGTAACCGACAAGGGAGAAAAAGTTAACCTTAACAATAGAAGTACGGAAAATTCAGGGAATGAAATAACATTTGTCAAAAGCGGAGACGCTTTACCAAAGGAATTCAATACATTGGAGATTAAGAATATAAGATTTGAGAATTATAAGATTATAGATAAATCTTTTGATGTATCGGTTGAAACAAAAAATCTCAAAGTAGATGATGAGGTTATTGTAAAGGAAATTTACTATGAAGGTGATGAGACTTGTATTGTTGTTTCCAGCAGAGATATACCTATTATGCAAGTGAATGTCGGTGATGATACAGGAATATTGAACTACGATCAATATAAAAATGATGTTGAAAATGAAGAACCTGTTGAAAGAACGTTTCGTTTAGCCGGTAAACAAAAAGAGATTAAATTGCAATTTAAAGGTATGGTTAATTATATATATACTGATGAAACAATAAGTATTCCTGTTGATTAAGTTGATACTAAGCGATTGTATCAAATCCAAATAATAAAAATTTAACATAATTATACTCTATACCCACAACATCTGTTTTAGTGTCAAAGGGCGGAAATGTTCAGATCTTGTAATGGAGTCCTTTGACAACTAAAACGGCAGATCCCCATCCTCCAAATCCACTTCAAAATCTACTCCCTTTAAACCAAGTTTAATTGTAAAAATACTTCTTTAAAAAATAGTTCTATAAAAGCACAAAATATGCTAAGCTTTTGATATAACACAAAAAGAGAAATATACTCTAGGAGGATTAACATTGAAAAATAAAGTTTTATATATTTCAGACCTTGATGGTACATTGCTTATGAGCAACAGGGAATTAAGCAATTATTCAAAAGAAACTCTAAATAAATTAATGGACAAAGGTGTGAATTTTTCCGTTGCCACGGCAAGGTCTTTGGCTACCGCTGTAAAAATTATAGAAGATCTTAACATTAAGGTTCCTGTAGTATTGATGAATGGTGTTGTAATATATGATATTGCCGAAAGAAAATATGTAAAATTAGAGACTATTCCTACCGAAGCAGTCAAAGAGATAATAGATATAACGAAAAAACATAATATTACCGGTTTTATGTATGCCATTTGCAATAATGAACAGATAACCTATTATGAAGATTTATGTACAAAATACTTAAAAAATTTTCATGACGAACGTGTATTAAAATATGGAAAGCCTTTTGAAAAAGTATCAAGCTTTCATGATAAAGCCTGCGACAACAATATTATATATTTTTCCTTTATGGATCTACATGAAAAATTATATTTGATGTTTGAAGAACTGAAAAAGAATCCCGAAATAGAAGTGGTTTTGTATAAAGATGTTTATAATGAGAACGTATGGTTTTTGGAGATACACAGCAAATATGCTTCAAAGTATAATTCAGTAAAATTTCTACGTGAGCAATTGGGTTACGATAAGGTTATCGGTTTTGGCGATAACTTGAACGATTTGCCGCTGCTTAGAGCATGTGATGAGTTTTATGCCGTAGCAAATGCCGTGGATGAACTTAAGGAAAAGGCTAATGGCGTAATTGATGACAATAATTCCGACGGTGTTGCAAAGTATATATTTAAAAGGGAATGGAACTGGTAAAGAATTAACATGTAAGTTTTAAGTCAAAAACCGGTGAGTGCCGATTGCATCGGATTATAGTTTAGTTAAAATAATTCGGATCAATTGTTTACTTTTAGCTTATGTGATAATATTATATTCTGGGGTGATTAAAATGTTAATAGTAGCCTTAAACGGCAGTCCAAATAAAAATGGAAATACAAAATTTTTACTAAACCTTGTTCTCGATAAACTTAAAGATATGGGAGCCGAAACGGCTGTAATTGAAATACCGGAAGTTTTAAAATCAGCAAAGCACAGTTTTTGTGTTGTTTGCAGCAATCCATGTTCCGGTGTATGCTATAAGGACACAGCTCTTGAAGAAGCTTATGAACTTATGAGGAAAGCTGACGGATTGATATTTGGCAGTCCATCCTATTTTGGAACAATAACGGGTCAAATGAAAGCTTTCTTTGATAAAACCAGAAAACTTAGAGGAGAAAAAGCTTTTTACAACAAAATTGCAGCTGGTGTTACTGTGGGTGCATCAAAGTATGGAGGACAAGAAACTACTCTGAAAGCTCTTCACGATATTATGCTGGTTCATGGAATGACCATTGTTGGTGACGGATATATTGAAGACGATTGCGGTCATCATGGTGTATCTGCTGAAAGGCCGGCTGAAAATGATGAGTTTGCACAGAAACGTGCTTTAATTTTGGCTAAGCGAATTTTTGATGCCTGTAAGGTTAATTCCAAATGATTATTTCAACAATTAAATCAAAAATTAGAAATTTAATTTTATGGTTTACCGGCCATAAAATTAAATTTTTTTGGGCAGTTTTTTTATGTGACTGTATATTATATAGCCGGCTGGAAAAATAAAAAAATTACTGTAACTATATTTTTTTATTTTGAAAGTGATATAATTAAAATTAATACTTACAATGTAATGTGCTTTTCAACATTATAAGAATTTAAATTGCAGGATTTAACATTTTTGCAGAATGATTGGATAAATCAAAAGATAAAGTTATTTCTGTCGGTTAAGCTCGTATTTACAAGGATTAATTTGGTTTATATATAATGAATAAGAAGGAGAAGCAAATGTCAAAGGAAAGAATAAGTATATTTGCAGGGCACTTTGGAAGCGGAAAAACTGAAGTGGCTGTGAACTTTGCATTAAATGCTGCAAGTAAATCGAAAAAGGTTGCAATTGTTGATTTGGATATAGTAAATCCATATTTCCGTACTGCAGATGCAAAGATTGAATTGGAGAAAATGGGCATTTGGGTAATTACGCCGGTATATGCCAACACCAATGTGGATGTTCCGGCTCTTCCACCGGAAATGAACTCTTTATTTGAAAAAAAAGAGTATGATGTTATTATCGACGTGGGCGGAGATGACCTTGGGGCTAAAGTACTTGCAAGATTTAAGGACGAGTTCTTAAATGAAGGATACTGCTTGTATTTTGTTGTCAATACAAAACGCCCTATGACTGATACCGAAGCTAAAATAGAGCAAATGATTTATGAAATAGAAAGCTCATGTGGACTGAAAGTTACAAAACTTATCAATAATACAAATCTATTGGACAATACCGATGTAGATGTTGTAGTTGAGGGACATAGGATTATAGAAAGAGTATCTGACAAACTCGGTATACCGATTGGATTTGTCAGTGGTTTTACTGATTTGATGGGAGGTATTGAAAAGGAAATTGACGTTGAATTGTTTCCGTTGAAAAAGTTGATAAAACTGCCTTGGAATTAATGGAGGTAATATTTATGGAAGGGATTAAGCTAAGGGAATTTCTTCACGAAGGAGCAATAATCAGAACAAAGCACTGCAACAGTTCATCATGGGTAACAAACGTTGTCTATTCAATCAATGACGATTATATTGAAATTGATATAGGTCTGGAAAGGGACTATATACAGAATATAATCATGATTGGGGACACAATAAAATGTAAATATACTTCCGACGATTATGAATTTACATTGAGAGGTTGGGTAACAAGAATAAACCTTGATATACCGCAGAGTATCACAATTAAAATACATGATATTGAAAGATTTGTGAATAAGCGTGACAGCTATAGATTTGATGTTTATCTTGCCTCCGTTATAAAATTAAAAAATAGTGATGAAAAAGGCATTTTTGCTATATTAACTAATATTAGTCATACCGGTGCGGCTTTTACTGTGAAAGAGGATTTGGAAAAAGAATTGGGTATAACTTTTTTGGAAGACAATGAACGTACCTTCATTTTTGTGATATATATATCACCTGAGAAGCAAATAACCTTTGAAGGCACATTAAAGAGAAAATGTGATAACGAAAAGGGGAAGGAATACGGTGTGAGAATCACCGATATTGATATTGAAAATGAAAAAGTCTTGGTAGAATTTCTTGAAAAACTTGCAAATAAAGATAAAGAGTTCTATAATAAACGAAGTGGTTTTTGGTCGAAAAATAGTAAGTACAAATTAGGTGGCGAAAATAAATAATTTTATTTTTGACCACTAAGTAATGGGGGATAGAAATGGCTAAAGTAACATTTCATGAAGAACGCTGCAAGGGATGTAAGTTATGTACGACTGTATGTCCGAAAAAAATTGTTATTATGCTGGAAGATAAGATAAATCAAAAAGGCTTCCATCCGGCTGGTGTATCTGATATGGACAAATGTATCGGATGTGCATTTTGTGCCACTATATGTCCTGATTGCGTAATTGAAGTTGAAAAATAAATTCATTTATATGAAACGGATAAGGTAGGGTGACGTATTTAAAATGGGTGAAAAGTTGTTAATGAAAGGTAATGAAGCAATTGCAGAAGCTGCTATTAGAGCCGGTTGTAGGCATTATTTCGGATATCCTATTACACCGCAGACCGAAATTGCGCATTACATGGCAAAGAAAATGCCTGAGGTTGGAGGTACCTTTGTGCAGGCAGAAAGTGAAATAGCAGCAATAAACATGGTTTACGGTGCGGCAAGTGCCGGAGTTAGGGTTATGACTTCTTCTTCGAGTCCCGGTATTAGTTTGAAGCAGGAAGGAATTTCCTATGCCGCAGGGGCAGAGCTGCCGGCTGTTATTGTCAATATTGTAAGATGCGGTCCGGGTCTTGGAGGTATTTTACCGGCACAATGTGATTATTTCCAGGCTGTAAAAGGCGGAGGTCACGGAGATTACAAAATGGTGGTTTTGGCGCCTTCCAGTGTCCAGGAACTGTATGAGTTAACGGTTGAAGCCTTTAATATTGCCGATAAATACAGACAATTAACTATGATTATGGGCGACGGTATACTGGGCCAAATGATGGAAGCCGTTGAATTCAGAGATGAGGAGAACATTGTTAAAGTTGACAAGCCGTGGGCTACTACAGGAACAGGTTTAAAGAGGGAACACAATACAATACAGTCCATATATATTCAGCCTGAAGTACTGGAAGAACACAATAGAAAGCTCCAAAAGAAGTACAGGCTTATTGAAGAAAATGAAGTAAGAGTTGAAACTTATAATTGTGAAGATGCGGAAATTATTGTTGCAGCGTTTGGTACAACTGCAAGAATAGTCAATAATGTTATAAAAATGGCTGAGAAGGAAGGAATAAAGGTTGGTTTGATAAGACCTATTACACTTTGGCCGTTCCCTGTAAAGGAATTTGAAAAGTATGCAGAGGTGCCTAAAGCATTTCTGTCGGTGGAATTGAATGCCGGTCAGATGGTTGAAGATGTAAAGCTTGCTGTAAACGGTAAAAGACCGGTTTATTTCTATGGTAGAATGGGTGGAATGATTCCGACTCAAAAGGAAATTTTGGATCAGATAAAGCAAATATTAAATAAGTAAGAGGGGAATTAAAATGGCTACTGTTTTTAAGAGACCACATGCTTTGATTGATAAATCAATGCACTATTGCCCGGGATGTACCCACGGCATTATTCACAGGCTTATTGCAGAGGTATTGGATGAATTGGAAATAGAGGGAAAGACAGTAGGTGTGTCATCGGTAGGATGCACCTATAACAATTATGAATATTTCAATTGTGACATGGTACAAGCAGCCCATGGTAGAGCACCGGCAGTTGCTACCGGTATCAAGCGAGCTCTTCCTGATAACATTGTTTTTACTTATCAGGGTGACGGTGATTTGGCAGCTATCGGTACTGCTGAAATAGTTCATGCGGCTGCAAGAGGTGAAAAGATAACTACTATCTTTGTAAACAATGCTATTTATGGAATGACTTCGGGCCAGATGGCTCCTACAACTCTTATCGGTCAGGTTACTACAACTTCACCTTTTGGAAGAAAGCCTGAAACTCATGGTTTCCCTATAAAGGTTTGTGAGATGCTGTCTACCTTGGAAGGAGCTGTATATCTTGAAAGAGTGTCGGTGCATGATGTTAAAAACATAATGAATGCAAAAAAAGCTATTAAGAAAGCATTTCAAGTGCAGATGGCCAACCTGGGCTTTTCTATAGTTGAAGTATTGTCCTCCTGTCCGACTAACTGGGGAATGACCCCGGTAGATGCTTTAGGATGGATAAAGGATAAAATGGTACCTTTTTATCCTTTAGGTAATTTTAAAGGCAAGGATTTGGAGGTGTAATGTAATAATGAAGCATCAAGATGTTATTATAGCTGGGTTTGGCGGCCAGGGAATACTTTCAGCAGGAAGGATTCTTGCCCAGGCAGGTATGCTGGAGAACAAAAACGTATCATGGTTCCCATCCTATGGCCCAGAGATGAGAGGCGGTACTGCAAACTGCAATGTAATTATATCGGAAGAAGCAGTAGGATCACCGATTATAAATGTTGCTACTTCACTTATAGTCATGAACGGACCTTCCCTTGACAAATTTGAAAAGATGGTTGCCAGCGGTGGAATAATTATTGCAGACAGTTCGTTGGTTGAAAGAGCACCTGAAAGAGATGATGTAAGTGTTTATAGAATACCTGCAACAAAGACTGCTTTGGATATGGGCAGCGGTACTTTTGCTACTATAATTCTGCTGGGCAAGTTAATTGCTGCCACAAATATTGTTTCTAAAGAATCGTTTATAGAGGCTTTGAAAAAGACTCTTCCGGAGAAGAAACATTACATGATTCCCGATGAAATAAAAGCTTTAGAATATGGAATGGAGTTTTAATATTTGATAAATCCAGATAATTATTAATTATTATTGAAAAAAGGTTGCAACTATATGTTACAACCTTTTTTGCAGCTTTTTGAAAATATAAACGAATATTTATGCTTTTCTACCGCTGTTAAATATTAAATAATAACTGGCCGTAAGTCGGGAATGGCCATAGTTTTTCATCTACTATTGTTTCAAGTTTGTCAGCCACAGCTCTTAATTCGGACATCTTAGCCAATACAACATCCCTGTATATTACAGCATGTTCATAAGTGTCACCGTTGAAGTTGGCTGCATCGGAAGCGGCCTTTTCAAGGTCAGCTATTCTCTTTTTTAATTGGGCTAAAAGCGTTGAAGTTTCTTCTAAAAGCTCGGATTGGGCGCTTATATCCACATTAAGGCCTGTAGCTTTTATAGATGTTATGGTGGAAGCAATATCCCCTGTAAAGCGAATGACAGCAGGTAATATTTGGCGTTTTGCCATATCAAGCATTGTAAGCGCTTCAATATTTATTGTTTTAATATATGTTTCAAGGAGTATTTCACATCGTGAGAGTAATTCTGTTTTATTCAGAACTCCATGTTTTTCAAATACTCTTATATTTTTTTCATCAGTCAATGCCATAATCGCATCGACTGTATTGTCTATATTGTGAAGACCTCTTCTTTCGGCTTCTTTAATCCATTCTTCACAGTAATTGTTTCCGTTAAATATAATTCTCTTGTGATTGGTTACAATTTCTTTAAGCAATGACTGCAGTTCTGCATTGAAATCTGTTGCTTTTTCAAGGCGATCTGCCATCTTACTTAAAACTTCGGCAACTATTGTATTTAGCACGAAGTTTGGACCTGAAATTGAGGCTGAAGACGGAACCATTCTGAATTCAAATTTGTTTCCGGTGAAGGCAAAGGGGGAAGTTCTGTTCCTGTCCGTCGCATCTTTCGGTAATGCCGGCAGTGTACTGACTCCTATTTTAAGTTCGCCATTATTTATTGATGTTCTTGCACCGCCGTTTTCTATTTGCTCGAGGATATCTGTGAGCTGGTCGCCAAGGAATATTGAGATAATAGCTGGTGGTGCCTCATTTGCACCCAGTCTTAGGTCATTACCAGCGTTGGCAGCAGAAGCTCTAAGCAGGTCGGCATATTCATCCACTGCCTTTATTACAGCACACAGGAATACTAAGAACTGTGCATTTTCATGGGGAGTATTTCCGGGATCGAGAAGGTTTTGTCCATCATTTGTGCTCATTGACCAGTTGTTGTGTTTTCCCGAACCGTTAACTCCTGCAAAAGGTTTTTCATGCAAAAGACATACGAGTCCATGTCTTAATGCAACCTTTTTTAGCGTATCCATAATTAACTGGTTATGATCGGTTGCAACATTTGTTGTTCCGAAAATTGGGGCTATTTCATGCTGAGCAGGAGCAACTTCATTATGTTTTGTTTTGGAATAAACCCCCAACCTCCACAGTTCCTGATCCAGTTCTTTCATGAAGGCTGAAATTCTCTCTTTAAGTGTACCATAATAATGATCTTCCATTTCCTGTCCTTTAGGCGGTTTTGCACCGAATAAGGTCCTTCCTGTAAAAATCAAGTCTTTGCGCTGATCGAAAAGTTCTTTGTCAATAAGAAAGTATTCCTGCTCGGCACCAACGGTTGTAATAACTCTTGTAGTAGTAGTATTTCCAAAAAGCCGTAAAATACGGAGTGCTTGTTTGTTTAGCGCTTCCATGGATCGTAAGAGAGGTGTCTTTTTATCCAATACTTCTCCTGTATAGGAACAGAAAGCGGTAGGAATGTATAAGGTAGTATCTCTGATAAAAGCTGGAGAAGTACAATCCCAAGTGGTATAACCTCTTGCCTCGAAGGTTGCCCTAAGGCCTCCCGATGGGAAGGACGAAGCGTCAGGTTCGCCTTTTATAAGTTCTTTACCTGAAAACTCCATTATAACTTTTCCATCCACTGTGGGTGAGATGAATGAATCGTGTTTTTCGGCAGTGATGCCTGTCATTGGCTGAAACCAGTGAGTGTAGTGTGTTGCACCTTTTTCTATAGCCCAATCTTTCATGGCATTTGCAACAATTTCTGCGATATGAGGAAGGAGTGGAGTACCTTCATCTATAGTTTTCTTTAAAGCCTTGTAAGTTTCTTTAGGCAGACGTTCCCGCATGGTTGCATCGTTAAAAACGCTAGAGCCGAATTCTTCTGTGAGAGAATACGGTCGTGATTCCACCTTCGACATTTTGAAATCCCCTTTCAAAAATATAAATTTCGAATAGTTTACTAAAAAATGTATAATAAATCGGTACAGTCTTATTTGTCGTTTATAGCTTTATGTTTTATATACATAATCCAGTAAAAATTATTTCAATAGTATGCACTTTATAAAGTTTATTAATTTTGTTTATCCTAAAAAGAACGAAATAAAAGAGCGTGTCATAAAATCTGAAACGCCCTTACTTGTCGAATAATGCTTATAAACTTTATAAATATCGTTATTGAAAAGTTTATAAAGTTGTTAGCGTATTTCTTATAATATAATAATGGGTTTTATAAAAAAAAGCAAGATACAATTTTATAAAATACAAAATTTTTATCAATAAATTAGGTTATAATATTTTATTGCCACAGCCAGTGCTTGCAACGAGCAATATAATGAGTTTGTCTCGTATTTACCGATTTATACATGCAGTTTATAGAGTCTTTTAGTACCAATATACTCAATTTCTTCATCGGTATAATTTTTATAGGTATGGGTATGGTCAGAACTAATTTCAAGTTCACCTTCTATTTTATGAATATGTCCGTTTTCTGTCTTTATCGGTAATCCCGTATAGCCTGTATAGTAATGGGAATGCCCATTATAAGAGGATACACCAAAAAAAGTATGAATATGAAAACTTTCAATACCTATCATATTATCCGAAATTCCATACATTCTGTGAATATGCCCGTTGGAAGTATTGCATTCAAATTTATATTTATGAATATGCGAATGCATAAAAAACCTCCTCTAATAAGTAAAGTTATGCAAGATATTTATTAATCTGCACAAAAAGGTTTTTTTTATTTATCCAATTATTGTATTATTATTTTAACATAAACAAAAAAAAGCTGCAACAGCAGCAGCTAATCCAGTTTCAGGTTTTAAGCTATTCTATGAATATGTAATAAGTTCCATTTAGCATTTTGCTTTGACCTGTCAAGGTTATACTTTCAATTTCGTATTTTTTTGTTACTACTTCTTTTGCCAATCCCAAATAGGAAGTGAAAATATCTCCGACACCAACACTATGTTTCAAATTTTTGCTAAGGGTTTTTGTAAGTTCAGGAATTTTGTCTATGTTGGAAATTGTTCCATGCTGGTTGATAAAAGCCTTGATAAATTTGATTTGATTGTTTTTTCTTTCAATATCACCTATTTGAAAAAGCTCACCATTTTCGTTATATCCCTGCCGGAAACGTACAAAACCTTCCGCTTGTTTGCCGTTAAGCCTTTGCCTGCCTTTGTCTATATGAATGTAAAGATCCTGAAACGGGTCTTCATAATGCATATCATAAGGGACATCAATTTCAACTCCGCCAAACAGATCGACAAGTTCCACAAAACCTGTAGTATTTACTCTGACATAGTCGTCTATTTCTATTCCGAATTTTTCCTTTATTACATCGGCCAGAAAGTTCATTGAATATGATTCAAATTTACCTTCGTATTTCAAATATGGCCCGATATTATGGGCAGCGTTGATTTTATAAAATCCAGGATTGTTTGCTTTTCCGTAGATTGAAAGGTAATGCCTTACTTTTTCATTGTAGTTAATATAGAGGTCTCTTGGTATCATAATCAGTTTAAGCTTCTCATTTTCCTTGTCAATACTTAAAATGCCGATGGTATCGTAAAGCCCGCTTACTTTATCAGAACCGAGAAATAAGATGTTTTTGCTATTCTTTGAAACAAGCTCCTTTGAATAAGTTTTTTCGTTTGTAAGTCCGGGGATTGAGTCGTAGTCTATTTCGCTGGGAGTGGGTAAAGCGGTTGGAGTAGGTATGTATTTATCAACATTTTTTTTGGTAATATCAATAGGGTCAATGGTAGGTTGAACTTCGGGAGTGGGCTCTATTGCAGCAGATTTATCATTTCCCAGAAGTCCTAATTTTCCAAGAACAAAAACAGATATAGCTATTATGACAAAGGAGCTTAACCATAATATAATACTTTTTTTAATTTTATTTTTGGAATTTCTTTTTTTCCTCATTTTTTTCTCCCTTTACATTCCTTAAAGCTTAAAGCATGTTAATTATATTCTAACATATGTTCTATGCATTTCGGGCAAAAAAAACAAAATTTAAGAAAAATTTAATCTTCATGCTATGATCAAAAATACATTACACTTATATTTCGACATGTTGTTTAAAGAAATATAATGGTAATTTCAGGCTGTTTTATAAAAAAAACAGCCTATAGACTTATGTGAAATGTCATTTAACTTTTATAGAAATAGAGAAATTTTTTACCTGTTAAATAATTTCTGCAGTTCTTCATAACGTTCGTAGGTAAGCAGAGCATCTTGATCGGTATTTTTCAGTTTCACCACATAGGTCCAGCGACCGTAGGGGTATATTTTATGGATCATATGAAGATTTATAATATACGATTTATGACTTCTGAAAAAGATTGATTTATCCAACCGTTCTTCCAAATCACTTAAGCTGTCGGAGGTTATATACTTTTCATCAGCTGTATATATAGCTGTACTTCGGTTCTCACGCTGAATAAGGATAATTTCATCCATGTTAATGAAATTGATGCTCTCTTTGGTTTTAACAATCAGCTTGTCTAAAACTTTATTAGGTTCGCCGACTTGCTTTGCCGTGGGTTCATTGAGATAAGCTGCCAGACTTTTTATTCTTTCTAAAGTTTGATAAATTCTATCAAGCTTAAAGGGTTTTACCAAATAATCAAAGGCATACAATTCAAAGGCAGCTGGCATATACTCTTCATGGGCTGTTGCAAATATAATAATAGTTTTTGGATTTATATCTAATATTTTCTTTGCACATTCAACACCGTTTAAAAGGGGCATTTCCACATCCATAAAAATGACATCCGGTTTTAAAGACTCGGAAAAGCAGAGGGCGGCATTGCCGTCTTCTGCTTCTCCTATAATCTCAAAACCTTCAACTTTTGACAAAGCTTTTTTTAAAACCAGTCTCATTCCTTGATCGTCGTCAGCAATCAGTACTTTGAAATTCAAGTTCACCAGCGCCCCCTTCTAAGAGCTTTGGGCTTACCGATAATTTCAGAGAAAATAAAACCTTTAAGTATATCCTCGCTGTTCATATTTGAAAAGTTCAGCAAATCATTCAGGATATTGGTTTGTGATGCAACATTTGCTTCTTCCTGGTATTTAGGATTTTTCGTGTCATTAGTGCTTTTTGTATTTATATTGTTTTCATTTTTTCGAGCTGCAGAAGGAGCAGCATTGCTTTTTGAATTATGGATATTTTCTAAAGTTTTATTTGGTTTTCTTCTAGGCCTGTTTGGATTTAAAGTATTTTGAACCTGTCTGTTTGAACTTTGGTTTGGCCTGTTTACAGGAGTACTGCTTTGCAGAGTTCTGTTGCCAGAAGCCCTGTTTGGAGCTGTTTGGTTGGTCGGAACGCCAAGAGGAAAAATCTGGTCCAGACCAGGTTGACTAAACGGGGAACCTGGTCCTTGCATCTGTTTAAGAAGATCAATAATTTTATTAGCATTGTATTTATTATCAACCATAATTTACAACTCCTTATGATTTAACTTCTTTAGTTGCACCATCCGATTTACCGGCATTGGCAATGGAATCCCTCATCTGTGTATCTGCAATTATGTTCTGCATATTGTAATAGTCCATAACACCGATTTTACCTTCACGTAAGGCTGCTGCTATAGCTTTAGGAATTTCTGATTCAGCTTCAACAACTTTTGCTCTCATTTCCTGAACCATAGCTTTCATTTCCTGTTCCCTTGCAATAGCCATAGCTCTTCTTTCTTCAGCTTTAGCCTGTGCTATTTTCTTATCAGCCTCAGCCTGGTCTGTTTGAAGTTGAGCACCAATATTTCTGCCCACATCTATATCAGCTATATCAATGGACAGTATTTCAAAGGCTGTTCCGGCGTCAAGACCTTTACTTAAAACGGTTTTTGATATAGCGTCAGGATTCTCCAAAACTTGTTTATGTTCCTCGGCTGAGCCAACGGTTGTAACTACACCTTCACCAACACGGGCAATGATTGTCTGTTCTCCGGCACCGCCCACCAAACGGTCTATATTTGCTCTAACTGTAACCCTTGCTTTTGCCATAAGTTCAATACCGTCTTTAGCAATAGCAGAAATAACCGGTGTTTCGATTACTTTTGGGTTAACGCTCATCTGAACAGCTTCCAAAACGTCCCTGCCGGCCAGATCTATAGCAGCGGCCCTTTCAAATTCCAGCGGAATGTTTGCTCTTTGAGCAGCTATCAATGCATTTACAACTCTGTCAACATTACCACCCGCTAGGTAGTGAGCTTCCAGTTTGTTTATTGATACGTTAATACCAGCTTTAGTAGCCTTGATTAACGGATTTACAATTCTTGAAGGAACTACTCTTCTAAGTCTCATACCTATAAGGGTGAAGATTCCTATACGTACATTTGCTGCAAAAGCAGATATCCATAGTCCTACAGGAATAAAGGAGAAAAAGAATGCAATAAAAAGAATTATAACACCCAGACCAATAATAAATAATAATGCATTTTCCATGTTTAATACCCCTTTCTTGTTTATTATTTTTGTATCAAAAAATTACATTCATTTAATTTCCCTGACTACTATTCTTCTGCCTTCCACTTTTATTATTTTTATTTTGGCATCTTTTTGAATAAATTCGGCTTCTGAGACAACATCCAGCTTTACGCCGTCAAAGTCTGCAGTTCCCGAGGGTCGAAGTACAGTTAATGCTTTGCCTTCTTTTCCAACGAAAAACTTTAAGTCTTCTGTTCCTTCAAATCCTTCCTCTTTGTTCAGCGAATCGGTCAGCACCAGATTTTTTGGCAGTTTACCTTTTGTAGCAGAATAGAGTACGAAGGTAAGAGCAATACCTAAAACAATCAATATAATGATTATTAGGATAATTACATCATATAGATTTCGTGCTACCGATACTATTCCTAATATGAGCAGAATTATCCCACTTATACCAGGGGCACCGAAACCAGGGTGAAACATTTCGATAATTATCAGAATAAAACCAAGTATAAAAAATACTGCCGAAAGGAAATCAATATTGCTGAAAAGACCTACCAAATCCGGCATATAAACACCTCCTTTTAATGAAGATAAAAATATTTACGCTCTTCTTATCTGGATTTATTTGTTTATTCAGATTTTAGATTTATATAACAACTTACGGAATTAAGTATATACGAGATAAAAAAAAATTGAATAGCAATTCTCTATATTATACATCTTTAAGTCCAAACTGTCATTTTTGATGAATATAAATCAAGCATCTATGTTTTTGGGAAAAGTAATTTCAAAGGTGGTGTAATCTCCGCTGGATACTTTTATTTTACCGTTGTATCTTTCTACTGTGTTTTTTACGGTAAAGAGTCCCATTCCTTCACCTTTGCTGCCCTTTGACGTAAAGCCGGCTTCGAATATTTTATCCATTATATTTTCCGGTATTTTAGGGCCATTGTTTGTGATGGAAAAGCCGAATACTTTTAAATTTTCAAAAATATTAATTGTCAGAAGCTTATTTTCCTCAATTTCCTCTAAAGCATAAATCGAGTTATCGATAATATTGCCTAAAATTCGGCACATTTCCCAGGAAGGTACGTGAAAATTCTCCAATCTTGATGTCACTTTCAATTCTATTTTTATATTCTTTTTTTCGCAGTCCAATATTTTGGCCTGAAGAAGGGCATTAATCGCCGCATTACTGGTTTTTAGAACTCTGCTGACCTTTTGTATATCATTATATACTTGCTCAATATAATCCTCAGCATCTTTGTATTCATGCATCTCTATTAAGCTGTAAACTACTTGCAAATGATTCATGAAATCATGTCTTTGGGCTCTTAGAGTCTTATTAAGGCTTTCAAGTTGGTTCAAAGTGCTCTTAAGTACTTCATACTGTGATTCGGAGTCGGATATTGTGACGGCGTTCTTTATGGTAATATAACTATTTATAAACATGGTAATAAATATCATTGCGAAAAAAAATAAATAAGTTAAGGAATTTGATCCTATTTTATTCAATTTGTTATATATAGCGTTGTATATCAATGCACCTATGAGCACAGCTAAATGTATTATATTTAAAATAATTATGGAAATTATGGTTTTGTTAATATTGAGTTTTTTTCCCATATTTTTTAGTTCTCCGTCGTAGTTGGTTGATTAAATCAAATATTTTGCACTTTATATTATAATGTATTTATGAAAATATTACAAAAGCTATGAATAAAAAACATTATATATTATATAAAAGCAGGGGATGGAAGGAATAAAAACGAAGGGGATAACCCTTCGTTTTTGATACTGCAATATATAAAAATTAGAAAATTAAACTTTAACAATCCAGCCAAAAGTATCTTCAATTTTACCGCTTTGAATACCGGTAATAGTTTCGTAAACTTTTGAAGATATCTCACCGATCTTGCCGTCATTTATCTGAATTATTTTTCCATTCCAATTGAGTTCGCCGATAGGGGATATAACTGCTGCTGTTCCTGTTCCGAAGGCTTCTTCAAGAGTACCCTTTTCGTGGGCTTCATATATTTCCTCTATGGAAATTCTGCGTTCGGTAACTTTAACACCCATGGACTTGAGAAGTTCAATTGTGGAGTCTCTTGTGATTCCGGCTAAAATGGTACCTTCTAATGACGGGGTAATAACTTCTCCGTTTATTTTGAAAAATACATTCATCGTACCTACTTCTTCAACATATTTCCTTTCGATTCCGTCAAGCCAAAGAACTTGAGTATAGCCCTTTTCTTTAGCTTCCATCTGAGCTTTCAAACTTGCAGCGTAGTTGCCCGGTGTTTTGGCGTAACCGATTCCGCCTTTTACTGTTCGAACGTATTTATTCTCTACGTATATTTTTACAGGATTGATACCTTCTTTATAATAAGCTCCAACAGGGGAGAGGATTATCAAAAATTTGTATGTATTGGAAGGTCTGACTCCAAGGTAAGGATCAGTTGATATAATAAACGGGCGTATGTAGAGAGAAGTACCTTCCGATTTGGGTATCCAGTCCTGGTCAACCCTTACTATGGTTTTTATTGCTTCAACAGCGAAGTCAACGTCAATTGGAGGAATACATAATCTCTCGTTGGAGATGTTTACTCTTTCCATATTTTTTCTGGGTCTGAAAAGAAGTATATCTCCATTAACGCTTTTATATGCCTTCAGCCCTTCAAAAATTGCTTGTCCGTAGTGAAATACCATACATGAAGGATCAAGGCTTAATGGAGAATAAGGTATAATTTTTGGATCATGCCATCCTTTGCCTTCTGTATAATCCATTGTGAACATGTGGTCAGTAAAGTGAATACCAAAGCCCAGGTTGTGTTCATCAGGCTTTTGCTTTGGATTTTTTGTTTTTTCAATTGTGATTTGATAAGACATATCGATTAACCCCTTTCAAAAAATAAACGAAAAATATAGTATAGAATTTGAACTCCTTTATTGCCAAGCCGATGAGGGCTAGGAAAATCTTATATATTATTATGCTACTTTTTATTTTAAAAATCCAGACTTTTATAAAAATAGGCAAAGAAAATTTAAAATTCATATATTATTGATATAAATACGTTTTAGTTGTATTGCTATGGAGTTACATTATTTGCTATTATAGATGTAATAATTTTATATAATGAAGTTTTCTGTATTTCAAAATAGAGACACTTGGTACAGAAATGTTATGTCTTGAAAAATTGGGAGGAATTTATGATAGAAATATTTTATCCAAAGCATAAAGTTGACAAGGTTCAGGATATTGAGCTTAGCATGCTTAAAAATAAAGGAATAAAAGGGCTTATTCTGGACATTGATAATACTCTTGTACCGGAACATGTAGCAGAACCTGACGAAAATGTGATAAAATGGATTGAGAGGGTTAATGAAGCAGGATTTAAAGTATGTATTGTTTCTAATGCTTCCCAAAAAAGAGTAATAAAATTTAATGAAAAGTTAAAGGTTCATGCTATCCACAAAGCTTCAAAGCCCAGCAAAAAAGCTTTTTTAAAGGCAGCAGAGCTTATGGGTATAGAAGCAGAAGAAACAGCAGTTATTGGTGATCAAATTTTTACCGATATATTTGGTGGCAACAGATTAAATATGTTTACAATTCTTGTTACTCCAATTGATAAGAAAGAAGTTTTTTATGTCAAAATCAAAAGGATTGCAGAAAAGTACGTACTTTCAAAGTACGAGAAATATTTAATGGAACAGAAAAATAAAATTTAAGTTTTTGCTTAACTTCATTATATTTATATTATTATGCTTAACAAAAGGAGGTATTATGGTTATTGATTATAGTGTTACCGGAAAAACCAAACTGTTAGGATTAATCGGAAATCCCGTAGAACATTCTATTTCACCGCAGCTTCACAATTCGCTAAGTAAAATTTTAGGGTTGGATTTAATATATGTACCGTTAAGAGTGGACAAAGAAGATCTTGAGACTTTGGTTAAGGCTCTTAAAGCTACCGAATTTGTGGGTTTCAATGTGACTGTACCGTATAAACGGGAAATTATGAAATTTCTTGATGGCAATACAAAGGAAGCTATATTGATGGGTTCTGTGAATACGGTAAAAAAAATTGACGGACGATTATATGGCTATAATACTGACGGTGAAGGGTTCTTGAGAGCTTTTAAGGAAGCTGCGGGGACAGATTTTAAAGGTAAAAAGGTTGTAATGCTAGGTGCCGGAGGTGCTGCCAGACCCATTGCAGTAAAAATTGCACTGGAGGGGGCAGAAAAAATCAGCCTGGTCAACCGGACAACTCAAAAATCGGTGGAATTGGCCGAAGTTGTTAACGAAAATATCGCCGAAATTGTCCAAGTATATAATTTTGAGGATAAGACCCTAAAATTGGCCTTTGAGGAAAGTGACATAATAATTAATACAACATCGGTGGGAATGAGTCCGGATATTGACAATTCGCTTATAAGCGATACCAGTTATTTTAATGGACAGATTGTGTACGATATCATTTACAACCCCGTTAAAACAAAGTTTTTAGCTGATGCGGAAAGTAGAGGATGTAAGATAATTAACGGTTTGGGAATGCTTTTTTATCAAGGAATAAATGCCTATGAAATTTGGACAGGCGTCAAAATTTCAGAAGAAATATTAAGAGATTTATACAATTCTTTTATAACAATTCTAAATAAATAAATTTCATTATAATTAAATTTCATTGAAAATGCTGATTAAATGATAAAACCAAAAAGATTATTGATTTAATCTTTTTTCTTTTTATGATCCTTTTTCTATATTCCATATTCAAAAAGAAATCAAACATTAATTTGTAATTATGAGTACATATTGTAAATGAATGAATATAAAGTAAAAATCGATTGATGTCGATAGTATATATTGCGGTAAAAATTTCATCTCCGGAAGGCGATGAAATTTATATTATTTTTAAATATTCCTTTGAGTTTTTATAAGCAAAAATATTCCGGCACAATTAAATACGAGGAGGAAGTATTATGTTTTGTGGAAAGAACAGTATAAGAAAAAATCAAAAAGGATTTTCTATTATAGAATTAATGGTCATATCTATGATTTTTAGTATTTTGGCTGCTGCAATGCCTTATATTATTAATTATCTGGAAGAAGAAAAAGTAGATATCGACAATCTTAATGCCATTGAAATTGAAAATATAATATTGAAAAATATTAAAAAGGGAGTTATTTCTTTGGATAGTGGACCGGAGTCCATTTCAGAATTGGTGGAAAAAGAGCTTGGATCCATACCCAAACCGCGACAGAATGGTTTTGGTTTTTATTATTTTGTAGAGACAGGGAATGTTAAAGCAATGGAAATAGGGAGTACCGGAGAAGGTTGGATAAGGCTCGATTGACACCCCTTACTTTTATAGATTTATATAATATATTAAACCTTTTACATAAAAGCATTTATCTTATATAATATCAATTAAAGTATAATATACAAAAGAGGAAAAGGAAATGGAAATCGTTTTAAACATTTATTTTGCTGTTATCGGATTAATTATCGGTTCATTTTTGAATGTGTGTATTTACCGTATACCGAAAGGAGAAAATATTGCATATCCTCCATCCCATTGCGGCAGTTGCGGGCATAGACTTCATGCTTTTGACCTTGTTCCTGTTTTTAGCTGGTTGTTTTTAAAGGGAAAGTGCAGGTACTGTGGCAGCAAAATATCGCCCAGGTACGCATTGGTTGAGTTGATGACAGGAATTGTTTTTGCAATATTATTTAAGGCTTTTGGGATTTCTTTGGATTTTTTTGCTTCAGCTTTTCTGATGTCTATTTTGATACCGGTATTTTTTATTGATCTGGACCACAGGATAATACCTGATGAAATAGTTGTAACAGGACTTGTGGCCGGTATAGTTATTATAATCTGCAATGTTTTTTTTCCGTTGGATATCTACAGAGGAGGACAATGGTGGGACCCCATACTTGGAATGATTGCAGGTTCAGGTACACTATTGATTATAGGATTGATAGCGGCAAAGATTTACAAAACCGATGATGCAATGGGTGGAGGAGATATAAAAATATTTGCGCCGATAGGTATTTTTCTAGGATGGAAAATGACTTTTTTGGCACTTTTCATATCTATAGTTATTGCTGGCGTGACAAGCTTTATTCTCATTCTTTTGAAAATGAAAAACCGAAGAAGTACTATTCCTTTTGGTCCGTTTATAGTTGCAGGTACATTTATAACTTATCTCTTCGGTTGGGATATTTTAGGTATGTATATTGACGCATTGCTTTCAAGGATGTAGTTGAAGAGGTTTTGTAAAAAATATTTAATTTTATTTACCTGTTTTTCGATATTAAATATTGGAAACTGCATATTTTTTATTGTCGGGAGGGAAAAATATGGCGCAAATTAAAAACTATATGGAAGAAATAGTATTTTCTTCGATAAAAGAAGTATTAGACGATATAAAAGTTTGTTCCTGCGACAAGTGTATTTTGGATATTGCAGCTATAGCTTTAAATGAATTGCCTCCTAAGTATATTGTGACAGAAAAGGGGGAATTGTATTCCAAAGTTGATTCATTAAGGCAGCAGTTTGAAGTTGATGTTATCTCAGCCATAACAAAGGCAGCTGTACTTGTTAAACGTAATCCGAGGCATGATCAGGTATGACCTTTTGAAGTGTAAAATAACAAAAATATAAATATTGTGTTTTAAAAATATATAAGTTTAGATATAATAAGCTTATATATTTTTTATTGTCTTTTTTTTAGGAAATACAGAGGTAAATGTGAAAAGACGAGCTATTTTTCGCTATTATTTCAAAAGGTGGATGTAAATGATAAGATTTGGGCCTTCGGGAAACTCAGAAAGTTTTTATAATCAGGGTTACAAATCATCGGTTCAGATGCCTGCATGGCTCAAAAGTATGGGACTTAACGCTTATGAGTATCAATGCAGCAAAGGGGTAAATGTAGGTGAAGCTACTGCTAGAAGTATAGGCGAAGAGGCAGCGAAAAACGATATATACCTAAGTATTCATGCACCTTACTATATAAATTTGGCAAGTGAGCAGGAAGAGAAAAGGATTAATTCCAAACAATATATTATTGAAGCTTTAACTTGTGCAAAATGGATGGGTGCAAAAAGAGTGGTAGTACATACCGGTTCCTACAGAAAAGTGGACAAAAAGTGGGCACTCGATATGGCAAAAAAAGTAATGAATGAAGTATTGGAAGAGGCAAGGGAAAAAGGCCTTGATGATATAATCATATGCCCAGAAGTGTTAGGGAAGCAGAATCAACTGGGATCTTTAGAGGAAATAATAGAAATATGCAAAATTGATGAAAGACTATTGCCTACAGTGGATTTTGGACATATTCATGCCAGGAACCTGGGTTCGTTGAATTCAACGGAGGATTTTCTGGCTATATTTGAAAAGATTGAGAAGGAACTGGGGAATTTCAGATTAAAGTATCTTCACTGTCATTTTAGCAGAATTGAGTTTTCAAAGGGCGGGGAGAAAAAGCACTGGACGTTGGATGATTTGCAGTTCGGGCCTGAGTTCGAGCATTTAGCAAAGGCTTTACATATTAAACGAATGGAACCGGTTATAATATGTGAGTCGAATGCTAATATGGCAGAGGATGCTCTTAAAATGAAAGAAATATATGAATCTTTAGCGGAGGGGGATAAAGGTTGAAAAAAATATTAATAATCAACGGTCCGAATTTAAATCTTTTAGGGACAAGAGAAAAAGAAGTATACGGAACCGAAACTTTGGATGATATAGCTAAAAAGGTAGCTGAAGAAGCGGCAAAACTTAATGTGAATATAGAATTTTTCCAATCCAACCACGAGGGTGATATTATCGATAAGATTCATGCCGCAAGGGGAAATACTGACGCTATAATTATAAATCCCGGCGCTTATACCCATTACAGCATAGCTATAAGAGATGCCATAAAGGCTGTTGAGATACCCACAATTGAGATTCATCTGTCAAATATACATGCAAGAGAGGAGTTTAGAAGTCACTCTGTCATTGCACCGGTTTGTGTAGGGCAAATATGCGGTTTTGGAAGTAACAGCTATATTTTAGGATTGAATGCAGCAGCGCTGTTATAGTATATTTTTCTTGTTTATTCAACATTAAGAGTTGTAATTAATTTAAGTTAAGGTGGTAAATATGGTAAGTAAAAAACAAATAGAGAGAAGAATTAGGGAACTTCGCAGTATACTTTCTCAAAAGGGCATAGATGCCGCTTTAATTACCAAAAGAGAAAACTACATCTATATGTCCAACTTTACAGGAACTTTTGCCAATTTACTTATTACACATGATAAGGCCATACTTGTTACTGACTTCAGATATACCGAACAGGCAAAGGAGCAGGCTCAATTATATGAAGTTGTTCAATACCAGGGTAATTTGAATGTCACTCTGAACGATTTGCTGACAGCAAATAACGTTAAAATTCTTGGGTTTGAGGATGGATATATAACTTATAAAGCTTATGATGATCTTTCCAAAAACCTTAGCATAGATAAACTTGTACCTTTGGAAAGAACCATTGAGCTACTGAGACTTATCAAGGATTCTGAAGAAATTGAATTGATTAAAGAAGCAGTAAGAGTGGCAGATGAAGCTTTTTCCCATGTGTTGAAATTTATAAGACCCGGTGTAACGGAAACGGAAATTGCTGCAGAGATTGAGTACTATCTGAAGAAACACGGTGCAAGAGGCCCATCCTTTGATACTATTGTTGCATCGGGATGGCGGTCAAGTCTTCCCCATGGAGTGGCGTCAAACAGGGTTATTGAGCATGGGGACGCAGTTACTATGGATTTTGGAGCAATTTGTAATGAGTATTGTTCCGATATGACAAGAACAGTTTTTGTGGGACAGCCGAAGGAAGAACTAAAGAAAATATACGGCATTGTTTTGGAAGCTCAGAAGGCCGGAGTCAATGGTGCTGTAAGCGGTCTTACCGGGAGAGAAATTGATAAGATTGCAAGAGATATAATATCTGATGCAGGATATGGGGAAAATTTCGGTCATAGTCTTGGACATGGAGTGGGGATTGAAATTCATGAGGATCCAAGACTATCTCAGCAAGGCACCATAAAAATGAGAAACGGTATGGTGGTGACAGTAGAACCTGGAATATATGTAAGCGGTTTGGGAGGAGTAAGAATTGAAGACATGATAGTAATTAATGATGATAAACCCATGGTATTGACAAGTTCCCCAAAGGATATGATAATATTGTAGTTCATAAATTTTTATGAGAACTGAAGATTTATGAAATATAGGTAAAAAAAGCTTTTTATATGCAGTGGGTTAGCATTATTTTTCTCAGAAAGAAACTTTTTCTTGAAATTGGCTTGATTTTATTTTAATATAAACTAGGGATTTAATATATATTTAATGAGGTCTTTCAAAAAAGCTCTTCCATTGCCATTTCTGTTAGGAAGATTGGCATAGCAGAGAATATAAGTGGAATGGTTTATTTTGATTGCGACCTGATGAAAATATATATTAAAGTATTGAATTATCGGTCTCTTGGTAATGGAATTTGAGAGACAAAGGCAAAGGGAATTTCCCATAGCTTTTATGATTTCAATATATTAATTTTGGAGGGATATTTTAATGATAACTGCTGGTGATTTTAGAAACGGCGTAACTTTTGAGCTTGACGGACAAATTTTTCAAATAGTTGAATTTCAGCATGTTAAACCAGGAAAAGGAGCAGCTTTTGTTAGAACAAAGCTTAAGAATATTGTAACTGGTGCTACAATTGAAAAAACATTTAACCCGACAGATAAAATGCCTAAAGCTCATATTGAAAGAAAGGACATGCAGTATCTTTACAACGATGGCGACCTGTATTATTTTATGGACTTGGAAACTTATGAGCAATTACCCTTAGGAAAAGATAAAGTTGGAGATGCTCTTAAGTTTGTGAAAGAAAATGATGTAGTAAAAATATTATCTCATAAAGGAAATGTATTTGGTATTGAGCCACCTACTTTTGTTGAATTAAAGATAACTGCAACGGAACCTGGTTTCAAAGGTGATACAGCTACCGGTGCTACAAAACCTGCTACTGTTGAAACCGGAGCAGTAATTAAAGTGCCCTTGTTTATTGACAATGGGGATGTTATAAAGATAGATACCCGTACAGGTGAGTATATAGAAAGGGTTTAGTGGGTATAATATATCAGTAAAATGGAAGTATGTGACGTTGTTTCAAAGCTCTTCTGATAATCCGTATTACCGTGTTTATATGTGAATCTTTCAATTGAATTGATAGAATTTAAGAATCATAACTCAGGAGTGCACTTGATCAATGTCAACAGTGAGAATTAATGTAAAAAATATTGGGAAATACTGAAATATTATTACTTGCTAAATTCAAAGTAAAGGAGAGAAATCTATGGGCTTTATTAAAGAAAGAGTTGCTTACCTGAAAGGGTTAGCTGAAGGTATGAAAATAAATACTGAAACCAACGAGGGCAAACTGCTGAGTTCAATAATTGATGTTTTGGATGACATGGCACTTGCCATCGATGATATTGAAGAAGTTCAAGAGCAGCTTGGCGAACAGATTGACGATCTGGATGAAGATCTTGCAGAAGTTGAAAAGATTGTTTTTGATTGTGAAGATGATGACGAAGATGATGATATACTTGCAGAAGTAGAGTGCCCGCATTGCGGAGAGATAATCGAGCTTGAAGAAGATATGCTCGATGAAGATGCAGAATCTTTTGAGTGCCCACACTGCGGCAAAGATGTAGTAGTTGAGTGGGACTGTGATTGTGATGATTGTTGTGACCACGATGAGGATGATGACGAATAGTACTTATAAGTAATAAAAGTGTCGCAAACTACTTTTTTAAGTAGTGAGCGGCACTTTTTTATAAATTTGAATGATTACTGCAAATAAATTTGAGCTTTGCCCATATTTGATTAAAAAACTATATCAGACAATTTTTTTCAGTTAAGAATTCCCAATACCTTACCGGCATATTATGTTTTTGCAGTTTGGGATTAATTCTTTCTTTTATGCAGATATTGGTGAAATAGTTTTTCCAGAGTTTTTCATAATTGTCACTGGTGTATGAAATTAACGGTACCATTTCGTCTGAAATATCCGTAAAAATACAGCTTTTTTGGTCATATACTGCGGCATATTTTCTTTTGACATCGTGAATTACCCATTTCTGGTCTGAAAAACGATCTACAAAATGGCCGGATATTAATGGTGTTATATTATGGTCGGGTTTATACTGGGCATAATATATATCATTTTCTAATTGTTTAAATCTCAAAAGTCCAACCATTAAATGACATTCACGGGTAACTTTTTTGGCAGCAGTGTGAATTGCCAAAACTCTATCGTCCGAAAGATACAAGTCTACTTCTTTACCTTTTTTAAATCCCAACCTGACATAATTCAAAATTTTTATTTCAATATCGTTAAGTTCGGATAAATAGGCATGATATACATTTTTTAATGCCTGATGCGATATTTTTTGACCAATGCTGTCATATACTTTGGCGGCTTTTTCAGAGTCGGTTGTTATTTGTATATTTGTATCTAAAAGATTTACTTGTATGTAATCGGAGTAATATATGTGGTCAGGTTGCTCATGCCTGTAATAAGCTTCATATATAGAGGTTAGAAGACCTTCAAAGGAACCGTCGTACAAATAATTAATCATTATATTTCACCTGCCAGACTCATAAATTTGTCTTCCAAGGTGGGTATTTCACCTATGCCGGAGAATAGGGATATTTGCTCCCAATTATCCTGGGATATATGGCTTTTGTCTACAAGTGCCTGGCGGATGTGGGTTTCGTTTAAGCCTATTTTGTTGAAGTACTTGCCCTTGCAAGTTATAAAAAATCTTGCTCTTTTTAGTACAATGCCCAGTTTCTTCAGGTCATCGAAATCCAATTGCTTTACTTTTCTTGCAGCCATAATTTTTTTTACAGAGCGAACACCAACGCCCGGTATGCGAAGGAGCATTTCATAATCGGCTTTATTTATTTCCACCGGAAACAGATGCATATTTCTTAAAGCCCAACAGCATTTCGGATCAAGGGAGGTGTCGAAATTTGGATTTTCTTCATCCAGAAGTTCGCTGCTTTTAAAACCATAGAATCTTAAAAGCCAGTCGGCTTGATACAAGCGATGCTCTCTTAAAAGAGGAGGTTTGCTGATAGCAGGAAGATTGGGATTGGTTGAAACAGGGACATATGCAGAATAATAAACCCTTTTAAGTCCATAGTTTTTATAGAGTCCTTCCGACAGACGCAGAATTTTGAGGTCATGGTCGGGAGTGGCACCTACTATCAGTTGAGTGCTTTGGCCGGCAGGAACAAAATTTGAGGCCGACTTGAAAAATTTTCTGTTATCTTTTGCTTCAGCTATTTTTGAGTTTACAAATTTCATGGGTTTTAAAATGTTTTCACGTTTTTTCTGAGGGGCCAGCAGCTTAAGTCCTTGAGTGGAAGGTAATTCAATATTAAGGCTCATACGGTCCACCAGCTTGCCGGAGGCTTCAATAAGGCTAAGATCTGCACCCGGGATTGCTTTAAGGTGAATATAACCATTGAAGTTGTATTCTTTTCTGAGTATCCGTACCGTTTCATAAAGCTGTTCCATTGTATAATTCGGATTTTTAATTATGGATGAGCTTAAAAACAAACCTTCTATGTAGTTGCGTCTATAAAAATTTATAGTTAGTGCAGCTGCTTCATGGGGAGTGAAAATTGCTCTGGGTATATCATTAGACAATCTGTTAACACAGTATGCACAATCATATACGCAGTAATTGGTGAAAAGGATTTTTAACAGAGATATACATCTTCCGTCATCGGACCAGCTATGGCAAATTCCAAAGGGATTGCTGTTACCTAGTCCCCCTTTGGAATTTTTCCTGTTGCTGCCGCTTGAGGAACATGAAACATCATATTTTGCAGCTGCTGCGAGAATTTCAAGTTTCTTTTGAAGTTCCATTTTTTTACCTCCAGGAAAACCTTTATTATGCCGTTTAAAGTAATTTCCATTCTTGTAATTCAAACAAAATTATATTGTGAGTTTGAAGTCGTTGGTTTTCTATGTCTTAAGAGAATTTTATCACATATTATAGCAAAAATCAAACATATGTTCGAAATAGCAAAATTTGTAGTATCTGCTGTTAAGTTTTGTATGTGGAATATCGATAATAATAGTAAGAGGGTTAATGATATCAAGAGATTTGTTACAAATGAATTCATATAAATTGGCTTAAAAATGTTTCTAAATAACTTATGGTTTAAAACGCAGTGATATAAAAATCGGAGGCATGCTATGCTTTTATGGATAGAAAAAAATTTTATTGTACCGATAGTTATTTTGATTGTTATACTTATTATAGGTATTATTGCTTTTTTAGTTTGCAATAAGTATTTCAAAGATAAGCTTTCAAAAGCATATACAGAGCTTAAAAAAAACGATGAGCTGTTAAAAGTTGCAATGAGAAGTATAGGAGAAGCGATAATTGCAACAGACAAAAAGGGAATTGTTACCTTTGCCAATTGTGAGGCGCATAAACTTTTTTCCATTTCTAAAGACCAGTTTGTGAATAAAAATTTTAGTGACCTGCTGAGTATGTTGAAGGACCAGGATGGTTTTAGTTGTAATATTTTATTGGAAAAAGTGGTTACGAATGGAATTAAGCTGGATATAAAAAATGTCTCTGTTTTATCAATGGAAAACGATAAGGAACGAATTGTTTCAGGAAGCATTTTACCGTTAATGAATGAATCGAATGAGATAATCGGTGCATTAACAATTTTAAAAGATGTTACAGAATTGAAGAAGAATGAAAAGAAGATATATGACATGAAATATTTTGACAGAATTACCGGACTGCCTAATAAAATGTTGTTTTTCGATAAGCTGAAAACGGCTTTGGCTGCTGCTGAGAGCAGTGATACTAAGCTTGCGGTTATTGTTATCGATCTTGATAATTTTAAAACTATTAATGATACATTAGGTCATGATTTCGGAGATAAGGTACTTTTGCAAGTGGCAGAAAAAATTAAAGGACTTTTGCGGGAATCGGATACTGTAGCACGTTTAGGAGGAGATGAGTTTGTTATTCTGCAACCGGGGATAAAGGATATAACTGATGTTACAAAGGTTGCGGAACGCATTCTTGAAAACTTTAGAAATCCTTGGTTTTTGGAAGGAAGGGAGTATTACATAACGGCAAGTCTTGGAATATCCCTTTATCCAACTGACGGACAGGATGAAAAGGTTTTAGTGAGAAATGCCGATATAGCCATGTCTAAAGTGAAAGAGACAGGGAAAAACAATTATGAGCTGTTTATGGAATCAATGAAAAGAAAGATAATAGACAAATTGGATTTAGAAAGTGATTTAAGACATGCAATAGAAAAAGAAGAATTCGTACTGTTTTATCAACCGCAGATTGCACTTGCCACAGGAGAAATTATTGGTGTAGAGGCTTTGATAAGATGGGAACGAGAAGGTGTTGGTTTGGTTCAGCCAATGGAATTTATACCGGCAGCTGAGGAATCAAGTCTGATAATTCCTTTGGGTGAATGGGTTCTTAAAACTGCATGTAAGCAGAATGTAAAATGGATAAAATCAGGTATCAAACCTGTTTTAATGGCTGTCAACCTGTCTTCCAAGCAATTTCAGCAGCGTAATCTGGTTGAAATGATTGAGAGAATATTAGATGAGACAGGCATGGACCCCACACTTCTGGAACTTGAAATTACTGAAAGTACAGCTATGCAGGATATTGACTTTACCATTAAAGTATTAAAAAAATTAAAAGAAAAAGGAATACGGATTTCTTTGGATGATTTTGGCACAGGATATTCTTCTTTGAATTATTTAAAGATGTTACCGATAGATTCTTTGAAAATTGACAAAAGTTTTGTACATGATTTAACCAACAGTCCGAGTGAAGAAGCTATTGCAAAATCCGTCATCAGTCTTGCACATAAGCTGAACCTTTTGGTAGTGGCTGAAGGAGTTGAAACAAAGGCTCAACTGGAGTTGTTGAAAAATCATATGTGCGACAAAGTTCAGGGGTATTTGCTCAGCAAACCCGTACCACCGAATGAAGCTGAAAAACTGTTAAGGAAAGCAAAGAGCGAGTTGGAAGAATTTCGTGGTAATTTTTAATACCACGAAATTCTTTATGTTTGTATTTCTGCAATCGATGCAAATTACAAGGGGAGTGTAAATATTGCATAGTTTTGCAGAGTGCTATTAATTGAATTTGAATAATTGTGAAAAGTATTTACAAAATTACAAATCACTGGTTGATATAAGATGGAGAAATTATTGTTGCTAATATCAATATGTACGAGTATAATTACTACTATGATAATTTTTTGTCAAAGGGGGAATCGCTGATGAGAGCGATTGTTACAGTTATTGGGAAGGACAAAGTTGGGATTATTGCTGCAATAAGTAACATACTGGCAAATTGCAATGTAAATATTTTAGATATTTCTCAGACAACCATGCAGGATGTATTTACAATGATAATGCTGGCGGATATTTCTGCGATGTGTGTTCCTTTTTCGGAATTATCCGAGCAACTGGAGAAAAAGGGTGTTGAATTGGGATTATCGGTTAAAATCCAACACGAAGATATTTTTAATTCCATGCACCAGATATAGGGGGGAATTTTGTGATAAAACCTTTTGAGATAATTGAAACAATAAAAATGATTCAGGAAGATAATCTTGATATAAGAACCATTACAATGGGCATCTCTCTTAGAGATTGTGCAAGTCATGACGGAAATGTTGCAAGAAGAAAAATATACGATAAAATAACGCGTCTTGCCGCCAATCTTGTAAAGGTTGGAGAGGATATTGAAAAAGAATACGGTATTCCCATCATTAATAAAAGGATTTCTGTAACCCCGATATCATTAATTGCCGAAAGCTGTGATGATGACGATTATGTGAAATTTGCACAGATTATGGACAAGGCTGCCGATGAAGTGGGAGTAAACTTTATTGGTGGTTTTTCCGCTTTAGTGCACAAGGGATATACCAATGGCGACAGAAAACTTATACAGTCTATTCCGGAAGCTTTGAGTATAACAAATAAGGTATGTTCTTCGGTTAATCTTGCTACAACCAAGACGGGAATAAACATGGATGCAGTAAAGGAAATGGGGCAGATAATTAAAAAGTGTGCAGAGCTCACAGCTGACAGAGGTGGACTGGGATGTGCCAAACTGGTTGTATTTGCCAATGCACCGGAGGACAATCCTTTTATGGCGGGTGCCTTTCATGGAGTAGGTGAACCGGAATGTGTCATTAACGTAGGTGTAAGCGGACCGGGTGTCGTAAAAAGTGCTTTGGCAAAAGTTAAAGGTGCAGATTTTGAAACGGTTTCCGAAACAATCAAGAAAACGGCTTTTAAAATAACCAGAATGGGACAATTGGTAGCAATGGAAGCGTCAAAACGTTTGGGAGTTTCCTTTGGGATTGTAGACCTGTCATTGGCGCCCACTCCAGCCATCGGAGATAGTGTAGCCCATATTCTTGAAGAAATGGGTTTGGAGAAATGCGGAACGCATGGAACTACTGCCGCATTGGCTCTATTGAATGATGCAGTTAAAAAAGGTGGTGTAATGGCATCATCCTTTGTAGGAGGATTGAGCGGAGCGTTTATTCCTGTCAGTGAAGATGCAGGAATGGTTAATGCGGTTGTTGACGGTGCTCTTTCAATTGAAAAACTTGAAGCAATGACTTGTGTATGTTCTGTGGGACTGGATATGATTGTGATTCCGGGAGATACAAGCAGTGAAACCATTTCAGCTATTATTGCCGACGAAGCTGCCATTGGAGTTGTAAATAATAAAACCACCGCAGTCAGAATTATTCCGGCACCGGGAAAGAAAGTCGGTGATATGGTTGAATTTGGAGGGCTTTTAGGTTCCGGACCTGTTATGAGAGTAAACCAATTCAGCAGCAAAGAATTTATAGACAGGGGAGGACGTATTCCTGCACCTTTGCACAGCCTTAGAAATTAAGCTCAAATTTATAAATAAAGTAATTAAAACTTCTTACTGCAATATAAAAGAAATATTTTAAATACACTGTTAATAGGAGCTTTGAGCTCCTATTAAAATTTTGCCCTTCTTGTTAAAAATTTAAAATTTCCTGTCAGATTTCTTCCAATTATACCGAATATAATAATTGAAATGAATTGAAACTTGAAAGAAGGTGATTCATTGGATTCGATATTACTGGATGATTTAAAATCTGACGCTGAGAAAGGATTAATGCAGCTTATGGATACATATATGGGACTTATATATACCATAGTTAAGAATAAGCTTGGAGACGTTTGCTGTAAAGAAGATATTGAAGAATGCGTCAGTACTGTGTTTTATGAGTTTTATAAACAGCGTGAAAATATTGACTTAAGTAAAGGCTCTATAAAGTCATTTCTTTGTGTTATAGCTAAAAGGAAGGCTATTGACTTATATAGAGAAAATACGAAACTTATTAAAAATATTGTACAAGGGAACGAAAGTTCAATTGAACTTGTTGAAGGCGAAGAATTACCGGATTTAGAAACAAAACATGTACTGATTGAAGCTATAAAGAATTTGGGTAATCCGGACAGTGAGATATTTATCCGCAAGTATTATCTTGGGCAGAGTACAAAGGCAATTGCTCAAGCCTACGGTATAAAAGCCAATACCGTTGACAAAAAGATATCAAGAGGTCTTGTGAAATTAAGGGAATCATTAGGAGGTGTGTTATTGGATGGATGACAGAATAATTAATGAATTGGATAATCTGGATGTAAGTGAAACCGAACAACTTTTAAGCTCAATTAATGCTTCTGAGTTTAACGTAGAAATTGATAAGGATACCGCCAACAGGATTAAATCATCGGTATTACATAAAGCAGGAATATCGGAAGCAAAATGCAAAAAAGCATTAATACCAAAAAAATCGAGGATTTTATTGATTGCTTTGATATTAAGTATTATTGAGATACTCTTTTTTACTTCAGCGGCTTTTGTTGCATGGATGGACGGATTCCTCGGAGATTCGGGAATCAACTTAAGTTTTGGCGGCATAGTTCCAACCGTATTTTATATTTTTATGTTGAGTGTTTTATCCCTTTGTGTATATAAAGTTATGTTTTATGCAGACAGTGAAAAAATTAACATTGCAAAGATTGTGCCTACAAATAAAACAACTTTAAGTTATGCGGCTTATTTTGTATTGTCTTGGGCAAGTAAAATTTTTATCTTTGTATTATTTTGTAGATTATTTGAGAAAATAATAAACCATTCATTTTTCTATAGGTTTGAAATATCCTCAATATTGCTCGTACTTATACTACTGATAGCAGTTTTCTCTGTGGTGGATATGATTATTGTTAAGTTGAAAAACTTGCTAATATTGAGGTTTGACGATAATTATAAATTTAAGTATAAATGGAAACTAAGCATGAAAGCTTTTTGGATAGAAATATTGAAATACATTGGAATAATCGGTTATTTAATTTTGATAATTGGTTTTAGTGTTGAAAGAGTTTACGGTAATGGGTTTGTTTCGATTCTAAACGGATTTGTACTGTTTTTTGCTTTTAATATTTTTATGACTGTTATTGTACAGTTGGAGAAAAGATGCTGCCTTCAAGTAGATTTAAAGGCTGAAACAGCTTTATCCGAAAATAAAATAGAGAAATCAGAAGTAGAAACTGTAAATAAAAGAATGTTATTAAAACGTCGTGCTTTTATATTGGGATTATCGGCAGCAGCCTCAATATATCTGCTTTGTTTGCTTGTTCCTTATGTTGTTTACCCGAGATTGATACATCAGAAACCTTTTTTGGAGACTTTTTCAAATAATAATGAAGTTGATGATTTTTTTGAACGTCGCAAGCTTCCTTTTATACCAGAAAGATTATATTCAGATGTAAGTAATGTAACAGAGTCTTTGTTTATGTTTAACAAATTGGCTGTTGGGGCTATAATCAATAAACTTGATTTGGATTTCTTATTTGCAGATCTTACAAGAAACTATATTGCTCAAGCCGTTAATTCCATGGATGGTAATTTATATGGAGGTATCGAGGATGTTGCTGCTGGGACATTAACAAAATCGAGTGATGATTATTCAACTACCAATACTCAGGTTGAAATGGTGGATGAAGCTGATGTAATAAAGACTGACGGGGATTATGTGTATTATCTGAATGACAGTAAGTTGTTTATTTTGAGAGCTTATCCACCGGAACAGATGAAAACAGTTTATAAATATGATTTTTTACAGGAAAATTTATATCCTTTGGAATTGTTTCTGTATAAAGACCATGTTGCTGTTGTCTTAACCGATGATTACATAGATTATCAGTTAGAAAAATGGTATAAAGAAAATACTAGCAGTACATTTGTGAGAATTTACAATATAAGTGATCCTACAAATCCTATTTTGGAGAGAAGCCTTAAGTTTGATTACCCGTATTTGACGTCCCGACTTATTGAAAACCATTTATATATTATTACAACGGCATATATCGATTATGGACAATCCAAACCCGGTTATACGGACTCTACCTTAGGCGAATCAAGAAGGGAAATTAACTATAAAGACTTATTCCTTATGCGGGGAAAATTTAGTGATAACTTCAGGAAAATTAATGTTGTGGCAGCTTTACCTATTGATAATCCAAACGGTGAAGCTCAGGTTAAAGCCTATATAGGTGGAGGCGGAGAAACAGTGTATGTATCTACGGAACATATTTATATTGTGGAGACAAATTTAAGTACATTTATCCAAGCACCGATGGAAGATTTTTTCCATTGCCTTGTCGATGATGATTTTGACGGTTTTAATTTCTTAAACTATGGAACAAGCATTTACCGTATAAAGATAGAAAATGGAAATATTGGTGACTTTGACAGTGCCTTTGTTCCGGGAATGGTGCATAATCAGTTTTCAATGGATGAGTATGATGGGTACTTTAGAATAACCACACAAAAAGGCAAGTGGCAATATGCTTCCAGTAATGTTTATGTTCTTGATGCTCATATGAATGTGTGCGGTTCATTGGAAGGGCTTGCGCCGGGGGAAAGTATTTATGCATCGAGGTTTATGGGAGATCGGCTTTATCTTGTGACCTTCAAGACTGTAGATCCACTGTTTGTCATAAGTCTGAAGGATCCGAAAAAGCCTAAGGTTTTAGGAGAGCTGAAGATTCCAGGTTACAGTGAGTATTTGCATCCACTGGATGAAAATCATATTATAGGGTTTGGCAAGGATACTGCCGGTGGGAATGAGAATTTTTCCTTTTATCAAGGTATAAAAATGGCTATATTTGATGTGTCGGATGTCAATAATCCAAAGGAGAAATTTGTTGAGATAATTGGAGACAGGGGAACCGAATCGGAACTATTAAGAAATCACAAGGCATTGATGTATATGAAGAACCTTGAATTGATGGCATTCCCGGTAACTCTTTACGAAAAAAATGAAAAAAGTTCAGCTGGAGCTTATGGAACATTCTCATATCAAGGTGCCTATGTTTATAATGTAAATAGTAACGACGGTTTCAAACTGAGAGGGAGAATTACTCATTTAGATTACTTTGAAGAAAATGAGTATTACGGTGGATACATAAACGAGAATAAATCGTTTATTAACCGTATTATTTATGCCAACGATTCACTGTATACCTTTTCAGGGGATAAGGTTAAGGCAACACGATACAGTGATATGAAAGAGATTTCTGAAATAGAGCTCGAATAATATTTATAGCTTTTATGAAGAAAAGGGGTGCTGCAACAAGCGTTTGTAGTATCCCTCTTTTTTTGGTTTTTCAATGCTTGATCGATCTATAAACTGTATTACTAAATGAAGAGATTTTCAGTGTTTGTTTTCATTGACAGAAAGAAGTACAAGGATGTTGAAAATAACAGGTTGAATTTAACGTTGACATTGAAATTATAAATTAGTATAATTGCTTATCAACATATTAGGTGGTTGTGTTGTGATGAAGAATATATGTAAAAGGCAGCTGGATATATTTAGGGCAACGGTTTTTACTACATACAAAGAGTGGGTGGCTTATAGGAGCCATATGGCTGTATCGGTTTTCGTGGGACCTGTATTTTTCATTGTACAGGTATTTATCTGGAATGCCATATATTCAACTCGGGAAACTGTCACAGGATTGACTTTAACCCAAATGCTTACCTACTACGGTATCGTAAATGTTATAAACTATCTTACCTATGATTCGAGTGATATGGATCTTCAATGGCATATTAGAACAGGTGGATTTATAACGTTTATGTTAAGACCTATTTCTTATTTTTATTATGCGATTTGTCAGAAAATAGGCCACAGGCTGTTGGCATTATGGGTTGAGTTTATACCGGTATATGCTTTGTTTTTATTTGTTTTTAAAATTAACCTTGTGCCTGCTAGTTTTTTTTGGACTTCGCTGTCGGTAATGTTAAGTTTCTTACTTGTTTTCCTTACAAATTTCTGTATTGGGATAACTGGATTCTGGCTTACTAAAACAGAAGGCTTAAGAAGAGCCTTTCTGGTATTGAGGGATGTATGTGCAGGGAGTCTGCTGCCGCTGACACTTTTTCCGGGATTTATTCAAAAAATATTGTTTTATATGCCCTTTCAGTTTATAGCTTATGTTCCTATAAGAGTTTTTATGGGTTCTTACGAGCTTGCCGGAATAAGTATGTCCATTCCTGAAGTAGTAGGATTGCAGGCAATATATGTTGTAATAATGTTTTTGATATACAAACTGTTATGGCATTTGGGAACAAAAAGGTTTACGGGGGTGGGTGCATGATAGATGCAGTTCGATTACACCTTCAAGGTATTAAGTCTGCTCTTGCAGTGAGAATGGCATACCGTGCAGATTTTTTTATCAGTATTCTAATTATGCTTATTGTGGAAGCATTTGGTCCTTTAGTGACTTATCTCGTTTATAAAAACGGTGCATCACTGCCGGGATGGAGTATGTATGAAGCACTGCTTATTCAGGGAGTATTTATGCTGTCTAGGGGGATTTCTTTTCCGTTTTTTTTCGGTATGGTATGGAATACAATCCAAAGGGTGCAGGAAGGTACCTTTGACCTGCTTCTTATTAAGCCAAGGTCGGTACTCCAAATGATTATTGTAACGGGATTCGATTCTGAAGACCTTGGAAAGTTATTGGGAGGAATAGTATTATTTTCTGTTTCGCTGGCTAATATTCCTTTTCCAGGTTTGCTACTCTGGCTGAAATTTGCTGCACTGTTCTTTGTGTCTTTAGTGGTAATGTTTGGATTTGGTCTCATCCTTTCGGGATTGGGAATAGTGTGGATTGGCAATTACAGAGTGTATGAGATTTTTTACTCTATAGCCAATTTTGGAATGTATCCTGCAAATATTTTTTCAAAAGCTGTCGTAACTTTTATAACCTCTGTAATACCGATTGCAATGTTAGGTTACATTCCGGCATCTCAGTTATTGGGAAGACCGGCAGAAGGGACTTTAATTGCGGTGGTCGTGAGTATTATATTTTTATTTGCTAGCTTATTGTTCTGGAAAGCAATGTTTAGACGATATAACAGTGCAGGTGGTTGATTATGATAATTAAGGTTGAAGATTTAAAGAAAACTTACAAATCTTACGAAAGGGGAAACACCCTTGGGGAGGCAGTAAAGAGCCTTTTCATCAGAAAAACCAAATTGGTTGAAGCAGTGAAAGGAATTTCTTTCAGTATAGACAAGGGGGAACTGGTGGGATTTTTAGGTCCTAATGGTGCGGGAAAATCTACAACTCTGAAAGTCTTGACCGGAATTCTTTTTCCTACCAGTGGAAAAGTTGATATATTGGGATATACACCGTGGAAGGACAGAAAGAAATATGTGGCCCATATTGGTGCGGTATTTGGGCAGAAATCGCAGCTTTTATGGGATATACCACCCTTGGATGCTTTTAATCTAAATAAGGCTATTTATTCCATACCGGATAGCGAGTTTAATAAAAGACTAAACTTTATGGTGGAATTATTGGAAGTGCAGAATATTGTGAAAAAACCAACAAGGCTTTTATCTTTGGGTGAGAGAATGAAATGTGAATTTATAATGGCAATGCTGCACAATCCTGAGATTGTATTCCTTGATGAACCAACCATTGGACTGGATGTAATTGCAAAAGAGAAAATCAGGGAGTTTATCCTTGAAATGAACAAACAGGGAGTAACCTTTATTCTCACAACCCATGACCTTGGAGATATAGAGCAGCTTGCCAAAAGGGTGATAGTTATAAATCACGGTGAAATGATTTTCGACGATACAATTGAGGCGCTAAAGAGTCATCTTGGAAGCAAAAAGCTGGTATCCATATCTACCCAAAGGCCATTGCCGGCATTGGAAATGCCGGGTGTAATGGTTAAGAATAAATTATCGGAATTTAATGCGGAATTGGAGTTGGACGCTAGCATAACGGAACTCAACCGGTTCATTGATTATATAAACAGTAGCAGTACTATAAAAGATATGACCTTACAGGAGCTTCCCATTGAAGAAGTTATAAAGAAGCTTTATACAATTTAGCAGGAAAAAGAGATTGAATAAGTTTACTACCGTATAAAATACACTGCAAGTCGTACTATTATTTTGAAGAATTGAGATTCTAATTTTACCGGTCTGTTATTACACCAGTATAGAAAATTCTCTATACTGGTGTAACCTTTTTGTACAATCCTGCGTTATAATTAATAGAAAAACATCCTGAGGGAAATATGGATAATTTTACTGCTTGATATTTTAAGATGTATTGGTGGTGTTAAACAGGAATATTTTTGATTTTTTGCGGAAACCGGATTTAAAGAAAATTTTAATGCTAAAAAAGACATAAATCCTCTTTATTTTATATTATACACCCTGTAGTTTTTTCTGTTTTCACGCTGCATGATGTATTGCTGAACTCATCTCTTGATTATCGGATGGATATGTTTTACAGAGGTATGGAATTCGATAGGTTAATTGAGTATTCCGCAAGTTTTTTTGAAAAAGAGATTGACGAAGCGAAAAAACAGTAAAGATTTTTATTGAAGTATTTGATAAACTTAAAATATCATAAAATTTAAAGAGATACCGTAAATAGAGATTAATTGCACAAAATGGATATGAAAATTGAAATAATAATAGACTATATTAAAGGGAGGTCAAAAGATGAACCCTTTTCAAGTAAATTGCAGTGAATTAATTGCAGATTTTGGTATTCATGATGACAAAGAAGTACGAAATATTCTTAATCTGTTGGTTTCAGAATATGATATTGAAATATATTTTGAAATTGAAGCATTAAGGGAAGAGGGATTTTTCTTTAATGAGAATAGATGTTTTAATGTTTTAGTAGATGATATAACGTTTAATGTCAGTATAAGTAGCTTTGAACATTATGATGAAATTTGGGTTGTAAAGTGTAATGACAAAGGAAATTTAGGAAAGATAATTGAAAGCATTGGGAAATATCAAATTCAAAGATATGGTAAAATAGAATTTGTTGCTTCAAGTTCCATAGCCAAGAAATTAATAAGTGAAATACTTACTGTGCACCATGTTATTTGCAATCCAAAGATTTTATTGAGACAATAAACTTTGATGAAGTCTTTGATTTCAGTATAATAATTGGAAATGATAAATATGTGACTACACTTTGCTATGGTTCTAATGGGTATGGTGATACATTGGGATGGTATTTTGACGCGGAAGACTTTGACCAAAAGACTTTTCCTTTTTATGAATGGGCTGAGAGAAATTATAATGCTAAAATCAGGTCGTTTGGTGGTGGAAGTCCGGATATATATATGAATTATAAAGAGAATCCTGAAAAAGAAGGATTGAAGAAAAAGCTATGATACTATCGGTAACACCAACAAATAAATGTGATAAGGAAAATCGCTGCGAATATTGTTATTTGTCTCAGAAGACAGAAGAGGCATCCTTTGAACAATTATATCAAAAAATGTCTGAGTTGCTTGAGATTCATAAGCCAAGCATAGTAACTTTTGCTTATAATAAGGGATTCTCGCCTGATTTGTTCGGGAAATTGCTTGAAAGAGCGCATAGACAGGCTGAGGTATCTGTTACTTTGCAGACAGATTGTATTATGGTTTTTGAGAGTATTATTAAAGATATTGATTATGTAGCATTGTCACTAAATACTTCTAATCTTAATGAAGTAGATATAGAATCAATTACAAATGAATTAAGAAGAAAGAAAAACATAAAAATAGGGATAAACTTTTTGTTAAATGAACTACCAACCTTAAGGGATATAATTGCCTTCTTTAAAAATCAGCAAGATTGCTTTGAACAATTTCATTTTTTAATTCCAAAAAAGTATTGTATACCTTATGAGCTAGAAGATGCCATTAATATAATAAAGATTATGAAAATGATGTTCCCTGGTAAAGTTTTTGTTGATGAATGCTTAAAAACTATTATTACAAATACTCCATGCAGTAGAAATGGAAATTTGCTAAGTTTAAATGCTGATGCATCAGTTACTATGTGTTCGTTTGCAGATAATGATGATGAGAGAATAATAGTAGAAAGATGCACGTATTTGTTAACATCTTGATTTTCGCAAGCATAGTGAATTACCTTGCAGAATCAATACTGAATTGCCTAAATTTATTTTTAACATTCTAGTCATAATAGAAAAATGAAAAATTAATGGACGATATCAGTTAAAAGAAAGAGGCTTTCGAAAGTTTGTATTTACTAATCCTGTGATTATGAAACAAGTCGTAAAAGACTTATAGTATAGCGCTTTTTTGTTTTATACCTGTGGTGTAAATAAAAGATAAATAATATTTCCTTGAATTGCTAATTAGTATGATATAATAAGAGGTAAGTTTTGGCGATTCAATGTTTAAACAAATTTAAATCCTTTATAAAAATTATTAAGACACGGTGAATGGTAGAAACGATTGTAGAATTCTATTTGTCAGTTTTGCTTTTAGGTTGATATTTGGAATATATTGATTCCAGGTCATGGATAATTGATCAGGTTGGTATAAAAGAAAAAAGTATATGAAATTTGATTTGTGAAGAGGTATTTATGATTTACCGAGCTGAGCCATACACGCTGATGATATTTAATGCAGATAATGGTATTACTGCCGCAATTTCCGGCAATGAGCTATATAGCTTAAAAGAATATTTAAAAACCGGGATTCAAAATGAGTTTATATCCAGATTAATTAACCTTGGATTAATATCTTCTGATATGTCGGAATATGAAACAGAAAAATTGCTTGATGAGATTGATAGGACAGAAAAAGTCAAGGCACCTTTAAGATCTTTTGCTGTTCCGGAATCTATACATATTGATATAACTGCAGTTTGTCCGCTGAAATGCACGCAATGCTATAAAAGCAACTCACAGAATGTTGAAATGTCTTTTGAAAAGTTCTCATGTTTAATAGAACAGGCAAAAAACTTGGGCGTATTTCAAATAGCTTTAGGTGGTGGTGAACCTTTAGTTGTTAAAGGTTTGGCAAAATTCGTAAAAAAGGTAACATCCTGCGGAATGGCATGTACAATAACATCAAGTGGTTATGGTCTGACAGTGGAACTGCTTGAGCAACTGAAAAAGTCCGGTGTTAATCATATACAGATATCTCTGAACGGCTCTACAAAAGAAATTAATTCACGCTCTCGCGATGGGTTTGATGAGGCAATTTCAGCGTTGAATATACTGGCAGAAAGTAGTGTGCCATTCGGAATAAACTGGGTTGCGAGAATGGATAATGTATATGATTTTGAAAATGTTGTTGCTTATGTGAAAAGCCTAAAGGCTGATAATATCAATATTTTGCGGTATAAACAATCGGTCAGGGAGGATTATTGGAAGAATGTACTGAACAAAGATGCTTTTAACTATCTTGTGACTACCATTAAAAAGGTTAAAGGAATAAAAATAAAGATTGATTCTGCCTTCTCCAATATTCTGTGTCAACTTTACGGAAATCAGGTTAATTCTGTCAACTGTGGATGTGGGGCTGGACGCAGATTTATGATGATAGACCCTTGGGGAAGATTTAAACCATGCAGTCATCTGAGTTTGGTTTCGGAAGAACAAGATATACAAAAGTACTGGATAAATTCACCGGACCTTGAAAATCTCAGGCAAGGAGAGGAATTTATTCAAGGCGACTGTAAAAAATGCTCCTATTTAATGGCCTGCCGCGGTTGCAGGGCAATTTGTGAACAAATATACAATGACATAAATGCAGGAGATAATAACTGCCCTGTATTTATTGAGAAGGGGAGGATTTAATTGTTTACTTATTGGAAAGGATATGAAATTGATGGCTCATCTACAACTTATAATATTGTTATTCCTCAACGGGAATTAATGGTTGAAGTTTTGCAATATATAATGAGTCTTAAGATTATCGACCGTAACGAAAATATCAACATTTCATACGCAGAAACTGGTGATAATTTATCAAAAAATGTAGTAAGAAAGGATAATATTTATAAATTTGAAGAATGGGGAAAGATATTGGAGATAATAAGAAATCCATCTATACTGGATTTCCATATTAATATATATTGTGTACATCCCGATAAGCTTTTTCCTCAGATTCGAAAAGAAATATATAGCTTGTCGAGAACTCGCCCTGGTGCTGAAAACAAAGCATATAGCTATAAAAAACCAACAATTAGTCCTTTTTACTATGCCCCGAATTTTGAAATATGGATTGATGTTTCATTTCATGATCATAAAAAAACTGTGGAAGATTATAAGCCTGAAGGATTGATGTTTAATGAAAAGGCACTTGTTGATAATTTGAGAAACAAACATTTAACGATTAAATTGGGATGCGGACCTGGTTTTATATATGAATATGCAGCTTTCATTATGTCAAAGATAGCAGAACGTTTTCCCGAAGTTGGAATTGATGGTGGAATAGATTGCGCCGGAGGTTTTATCGACGGATGTACATATTCATGTAATTTATATGATTTCGAAAGGATAACACTTACAACAGAGAATCTTGCTCAAACAATAATACAAATATTTGAAAAACTTGAGATTAAACCGATGAGGCGAGTAGGAAAATACGGTTGGGAACATGAAGAGTGTTCAACTCTTGTGTTATATAACTTATTTGATGTTGACAGGTGGCAAAATGAGTATATTGGTGAGAAAGCCAAGATAATTAAAAATATTTCCGGCGGAAAGCAAGAGTATACTCCGGAGGAATATGAGCAATTTGTAAAAAAAATCTCAGAAGTTGAGTTGTTTAATAGTATAGACTTTACTTATTATTGTACTTGCTGCGTTAAAATTAAAGATGAGCTTTGTGCTTTGACTTGTATAAAAGAAGAGGGAAGAATATGGCTGGAGTTTAGAGTGATTTCAGAAATTAGGGAGGAGTTTGAAAAAGAGCTAATATCTTGTGGGATATCTATTAGATAATCCGTAATAGAGTATTGAATGAAAAAGTTTACGAATCAACAAAAATTTATAGATTAAAAACTTTGACTATAAGTAAAAAAGAAAGAATTGAAAAATGAAAATGGAGAGAGTATGGTATACAACGTTTTGTCCGTTTTTATCGGTTTATTCTTAACACCGGTGATGCTGATATGGTTTTGGAAAAACAAGCCTTTATGCCTGATTGAATGGATAATAAATTTTTTGCTGGTGGGCTTATTTATTGTGTATATGTACTTTGCAGGGCTTTGGGCATATATTACGGGGTACTATGCAAAGTATTTGGTTATAATTTTATTTGCTGTAATATCGTTTTTAACATTCATCAAAGCAAGGCGTTTGAAATTTTTATGTACAACTTCTGTTGCGACTAAATTTAGCTTTGGATGCAAGATATTTATTGTATTTATTTTCTTACTTATAAATGTGAGTATTATCTTTTCTTTTCGAAATAAAGAAAAGGATATTGTAAATCTTTCATTTCCTTTTAAAGACGGTATATATTATATAGCTCATGGAGGGAATAACACAATTTTAAATTATCATAATTCAAGAGATTATATGAAGTATGCTCTGGATATTGTAAAGCTTGATAAATTTGGGTTTAGAGCAAAGGGAGTTTTTCCGAGAGAACTTGAAAAGTATAATATATTTGAGGAGGAGGTCTATAGTCCTTGCAGCGGTACGGTAATAGAAGCAGTTGACGGGATGGAAGATTATCCTCCAGGTGTATATATGCTAAACAAAAGTATGGCTCGCCCCAATTATATTGTAATTCAAAGTGGAGATTTGAAAGTGTTGATGTCACATTTTCAAAAGGATTCAATTAAAGTGAAACCAGGAGATACAGTTAAAGAAGGTCAGTTAATTGGAAAAGTTGGAGATTCGGGATTGTCATTTGAACCTCATCTGCATATACAAGTAACGAAAGATGGACATGGTGTTAAATTTATGTTAAACGGCATGCATCTAAAAAGAAATGACAAAATGAAAATAGATTAATGGATAATAAAATATCCATAAGGACAGTTGCTTCAAAAAAGTGATGATTTCTTTGATAAATTAAATATAAAGTTAATAGGAGAACTATACAATAAGCAATAGAAACCCATTTTTTATTATATAGTTCTCCTATTTTTTTAGAGTATCTATGCCTTGTCTTTTGGTTTTGTGATATAGAATTTCTTTTCGTTCAATTTATCTTCCACTATCCTCAAAGCTTCCCCAAATCTTTGGAAGTGTACAATTTCTCTAGCCCTTAAAAACTTCAAAGGTTCAATGACATCAGGGTCGTCGGCAAGGTTAATAAGATTTTCGTAGGTGGCTCTTGCCTTTTGTTCTGCCGCCAGGTCTTCATACAAATCGGCAATAGGGTCGCCTTTTGATTGCAGATATGCCGCTGTAAACGGAACGCCGGATGCACTTACCGGATAAACTGCGTGGTCATGGTCGGAGTAATAAGCTCCAAGGCCTTCTTTTTCAAGTATATCGGCTGGAACACCTTTTGTAAGCTGATGAACTATAGAACCTATAATTTCAAGGTGAGCCAGTTCTTCAGTTCCTATATCGTTATCTAAAATGCACATCTTTATTCTAACAAAAGGGTATTTTACCATTCTTTTTTTATTCGTATTCTACCAATATAAGTAAATCTATCTATTATTTTACTTGTAATAATTTATATATTTTTTCTATTAGTAACATTATTTCAATTATATAACAATTAACATAAAATAACAATATTTATAACTAAAGTTAAAATTTAATTTTAATAACAATAATTCAAATTAATTACAAATTCTAAAATTTAACATAATTAGTAATATAAAATCCATATTATTACAGTAAAATAATGTTAATATGAAATATTATTAATTATAGAATTGCATAAAAAATATATTGCTAAAAATGGTATGTAATGTAAAACTTAAAAATTACGATTATATAAGCATAATAAGCAATATAACATATATCCAAAATATTACATGGTAAAATATGTATTCATAAATTGAAATTAAAAAGTATAAAAAAATGCAAAATTATAATTGTTGTTAAAATTTGCTATTTACAAATATGTAAAAAATAATCAAAAATTAAAATTTTTAAGTAAATTATAAAAAAATAACATAAAATTAAAAAATTAGAATAAAAGAAAAATATTAGAAATAGTAATAAATAGAAAATTTAAAAATAATTAGATAATTTTAAATAAATAAGAAGTAAAGATAAATTATGTAATATGATAAAATAACAAAATATTAATATAAAAACAGATATAGACCTGCTACCGCTTTAGAAAATCCTGCAAACTTAGATAAATAGCGGATTTTAGGTGATTTTTTATTAAAATGTCTGCATTTTCTATATTATGAAATAACAAATTAATCAAGCAAACATCTAATCGTAAAAAATATTGCAGTAGTTGCTGGAAGAAACGACATCAAGAATTAAAAAATAAATGGAAACGTGAAAAATGGAATAAAGGAAGAAAAGCGAAATAACTAATAAAACCATATGAAAGATAGATATAACAATAATTTCGAGGTTTTTTCTAATTTTTATTTATCAGAATGGAAATAAAGATAAACATAGAAATGTTAAGGGTTTAGAAAATCCCGCAAACTTGCATGAATAGCGGATTTTGAGATTTGCTACCCCATTTCTCTATTAATGGAAAAGAAAAACAAAAAGAATATAGACAAAAGCGTGTATGTTTAGAAAATTCTGCAAACCTGCATGAATAGCGGATTTTGAGAAAAAATAAAAAATTTTATATAATGAATAGATTATTAATTAAGCAAACATCAAACCGTAGAAAATATTGCAGTAGTTGCTGGAAGGATGTATTAAAACAACAATGGAGAGAAGCATCTTATAGATATCGTCATAAATTAGAAAATCCTGCAAACCTGCATGAATAGCGGATATTAGGTGATTTTTTATTAAAATGTCTGCATTTTCTATATTATGAAATAACAAATTAGTCAAACAAACATCCAACCGTAGAAAATATTGCAGTAGTTGTTGGAAAGAAGTACATAGAAAACAAGATAGAGAGTATCAAAGAAGAAAATATTATTCTCGACTTTTAGAAAATCCTGCAAACTTGCACAAATAGCGGATTTTAAGATTTGCTACCCCATTTCTCTATTAATGGAAAAGAATAAATTAAGCATATAAAGATAAATATACTAGAAGTTTAGAAAATCCTTGAAACCAGCATGAATAGCGGATTTTTAGAAAGAATTGAATTTTTTATATAATGAATAGAATGTAAATATAACTTTGAAAATTACCCATTAGGGTTTCAATACATTATCTGAAATTCTTATGATTGATATTGTATAAATACGTTCCTTTCGTTAGAGGGGTACTTTGTGTACCCTTTTTATATTTATTTTTTTTAATATCAAAAAATTGATTATAAAATATTTTCAAGGTATCAATCCCGCAAGGGTTGGTATACATTCTCCTTTCGTGCAGCTATGCTATTAGAACTATAACTCATATTAGGTAGTTTTTGCCGTTTTTTGCGTGGGTTCGAGTCCCACCCCTTCGACTAAAAAGAAAAAAAACGGCACTATCCCAGTTTATTGTATAGGGGAAGTTGATTTGACTTCCTCTTTTTTATTTTTTTATATCAAAAATTTACTTAATTTTTTTTCGGTATCAACAGCTATATGCTGATGATATATAGACCAATGTTTGCTTTACACCACACCCTAAAAATAAAGGAGGACTAACGAAACATGATTGAACTAACAAAGGAAAGCTATTCAAAAGAAGAAGTTGAGCAAATGCTTACAGATTATCAAACAAAAATATCAGACATTGAAAAACAAATTGCCGATTTTGAAAACATGAAAAACCAGTATGCAGAACTACAAAAAACTAACCTTACAACACAAATCAAACTTGAAGCTATAAAAGCAGGGTTAGATGTCGAACAGGTATTTGATTTGATTGACGCAGATTCACTGGAAAAGGCACAAGCAAAAATAAACAAGTTGCTTGAACTAAAGAAAAAGCAGGACATAGAAAACAGTTATAAACCGTCAGACCACAAGCCAGATGACAGCTATTCGGTTGCAGAAAAAGAAAAAAATGTTGAAGGTATGATTTTTTCAAAACTAAATAAGATTTTCGGAAAGGAGTAATTGAGAGATGATAAAAACAAGTAATTTTACACAGCATGAAAATATTGACTTATCAAAAGAAATTGCTTTAGTTGCACCTACAGATACACCTTTTACAACACTTTTGCTTAATAAAAAACTTGTTGAAACTGCTGGAAGCGTAACTATAAACTGGAGAGAAAAGACCCTCGATGATACAGAGGATATAAGCAAAATAGAAGGACATACACCTGATACATTTGTTTCCAGTGGTAGAGCCGAAAAATCAAATGTGATGGAAATATTCTCAAAAGCAGTACAGGTTAGCGGTTCGGCTCAAGCAAGTAATATTGTTGGTATCAATGATTTGTTTGCAAGTGAAATTAACGACAGATTGACCGAGCTGAAGGTAAACATCGAAAAGAAAATGCTCGCACCTGCAAATTACAACGATGGTAGCACAGAACCATATATACGCAGGATGAAGTCAATATTTGAACAGGTTCATCCCGATAATGTAATTGATATTACTACAGCACCTACACAAAATGATTTTAAAGCAGTTGTCAAGAAGTTGTGGGATGCTGGTTTAGGTTCAAATGAATTCTATTGCTTTGTAAATTCGGATTATAAGGAACTTGTCGACAGTTTTTACGCTAATCAAATAAATTACAATATGCCTATGAATACCTTTGGTTTCGTTGCTAACAAGATTATTACAAATTATGGTATAGTTAATGTTGTACTTAATAGGCACATGCCAGTTGACAAGATATTGGTTGTAGACCCTGCATATTTGAGATTAGTATATCTCAGGAAACCTGCTTTTGAAATGCTTGCAAAAGACGGCGACAACCTTAAAGGAATGGTAATTACCGAATGTTCATTAAAGGTATTGAATAGTAAAGCGGTTGCAGTAGCACAGTAATTCATCTTTAAAATATCTGAAGGAGTTGGGTTTTGAGGAAAGGACTGCTTTAAGCGGTTCTTTTCTCTTTTTATTTTTTTATATCAAAAATTTTCTAATAAGAAGGTGAGTATATGGAAAACAATGATTTTTTCTATACAGTATGGCGAAAACAAAGAGATTTGACGCTTAAGGATGTATCAAACCATATTCATATTTCAGTTGCAAATTTATGCAGATTTGAACGAAAAAAACTAAAAAATCCCAAAGCATATGAAGCTATAAAAAAAAAGTATGACAGCTATATTCAGGAATACGAAAAGAGGAAAGCCAATGCAAACTAAAAAAGAACTAACACCACAACAAAAGTTTGAAAAAATGTTAGAGAAATGGAAAAAACAAGTCAATGATAAAGAATATGATTTGCAAAAACGCAACAATAGGAAACGAAAATAGGAGGTGTCGAAAGATGGGTTTTGTATAGCATATCCCTTATTCACACTTGAATAAAAGGTGGAATAAGGGATTTTACTAAAGTAGAGTAAGTCCTATTTTTTAACGTCAATATGGCGACTCAAAAAAGTGAATAAGGGATAAAACAAACCTATCCCGATTATGCAACAAAAGTATGACCTAATTTTAAGCAACGATATAGACAGTTTGTATAGTTGCATTTTGTTGAAACAAACTAAAGGATTTGAAATTAATTACTTTTATGATTTTAGAAATTTATACCAATCTAAACAAAGTCAAAATGAATATATTGGCGTAGATATTGACTTTATGGAAGGATATTGTATATCAAACCATGTAACAAGGTTGAGCGAACAGGATAAATATAATCCTAAAGCATTAAATTTGAATAATACTATAACAAATGATACATACAAAGGAAAATATTCAGGAAGTACAGCATTATACTTACATAGATTATTGAAATTCCCTTTACCCACAACAGAGCAAGGAAAAATGATATTACTTGCTATTGACGCAGGGTACAAGGGATTTTATAATCCAGATTTTAGGGATATACACAAGCATTATTTAGTTGATGTTTTAGAATTTGAAGAATTATATTATCTATGCCAAAAATACACTTTAGAAGATTTTATAAATCTTATAATCAAGTATAACCTAAATGGAAAGATTTGGTTTAATAATTGTGGACTACAAACAAACATAAAATTAAGAGAATTGCAGGAAGTTTTAGGACTTCCTTTTTTTATGCCTAAAAACAAGTTTACAAAAATAAAGGAATTTGAATATATAACAAAACCTATCTCTAATGAAAAGACCAAAGAGGAATTAGATTCAAATATTTTCTCTTTAGCATTAACAAGAAAAAATTATGTAAATTATTCTAAATTGAAACGGAGGACAGAACATGAAAAATAATATACCAGTTTATTCAAGCAAACTAGCAAAAATTCTGTGTAATAAAGGTTATCCCATTATTGATTTGGCGATTAATAAAACAAATAACAAAAGTTTAATTTTCTTTTTTGAGAACAGAGAAGAAATTTGGCAAGCGATTAAGGATTATGAAAGCATAACGAAACAATACAAGCAACAAATAAAAGAACAACTAAAAGGAGTTGGTTTTGATGAGGGAAAAAGAAATAATCCAAAAGATTAATGATTTATATATACTTTATCGTAAAAAATGGCTTAAATTTGATGAAACAGGATATAAAACAATAACAAGTATATCAATTTCAGATAAAGCAGAACAAGTTAAAAATCACCTGCAAGGACATTATACACTAGGAGTTTTTGCAGATGAAATATTTACAAAGTTTATATGTTTTGACGTTGACGTAAAAGACCCACAAATGGCTAAATGGACAGTGTATAAACTGGTTAATACTCTCCAGGAATTAGGAATACTTGGAGAGTATATTTATATATCGACAAGTGGAAATAAAGGTTATCACGTTGAAATATTTTTTAATAAACCTGTATTCAATACAGACATAAAACAATTTTATCTTATGGTTCTTAATTATGCCGAATTGTTAAATATTGATTATGGAAAAGTAGAATTAAGACCTACACACACACAAGGCGTAAAGTTACCCCTAGGAAAACATTTTACAACAAATAGAATATGTTGGTATGTAGATTATGAAAAAGAACTAAAACCAATAGAAGATTATAATTATATACTCACTATTCAACAAATGGATAGTGAGTATTTTTATAATATCCTAAATAAAACAAAAGTACCTGATACTAAATGTTCAAAAAGAACTTTTAGCATAACAACATCTAAAAAGTTAAATATAGATGTTTCTAATGAACATATAGACGCTATTAGAAATTTAGATGTAAATAGAATAAAAGAATTAATTTGCAAAAAAATTGATGAAAAAGTGCCTTCAAATGCAGATATATCAAGGGTTAGAGGCATGGGGGGTAAAAGTGACTACAATAATAAAGATAATATATATCTTACTTATTGTAGTCACTTTTACCCTACACCCTTCAAAGCTAGTAATAGAGCAGATTTGAAGCACATAATTTACACAAAACTTTGCATAAATGATTTTTTAGGTGTAAATGATGGAATGTTTAAATGTGTATTACATAATGACTCTAATCCTTCAGCACATATTATAACTTTAAAAGATGGAACACGACTATATAAATGTTTTGGTTGCAATTTTACGGGAACAATTATAACATTAGTTGAAGCAATAGCAAGATGCAACAAAGTAGAAGCAGTAGAATTTATTCAACAAGTATATAACATTGAAGTTGTAGAAACAGAAAAGCAGAAACAGATAAAAGAAATGCTAAAGGAAAATATTGAATATATTCTTTCTGAACAATTTGAAATAGAATACCCTGAAATATACAAGGTAGTAAATAGATATATTCCAGAATTAGTATGTTTGCATGAAATAGCGATTCAAAATGTTACAGATGATGACTTAATACAGGATAATCAAGCAATATTTTTTACAAGTATAAGATATATTGCAAACTATTTAAAATGCAATAATAATTTAAAAAGATTATCACAAAGAATAAATTTATTTACCTTTTTAGGTATGATAGAAAAATTAAGCAAAGAAAATATTCCAGAGAAATATTTACAGAAAGCAGAAGAATATAAAAAAGACAAATATATTACATCTTATTATAGTATTCCTTCTTATTGTTTTGACAAAATGCAAAATATTAATACTAAAGCCAAACTATACAAAGAAAAAAATATGACTATGACAGGATTTAGCAGGGAATTACTTATTAGAAGTTTATCAGAAAATGAAGCTAATAAAGTATATGTTCAACAGCAGAATGAAAAACTATCTAAAGCAAGTGAGCAGTTTGCAGAAAAGGCAACAAAAATAATTTTATATTTAATTGAAAATCAAGGATATTGTACGGAAGAACAGATTATAAGGCAAATAAGAGGGAAAAAGGAAGAAAAAAAGGTAAAACTAAAAAGATGTTTACAGGAAATAATAGAAAGCTATAACTTAACAAGAATAAAAGCAAATAAAGAATTAAAAGAAAAATTCGGGATAGCAAGTAAGGGCTATCCTTTTTTGATTATCAAAGAAACGGAGGAATAGATATGGCTAGGCAAACATCATTGTTGAATCAGGCGTTGAAACAATATTGGAAAAATACAACTACATATCCAAAATATGCGTATTTTATGTGGAGGAATAAACTTGCTAATTCGAATAGAGATTTTGCTGAATTTACAGAACAAGATATTATTGACAAATATTGCAAGGGTAGTTTAAAAAAATACGGTAACTTGAAGCAGTGGGAAAATACGGAAGAATACGCAGAACTAATGAATTTATTACTTTTAGAAAGATCAAATAAGGATTTTATTGAGATATACAATGTTGTAGCTGAAAAGGCAAAACAAGGCGATGATAAAGCAGTTAAAACATTTTTAACACTTCAAAATGAATTAAAAAAATCCATAAAAGCAAAAAAATCAAATAAACAAGAAACAGAAGAACAGGAAGAAGATGATTTAATACTAGAATAGCATGTACGCTTTTTATTTTTAATTTGTGGAATAGGTAATACGAATGCTTTGAAAATGGCAAGGTGTATACAGGAGTTAGAAAGAATATATGGAATTAGAAATGGTGGGGATAGAAAATCAGACTCAAATTATTTGAGTCTGAAAACACAAACAGATATTGATATATTAGTCCACCAAAAACCCCTACTACATTTAAATTAGAATAAAACCTTTGTACGCTTTATTTTGGTTTTAAAGCGTTTTTTATTGGCAGGTAATGATTTTATATTACCTGCTATTTTTATTTTGTCTAAATTAATTCTAATTAATTATACAACAAAACAAAGAAGGTGATACAGTGCCAAAATTGACAACGCAAGAGAAATTAAGGAGAATAAATGCTAATCCTGCTTTGTGGCTAAAGAATTTCGTAAAGATAGATTATAACGGTCAACTAGTACCATTCGTATTAACACCAGAACAGCAACATTTTGTGGATAATATGGATAGATATAACATTATATTGAAACCACGTCAAATAGGTTTTAGCACATTATTACTAGGGTTAATTTTATATTATTGTTTTCAATTTGAAAACTACAATGTACTATTGCTAGCACATACAGAAGATACAACACAGTATCTATTCACACGCTTAAAGTTAATGTATGAGTCAATTCCAGAAAAATACAGAATTGGATTTAGAAAAAATAATGAAATGGAACTATTCCTTGAGAATAATTCTCGTATAGCAATTAGGACAGCATCAGCGAGTAAAGGACAAGGGATTGGTAGAGGATATTCCTTAAATTTAATTCATTTATCGGAATTTGCATATTATGATGAAAAAATACAAGATGTGATACTATCCTCAATTGAAAATTCCCTTGTAAAAAACGAAAATTCCAGAATATTTATTGAAAGCACAGCAAAAGGTTTAAATCATTTTTATGACCTTTTTAAGGACTCAATGGCAGGTAATTCACGATATAAACCATTCTTTTACAATTGGTTTTGTGAGAGCATGAAAAAACAATATCAATTTGAATACGAACTTGCAAAACAATGGTACAAAAAAGGCATAATAAAACATCTTACAGATGATGAAATGGACGAAACCGAGAAAAAACTATACGCATTGGGGGCAAGTAAAGTGCAATTAATGTGGAGAAGATGGAAACTAACCAACATATCAGAGGAAAAATTCAAGGAAGATTTTCCTTCTACATGGCAGGAAGCATTTGTTAGCACACAGGAAAGTGTATTTGACCAAAAGCAAATTAGCGATAGATTATTATTTATACCAGAGCCATTAAAAGCAAATGAAATAAATGATTTACCAGATATACTTTACCCATATCTAAACAAAAGTTTATTCATTTACAAATTGCCTAAACCTAAGGAAATGTATTTTTCTGGTATAGATACTGCTTCAGGATTATCAAAAGATGGTGACTTGTCCGCTATGTCAATACTGGATTCAAGCGGTGAACAGGTTGCTGTATTTTATCAATCAGGAATACCAGTATATAAATTTGCAAATATTGTTAATGAGTTAGGAAACTACTTTAATTACGCTTGTCTTATGATTGAACGAAATAGTTATGGACTAGATTTAATAAATAGGTTAAAACGTGAAATAGGATACCTCAACCTTAACAAAACTAAAAAGTGGGATAGAACAACAGGAAGGAAAACATTGGAAATCGGTTGGAATACCGATAATGTAAACAAGTCAAAGCTAATACAAGATTTCAAGGAAGCATTTGAGGAAGGAATTATATTAATCAATGATAGGGAAACATTACAGCAAATGCAAATTTATATGGAGAAAAATGGCAAGCTAGGTAATGTTAGAGGAAAAAATAACTTTGATGATCTAGTAATGGCCACCGCTTTGGCATTACAATCATTAAAATCAGGCAGATATTATATATAAACAAGCAAGGAGGTTTCTATGTGATAGTACCAAAAGAAAAAATAAACAAAGAAGAATTAATATATCCGATAAAATTCTATCTAAAAAGCAAAGTGTTAAGCAAAGAAATAATGGTCCATGTAGATGAAAACCAATGTATGAACTTCATGGACTGGCTTAATCGTAACAAATACGCAGAAAATATACAATCATGGGATTTTTTTGTTTTTGATGATATAAACACAAAAGAAAATATAGTAATTATGAGAAATGAAATACAAGCGTTTAAAATGCCTAGGATACAAGAAATTGACGCAGATAATTACAAAATTGTTTTGCAAGTAGGAGGTTTCTAATATGACGTTAAAAGAATATATTAAAAAATATTATGATGGTTCAAATAACTGGTTTCAAGACGAAGTAACAAAACAATGGCACATTGAGAGAATACAAAACATATTGAATGTGAAGGAATATTTAAGCGGAAAACACGCAATTTTAAATAGGCCGAATGAGCAGTATAACGGAAAACCTTATAAAACAAGAAAAATCGTATTGCAGTTGGCAAAAACCTTATTAAACTTTGAAACATCGTTCCTATTAAAAAATCCAGTAACGCTTATTAGTGAGGATAAAAATACATTGGAAGTATTTAAAGAAGTATATTCAAAAGCAAGATATAATAGTATTGATTTTAAGATTCTTGATAAAATGGTAAAGTACGGAGAAACATATGAGTACATTTTTATCTCTGAAAATGGAGATATAACAAGTAGAATAATACCAGCAGAAGATTCATACCCTGTATTCGATGAAACAGGCAATATGATTGCATTTATAGAATTTTATACTATTGACGGAATATCGTACTATATTTTGTATACAGAAAATGAAGTTATACGATATATAGATGATGATGGATTGAAACTTACAGGAAGATTTAAAAATATATCAGGATTACCCATTCAATACAAAACAATAAACGAATTAGATTCCTGTAAAGGCAGGAGTAGTTTAGAAGATTACATTTCTATTATAGATAGTTTAGAAGATTTAATCAGCAAATATCATGACGGATTATATCGTTTCATTAGTGGAATACCAGTTTTAAAAGGAACAGGACTTACAACTAAAGATGATAAAGGCAGAATAGATCCAAACGCAGTTGGATATTTTTTACAGATAGACGATACCGCAGATTTTCAGATAGTCCAAAATAGAATGGATTCGGCAAGTTTTAAAGCTTTGTATGAAATATTAATGGCACAATTACTTAACATATCACAAACACCAGCAATTTCAATGAACGCAACAGAAATATCTAATCTATCTGAAACAAGTATTAGAATGATGTATTCACTTGCAAGTGTTAAGGCAAGATTAAATGAAGATGCTTTAGTTGACGGATTTATACAGAGATGGGATAGGATAAAGAAATTATTAGCACTAAAAGGAATACAAGTATCAGGTGATATATCTTGCACCTTTGAGTATGATGTTCCATTGAATGCAACTGAGACAATTAACAACATAACAACACTAAAACAAAATGGATTGATTTCACTTGAAACAGCACTCAGCAGAACACCATATATTTACGATGTGGCAACAGAAATGCAGAAAATCAAAAGCGAAACTATAAGTAGTAGTGTTGTAAATGAATAATATTTTTATGTTGTGTATAAATATTCATAAAAATGTATAAATATTCAATAGCATAATGTGAAATATGCGAAAATAAAAGGGAATTGGGTGGAACGTGAAAAGTGCAGAAATGTAAAATTATGCAAATGAGGGAATTGTTCGCCCATTCCCGGCCTGTTATCTATTCATGTACTAAAATTAATACAATCCTTTAGTTAACTAAAGTGTTTTGATTATACAAAACAAAGCACAGACAAACTAACAAGGTTTATTTCTGCATTATATAACATTGTACGAAATACACATTTCGCGTAATCTCAATATTTTCCAATAGTGAAATGCAGTAATAGCAAGGATTATAAGGGAAACTAGTATTCATTACATAATATAGATTATGTGGGAAGTTGATACCCCCTTTTTGAATTTTTGTGCCACAGCAAAGCGTTTTCTCACCGCTTAAAAATTTTTTTAAAATATTGTGTACTAATGCTGAAATATGTGATATAATTATACAAAAGATTCACATCTAAAATACAAATGTGAGGTGTAATGGTGTAGTTATTATGAAAAAGATAATAAATATATGTTTAGTGCTTTTCTTGCTATTATTTTTATTTGGATGTGAAAGTAAAGAAGAAAAATTGCAGAAACAAATAGATGATTTAAAAACGCAAGCAATAGAATATGAAAAAAAGGCAGATTTTGATAATGCAATTGATTTATATAAAAAAGTATTAAATTTGAAAGAAGATTCAGAAATACGTAATAGGATAAATAAAATTAATATTGAAAAAGAAAGTGTAGAAAAAACAAAAGTTTTTTTGTCAACAGTAAAGGACATAAAATATAAATTAGGCACAGTAACTAACATGAAGGAGTTAAGCAAATTACTAATTGATAACAAAAAAGTATTTGAAGAATTTGAAACTATTGATATTTCTCAAGGTACAGAAATATCTGAATATGTCAAGGAGATACTTAATAGTAATGCATATAAAAATTTTAGAAAATATTATGATGATAAAAACATAAAGGAAGCTGAATTAAATTCAAGAGTTAATGCCGCACTAGATAAGATATCAGGAGGAATTACTTTTACAGGATTGGATTATATAATTTATGATTCAATGAAAGGTACAATTGAGTTATTGTTAGATTCATTACCTGATAAGTTGCCAGAAAAATACAATAAATTAAACTGACATTTAATATTATGGTATATTTCCCAGTTAAAAAATTAAAAACAAGCATAAAATTTAAAAATTAAGTTAATATTTTTAAAAACCCCTCATATTAGAGGGGTTTCTTTATTCATAAAAAAATCTATTATAGGAGGTTTATTATGACATATTTAGACCGTATTAAACTTGAATTACAGGAAATTACCTTTAACGATACAGAATTAAGCATATTGGCTCAAGAAAACGGTATATCTAATCCTGCTTTGGATTATGACCCTACATCTAACACAGACAAAAGAGCAATATATTCAACTGTATTAAGCGTATTAGAAGCAATTGCTAATAATCCTAATCTTATGAAGAACTATAAAAATGAAGATATATCCATTATGGATTTTGCAGAGAGCATACAAAACAGGATAGCACAGCTTGAACGCAAAATAAGATTATTGCCTAGTGATGATGTATCCGATAATATAGCTGATGGTGCAAGTTGGACTTATATGTTTAGGGAATAGCAAAATTTTTGCACTCCTTTTTAGGTATCCGCTTTTTGTGGATACCTTTTTATTTTCAAAAAAATAAACACAGGAGGAAATTATATGCAAATAAGAACAAATATAAAACAAGCAAACAAAATAAAAGAACTGATAAAAAAAGAATGTGCTAATTATGTTGATGGTCAATGCATCCTTTTAGATACCACTTGTCCACAAATGGGATGTATGTATTCTGTACTTTGCAAGTATTTTATTAATTCGGTTTTACCGCTTGACAAAGAACTATATAAAGAACTGCTTCCAGACGCAGAAGAAACAAGCGGACTTTATAACAAAGTATGCAAACTTTGTAATAAAAACTTTACGTCTGACAAAAAACAAGAGCAATACTGCGATAAATGCAAAGACAAAGTTAAAAAGGAAAAAACAAAATTAAGAGTACAGAAACATAGGAATAAATGTAACGCTTTTTAAAAAATAAAATCCGCTTATATCAAGGGTTTCAGGGTTTACGATATAGGGGGGTAATATATTTATATTACTTCCCTATAGTATAGAGTTTAAAAACGTCTTAAAAATATACTTCTTCTTTAGTATTATCAAGCATTTCAAGCATTTTTATGTCACGCTTTTTACTTTGTCCAAATATTCAAAAATTAATTAATGAATGGAGTGATGTATTTGAATATATTTGATTTTCCGCAGAAAGATTATTTATACCTGCTTTCTATGGCGGGTGATGACATATATTTGAACAATGATACAATGCCTAAAAAAGCACTTATAAATAATCTTCCAGTAAATCGGCAAGCAGATATACGGACTATATCCACAACATCAGAGATAAAAAGAGGGGATTTAATAAATTGGTTTAATGAAAATTGGCTTATTATATCGGAAATAGGGCAAAAAAGATATACATACTACAAAGGGATAATCCAAAAGTGCAATTATAATATAAAGTTCAACTTTTCAGGTACAATAAAACAATTCCCTTGTATAGTTGATAGCAAAGTATTTGACACAGAAACAAACCAATTTTTTAGCTTACCTGCTGGAAAAATAGTTGTAACTATGCAAAATAATGTTGATAGTGAGAATATTGCTTTAAATCAAAGGTTTATATCAATGAAACAAGCATGGAAGGTTACTGGAATTGATAGAACAAATAACGGTTTATTAATGCTTTGGTGTGATTTAGATAGCATTATATCAAGTGATGATTTAGTCAATGAAATAGCAAATGCAGGGGATTATATTTATACTTTAGAGATTACTAACGGAGAAACAGCAAATATACAGGAAACAAGCACATTACAGCTAAATGTAGTTGTAAAACTAAATGGTAATGTAGTTACAGATAAAACAGTTACCTTTAGTTGTGATAATCCTTCTATAGCTTCAGTTGATGAAAACGGATTAGTTACCGCTATATCAGCAGGTGAATGTATTATTACTGCTTCATTGGCAGAAAATCCAAATGTATATGATACTATTACTATTACAGTTACCGCACTACCCCAACATAACTATGCAGTAACTATTTCAGGTAGTCCATCAATCGTCAAGAACTATACAGCAACATATACCGCGACATTTACGGATAATGGAGTACCTATAACTGAACAATCTGAATTTTGGCTCACTGCAGACGATGGAGTGTCTGAAACAACACTAGCGACAATTCAAAGTCAAGACCCTATTGCTAATACCTGTGTAGTAAAAGCTGGTAGTACATTGGGATACGTCAAATTGTGGTGTAAGAATATAGAAGGTACTATTGTATCAGAACCATTCAGAATACAAATTAAAAATATATTCTAATAAAGTACGTCAAATTTGACGCAGGGGGGTATGTCGTGAAATGCGATATACCCTTTTTTATGTATTTTGAATATATTGTAATGAAGTCAATTTAGGGGGAATCCTATGGTATATAGCAGTAAAAATTTCAAAATTAATATTTCGGATAAAGAAAAAGAAGGATTAATTAAAAACTTTAAAATAGGTGTATTATGCCAATTACACAAAGAAGGGTATTTTACAAATGAGCAACTAAACGAATTAATAAAAGAGATAAACAAATAAATTTACTTGCACATCATATAGATTTATATTATATTAGAATTAAAAATACAAAGGAAGGGCAAGTATGAAAAAACGAGTATGTGCATATTGTAGAGTATCAACGGATAAAGATGACCAGATAAACTCTTTTAATTCGCAAAAACAATTCTTTGAAGAATACATAAAACAAAACGATGAATGGGAACTAGTTGATATATATGCAGACGAAGGTATTACTGGAACGTCTACAGAAAAAAGAACAGAATTCCTAAGAATGATTGAAGATGTCCAATATAAAAAAATTGATTTAATATTGACAAAGGAAATATCAAGGTTTGCCAGAAACACGCTTGATAGTATTTACTATACGCGAAAACTTAAAAATATGGGTGTAGGTGTAATATTTATCAATGATAACATAAATACGCTTGATGAAGATGCAGAATTAAGATTGACTATAATGGCAAGTTTAGCGCAGGAGGAAAGCAGGAGAACATCTCAAAGAGTGAAGTGGGGACAAAAAAGGCAAATGGAAAAAGGCGTTGTTTTTGGCAGAGAATTGTTAGGTTACAATTTAAGAAATGGTGTATTAACTATTAACGAACAAGAAGCAGAAATTGTAAGAATGATATTCCATAAATTCACAAATGAAGGTAAAGGAACACACGTAATAGCAAGGGAATTGTATGAAGCGGGAATTAAAACTAAAAGAGGTAATTTGAATTGGAGTAATACAATGATTTTGAAGGTTTTAAGGAACGAAAAGTATGTTGGTGACTTGTGCCAGAAAAAAACTATTACTCCAGATTTTTTAAGTCATAAAAAGAAGTACAACAAAGGGCAGGAAGAAATGGTATATATAAAGGATCATCATGAGCCGATTATTTCTAGGGAACTATGGGAAGCAACACAAAAAGAGCTAGAGAAAAGAACAACATCAAGAGAACAAAAAAGCAAGTATTCTAATCGGTATTGGTGTAGTGGAAAAATATTTTGTGGATTATGTGGCAGTAGATTTGTTGGCAGATTGAAAAAACTAAAAAATGGAGGTACATACAGAGCATGGAGATGTCAAAAAGCCGCTGAACATGGTACACAAAAAATAGATAAATACGGTAATACTATCGGTTGTAATCAGGAAAGTATTAATCATGTCGTTTTAGGTGAAATCATAGGATTTATTCTAAAAAATATCATTGTAGAAAACAAAGAAGAAATAATAAATGATTTAAAATCACTTATTAAGAAGTATGAGAAACCTGTAAAAATAAAGAATACAGATACTTTATTAAAGCAGATTGAAAACATTAACATAAAAAAGCAAAAACTGATAGATAGTATGCTTGAAGGTATCATCTCTAAACCAGATGTTGCCATGATGAATGAAAAATACGATAAAGAGATTGATGAATTAAGACAAAAAGTAAAAGAAATAGAAGAAGCCAATATCAACAATAAAAAACAGGCAGATATGCTTAAATCTTACATTGTTAGAATAAATGAAATGGTAAATGCTTTAGAAAATAGCAATCCTGAAGAAATATACAAAAAAACAGTTGAAAAAATAATTGTGCATAAAGATAAAATATTAGAGATTTATTTTAATTGCCTTGTCAATCCGATAAAGGTTAAATATAAAGCAAAAGGTAAACTTAATTATACAATCGAATGTGAATTACTTAATAGTGAGCAATTTTGAAAACGATATACCTATATCGTTAAGTATTGCACGGGCTTCATTGGTAGGCATGCTGAATCTTTGACTTAAATATCTTAATGATGCAGCCAATTCCCCATCCGGTCCTCCATATTGAGTTATTATATATTTTGCCATTCTCGGATTGGGGTTTTTAATTTTTACAGGATATTCTAACTTTTTTTCATAAACCCACATTTTAAGACCTCCTGAAATTATACTGATTTGTTATTTTTCCCAAGGCCAGTCACCTTGCACCCATTGCCATGGGAATTTGCTTGGTGTCAGTTGAGCGATAATAGGTCCATACAATCTTTCGTATTCCTGTCTTAACGTTAATGATCTTTGAACACTATAGTTATATAGTGCTATAGCGTTTTGGTCACAAGGATGTGTATCGAGGTAAAGCATTAAATCGGTAACTGTAAAATCAGCAGCCATTACTTCTTTTAATAAGTTTTCCTGATTTTGATCCATAATTACACCTCCTAAGCATCAACCGTATATTCAGGATCTGCACCGTAGGGTCTGTCAAGTTCCGGGAAAATAGTACCTGCGGCTAATCCTTTCATTGGCGGATAAATACTTACAAGTTGCTGAAATGGAACGTAAGCATGAGCAAGCTTGGGTGTTGGCATAACTGCAGGCATTGTTTTGCATATATCGGATTTGCCCTTAATACCGTCATGCGAATTTGGATTCATAATCTCAAGACTCCTTCCAAATAGTTGTTTCTTAACATAATATTCATAACATAATATTCAAAAAAAACAGCAAAGGTTCTTAACTTGTAAAACTAAAAGTATTTGCAATTTAAAATTTAATTTGAATATGTATAATAAAAGTAGCAATTATTAAATTTTCGTTGTTATGAAAAATCCATAATTATATAAAGGTGGAGAGAAAATGAAAAAGCTGAAACTGTCCCTGTGCCAGATGAAAGTAGTAGACGACAAGGATGCCAATATTTCAAAGGCTGTTGAAATGATTTATAAATCATCCAAAAATAATGCCGATGTGGTTGCGCTGCCGGAAATGTTCAACTGCCCGTATGATAACAGTAAGTTTCATAGTTATGCCGAGGATTTGGAAAACGGAGAAACAATACAGGCAATTAGAAAATCGGCAAAGGATTTGAATATTTGCGTTATTGCCGGATCAATTCCCGAAAGGTCAGAAGGCAAGGTATACAATACCTGTGTTGTGATTGACAGTAAAGGCAATATTATAGGGAGGCACAGGAAAGTACACCTGTTTGATGTCAATATTCCGGGTAAAATAGTATTTAGAGAATCGGATACACTATGTCCCGGAAAGGATATTACGGTTGTGGACCCGGGAATTTGCAAAATAGGGATTGCAATATGCTATGATGTGAGATTTCCGGAAATGTTTAGACTAATGGCATTAATGGGTGCACAAATAGTAGTGATTCCGGCCAATTTCAATATGACTACGGGACCTCTTCATTGGGAACTTTTAATGAGAGCAAGAGCTGTTGACAACCAAATTTTTATTGCGGCAGTATCTTCGGCAAGGGATGATAAAGCTCATTATGTTGCCTACGGAAACTCAATGGTTGCTGATCCCTTTGGTAATGTGCTGGGGCATTTGGAAGCGGAGGAGGATATTCTGCTTGTTGACCTGAACCTGTCTGAAATAGATAGAATAAGGAATGAATTGCCGCTTTTAAAGCATAGGAGAGATGACATTTATAAAGCTTATGAAACTGAAAAAGATACACTATAAATGTTTAAAGTATTTTAGAACATGGAAAAAATAATAATTGTATTAATTTTTATAAGGCTAATTGCAAAATTACTCCGATAAACCGAAAAGAAATATTATTTAAATTCAATCTTTACAGTTGTCAATCATTGTGTTAAAATGTTTTAGGTAATGTAAACCATTTGCTCAGTTCAAGGTACTCCGGCCTTTTACTTAGCTAATGGGGATTAAAATAAAAGGAGGATTTTTTTAATGCAAAAGGAAAAAAAACAAGAAATAATTGTTGCTTATCAATTGCATGAAGGTGACACCGGTTCACCTGAAGTTCAGATTGCTCTTTTGACAGAAAGAATTAATCATTTAACTGAACATCTTAAAATTCATAAAAAAGACCATCACTCAAGAAGAGGACTTTTCAAGATGGTTGGTCAGAGAAGAGGTTTGTTGAACTATCTTCAAAAAGTTGATATCAATAGATATCGTGCTATTATCGAGAAATTAAATATAAGAAAATAAAGATGAGCGGAGTAGTCCGCTCATTCTTTTAATGGTTTGTGTGATGTGTTGAAATAAAAGCTAAAGGTAATGCTATGTAAATTTATTATGTAAAGGTAATCGATTACCTTTATTTTTTAGAGTAAAAATATGGATAAAATACATAATACATAATTTATATTTGCAATAAATACAATGTGTTTTATCGTGGAATAATAAGAATTAATTCAAATCTTATGTAAAAAGGACTGCAGACGGTAGAAGGTAGATTGTGCAGCAAATATAAATTTATGTTCCTTTGCTGTAGAATCTACGTCCTACAGTCTGTGGTCAAGATAAGAGGAGGAAAAAATATGCAAAAGAGTTTCAGCATGGAGTTAGCTGGACGTACTTTAACAATAGAGACCGGAAAGCTTGCCCAATTGGCTAACGGAGCAGTATTGGTAAGATATGGTGATACAGTAATATTATCTACTGCAACTGCTTCGGAAAAGCCTAGAGAAGGGATAGACTTTTTCCCGTTAAGTGTTGACTACGAGGAGAGATTGTATTCGGTAGGAAAGATTCCCGGTGGTTTTATAAAAAGAGAGGGTAAACCATCGGAAAAGGCTATTCTGACTTCCAGAGTAATTGACAGACCGTTAAGACCTTTATTTCCAAAAGATTTGAGAAATGACGTTTCTATAGTAAGTACTGTTTTGTCTGTGGATCAGGACAATTCACCTGAAGTTGCTGCGTTATTGGGAGCATCCATTGCGTTGGCCATTTCCGATATTCCGTTTAATGGTCCTGTTGGCGGAGTTATATTGGGACTTATTGACGGACAGGTAATAATTAATCCTGATGCAAAACAGCGTGAAAAAAGCCAGATGTATGTTACGCTTGCGGCAACAAGAGAAAAGATTGTTATGATTGAAGCCGGTGCTAACGAAGTTCCTGATGAAGTTATGCTTGAAGCCATTAAAGTAGGGCATCAGGAAATAAAGAGAATATGTGATTTTATAGATAGTATTGTAAAAGAAGTAGGTAAGCCGAAATTTCAGTATGAATCGGCTGAAGTGCCCAATGAAATTTTTGAGGCTGTAAAAGATTATGCCTATTTAAAAATGCGGGAAGCTGTTTTGGCGGTGGACAAGCAGATTAGGGATGAAAATATAGCAAAGCTTACTGAGGAAACAAAAGCGTATTTTGCAGAAAATTATCCTGAATTTGCAGAAACTTATCCTGAAATAGAAATTCGTATTGACGAAGCTTTATACAAATTGGAGAAAAAAGTTGTAAGAGAGTATATATTAAAAGAGGGAAAAAGAGTCGATGGCAGAAGATTGGATGAGATAAGACCCCTTTCGGCGGAGGTAGGCATTTTGCCCAGAGTTCACGGATCCGGATTGTTTCAGAGAGGGCAGACACAAATTCTTACAGTACTTACCCTTGGTGCCCTTGGTGATGTACAGATTTTGGATGGAATAGAGCTGGAAGAGACAAAAAGATATATGCATCATTACAATTTCCCTGGTTATAGTGTAGGAGAGGCCAAACCCTCAAGAGGACCCGGAAGAAGGGAGATTGGCCATGGTGCATTGGCAGAAAGAGCTCTAGAACCGGTTATACCTCCACAGGAGGAGTTCCCCTATACCATAAGACTTGTTTCAGAGGTATTGATGTCAAACGGTTCGACATCACAGGGAAGTGTATGTGCGAGTACTTTAGCTCTTATGGATGCAGGGGTACCTATTAAAAGGCCGGTAGCAGGAATTTCTGCAGGTTTGGTGACAGATGAAGAGAATCCTGACAATTTTGTGACTTTTGTCGATATACAGGGAATAGAGGATTTCTTTGGAGATATGGACTTTAAAGTTGCTGGTACTAAGGAAGGTATTACGGCTATACAAGTAGATATAAAAATTGACGGACTTACTTATGAAATAATTGAAAAGGCCTTTGAAATTACAAGAAAAGGTAGATTGCAAATTATTGATGATGTAATTTTAAAAGTTATTTCAGAACCGAGAAAAGAAATGTCAAAATATGCACCTAAAATCATTACTACATGTATAAATCCGGAGAAGATAAGGGATGTTATCGGGCCGGGCGGAAAGATGATAAATAAGATAATTTCGGATACAGGCGTAAAGATTGATATTGAAGATGACGGAAAAGTGTTTATTGCTAGTTCTGATACCCAATCGGCTCAAAGAGCATTGATGATGATTGAAGGAATTGCAAAGGATGTTGAACCTGGACAGATATATTTGGGCAAAGTAATGCGCATTACCAGTTTTGGAGCTTTTGTGGAATTTTTGCCTGGCAAGGAAGGACTGGTTCATATATCAAAACTTGATAAAAAGAGAGTTGAAAAAGTTGAAGATGTAGTTAACGTCGGAGATGAGATACTTGTAAAGGTTATAGATGTTGACAAGCAGGGCAGAATTAACCTTTCGAGAAAAGATGCAATGGAGGATTCGGCAGAAGACAGTAATTAACAATATTTCTCTATATTCGATTCGGAGGTTTTATGATAAATCGTATAACGTTGGAAAATGGCGTTAGAATTATTTGTGAGAAGATACCTCATGTAAGATCGGTGTCAGTGGGGATATGGGTAGGAGCTGGCTCGAGAAATGAGAAGAAGGAAATTAACGGTATTTCTCACTTTATAGAACACATGCTTTTTAAAGGTACAAAAAAAAGAAGCGCAAAGGAAATTGCCGAAAGTATTGATAGTATAGGAGGACAAATTAACGCTTTTACAGGAAAGGAATGCACCTGCTACTATACTAAAACTTTGGATACACATATTGATATTGCAATAGATGTATTGACAGACATGTTTTTTAATTCTGTTTTTTCTGAAAAAGATATTGATATTGAACGGAAAGTGGTTTTGGAAGAAATAAGCATGTATGAGGACTCGCCGGAGGATTTGGTACATGATTATTTATCGGAAACGGTATGGGAAAATGACGCAATAGGAATGCCTATTCTTGGTACTTATGAATCTCTTCACAACATTGAACGGGATACAATAGTAAATTATATAAGTGAACACTATCTTCCCGAAAATACTGTTATAGCAGTGGCTGGTAATTTTGATGATAATGTGCTGATAGATATAGTGAAAAAGAATTTTGGAAGTTGGTATTCGGACAGAAAACCTGTAAAGCAATTTGAAAAAGCAAATTTTAAAGTAAGCAACAGGATTAAACAGAAAGATATTGAGCAAGTACACATATGCTTAGGTTTTGAAGGTATTGAACATGGTAATGATGATTTATACTCGCTGCTTGCTATAAATAATGTTTTTGGTGGAGGTATGAGTTCGAGGTTATTTCAAAAAATTAGGGAGGAGCGGGGATTGGTTTACTCTATTTACTCATACCCTTCTTCCTATTGCAATGCAGGACTTTTTACTATTTATGCCGGAATGAATCCCGAGCATAGAGACACCTTTTTAAAACTTGTAATGGAAGAAATTAAAATTCTTATAAAACATGGAATATCCGAAGAAGAATTGGCAAAATCCAAAGAACAGCTAAAAGGAAGCTATATTTTAGGTCTGGAGAGTACGAGCAGCAGAATGAACAGCCTGGGAAAATCGGAGTTAATGTTAGGTAAGGTGTATACACCGGAGGAAGTTTTAAAAAAGATTGATGAAGTAAATAATGAAATAGTTCGGGAAATTATTGAAAAAGTTTTTCAAATGGAAAAGATGAGTATTGCAGTTGTTGGAAATATAAATGAAAAAATTGATCTATCAAAATATATATGAAAAATGACGAATATTGTAAAGAAGAGGAGCTTTGCACTGTAGAAGTGAGAGCTCTTTTTTTATGCAAAAAAGCGATGAAATTTTTTGTAAAGTTTTTACTGAATATATTCCAGTAAATTATCGGATAGATCAGAACAGGAAATTGTTATACTTGGTTATTACTGCATTTATACATATTTGTACAAACAGACAAGCACTTTAGATTTACAAAAAACATAAGATATACCAGTCACCATAAATTGTTATATACTTTGGAAATTGTGTTAATGCCTTTTTACTATTTTCTGAAGGAAGGGAGGAATAGCGATAATGACAAATAAGAAGTTCACAGTTTTAGGAGGCGACTTGAGAAGTGTAAAACTTGCAAACCTAATTTCAGCAGATGGCAACAAGGTTAACATATATGGCTTTAAAAATGCTGGCTTTGAGTTGGGATTGGATGAAAGTCCAAACCTTGAACTGGCAATAAACGAATCGGACATTGTTATAGGACCTTTGCCGTGCTCTAATGATAATGAGATTATTAACGCACCCTTTTGCCCCGAAAAAATTTACATAAAAGATGTATTTAAATCAATGACTAAAAACCAAATATTTATTGCAGGAAGAATAAGCGAAAAGATACAGCAAGCTGCTTCGGTATATAGCGTATATTCGGTTGATTTGCTTGACAGGGAAGAAATGGCTGTATTAAACGCCATACCAACAGCAGAAGGTGCTATTCAGATTGCAATGGAAGAAATGCCTATAACTCTCCATAACTCAAATGCGCTTGTTTTAGGTTTTGGAAGAATAGGAAAAATTCTTGCCAAAATGCTTTTGGGGATAGGTTGTAATGTTTATGTTGCAGCCAGAAAATATTCGGATTTGGCCTGGATAAAAGGTTATGGCTACACAGCCGTTCACATAAATGAAATCGGAAATAACTTGGAAAGCATGGATGTTATTTTTAATACAATTCCCTATGTGATTCTTGATATCAACATGCTTCAAAAAGTAAAAAAGGACACTCTGATAATTGATTTGGCATCAAAGCCGGGCGGAGTGGATTTTGAAAAAGCAAAAGATATGGGATTGAAGACGATTTGGGCACTTTCGTTGCCTGGAAAAGTTGCTCCGGTGACAGCAGCGGAATTTATGAAAGACACTATCTACAATATAATAACTGAGTTGGGGGTATAAATAATGAAATTGGATGGTGTTAAAATCGGATTTGCACTTACAGGATCTTTTTGTACTATCGGCAAAGTAATTCCGGAAATTGAAAAACTTATTAGTGCCGGAGCTGAAGTTATTCCTGTAATTTCAAATTCTGTTGACAAATTCGATACAAGATTTGGTACGGCAAAAGATTTGAGGTTAAAATTAGAGGGTATTACAGGGAAAAAGATTATAGATTCGATAGTTGATGCAGAACCGTTCGGACCGAAATCGTTAGTTGATTTGGTTGTTGTTGCACCCTGTACGGGAAATACTTTGGCAAAAATTGCAATGGGTATAACCGATACACCGGTGACTATGGCATGTAAGGCTCATTTGAGGAATCAAAAACCTTTGGTAATAGCAATATCTACAAATGACGGTTTGGGTGCTAATGCTAAGAATATAGGTTTGCTTCTCAATACAAAAAATGTTTATATGGTTCCGTTTGGACAGGATGGACCTGATACAAAGCCTAATTCACTAGTTGCAGATGAAAAACTTATTATTCCCACAATAGAAAATGCCCTTAAAGGAAAGCAGATTCAACCGATACTCATTAAATATTGATTTTTTAAAATATTAAAAATATTTTTGAAAATCATATGTTTTTTATATTCTGCATATCCATATATATCTTATATTCTTTCAATTGAAAAATATATTTTTATAAATATTGTTTTTATATTCAAATCTCTTGTATAATCGAACAAGAGATTTTTATTTTGGATATTACATAAATAAAACTAAAATTACAATTAATATCAAAAACTTACTTTTTTATAAGAAATGTATAAAATTCAATAGAAATTTTATAAAAGTTTATAAAATCATCGTAAATTGTGAATTGGGTGCTTGAGAATCCTAAATAAACATGTTAAAATAAGTATTAGTTAAATAAATCAATATAATCTTGTATTTTTTAATGAAAATGTAGCGTGGTTATATTGTCGTCTTCAATTAATGAATATTTTTTACTTCACAAAGAATAAACTTTAGTATACAATAAAATTACAAGTTATTTTGACTTCTTTGTAGAATTTATTCGCAGTATATATTCGCACTATAAGCTTCTAATCATTGTTTGAATTATCTTATTGTAGTATCCAGAGCAATTTAACCAAGTTCGGTAAGAAAATTTAATACTATTTGGGGGTTCAAAATGGTAGGATTAGATACTAGAGGAATTGATGAAATACTTTTGGAGATGGGTGTCATAAAAATCACTGATTTAAAGAAAGCCTGGGACATCCAACGCGAAAGTAAAAGAAATATCGAAGATATTATCGTGGAATTAGGTCTAGCATCTCCAAAAGATATCATGAGAGCAAATGCTACTAAAATGGGCATAGAATTTATAGATCTGTCTACCGAAGGAGTCAAGGATACAACTATTCAAAATCTTATAACAAAGAACATTGCACATCGATATAAAGTTTTACCCATCGAAAAAGATAATAATGTTTTAACCGTTGCGATGAAAGATCCTACTGATATTTTTTCAATAGATGATATTCGTCTTGCAACAGGTCTTGAAATTAAGCCAGTGCTTGCCGACAGCAAAGAGCTTGAAAAGCTAATTGTTCAGTTTTATGGAGAAGAAATAAGAGTTAGGGATACCAGACCTGAATTTGAAAGAGACGAGGAAGTACAAGGAAATAAAATACAAGAACCAATAAAAGAATCAATAAAAGAAAAAGAAAATATGTTGCTTGATAACAGCACATATAATTCAATTAAGCAGGAAGTGGAACTGCCTGATTTGGGCTTGAACAATATATCAAATATTCCTGTGGATAATTACAGTAGTAAATCTTACCCTGAAAATAATGGCATGTTTAAAGATAAAATAGGCAATTTGCTTGTTAAAGCCGGAGTTATAACCCAGGAACAATTGGAAAGGGCTTTGGCTATTCAATCAAAAAGTGGAGGACTAATAGGAAAAATTTTAGTCAAAGAAGGTTATATTAATACAAAGTCTCTTTATGAATTTTTGGAAAAACAGATGGGTGTCCAATATGTCGATTTGGACAGTATTGAATTTGATGAAGAAGCAATAAAGCTGGTTTCTTATAATATTGCACGAATGCATAAAGTAATTCCAATAAGCAAATCCGATTCAACACTTAAAGTTGCTATGAGTGACCCAATGAATATTTTTTCAATAGATGACTTGAGGCTTACTACAGGGATGGAGATTGTTCCATGTCTTGCAGAGGATGAATTGATTGAAAAATACCTTGATATTTATTATAACAAATCCAACAAAAGTGGAGTTTTTGCTGAAAAGAAACTTGCAGAGCTGGATGAAGAAATAAAGAAAGTTAATGAAAAAATTGCAGTAGAGATTAAGGAAGCTGAAGAGGAAGAAGAAAACATTGATATATCCGATCTTGAAAATGCTCCAATAGTAAAAATGGTAAACATTATATTCCAAAAAGCAATAGCAAGCAGAGCAAGTGATATTCATATTGACCCCCAGGAAGATAACGTTTTGATCCGATTTAGAATTGACGGGCAATTGGTTGAAATTATGCGACATGATATAAAAATTATGCCTTCCCTGGCTGCAAGAGTAAAAATTATAAGTGGTTTAAATATAGCAGAAAAAAGGGTACCACAGGACGGTAGAATATCCCTTAATGTGGAAGGTAAAACTTACGATCTACGTGTATCTGTATTGCCTACAATGTTCGGCGAAAAGATAGTAATGAGAATTGCAGATAAAGACGGATTCAATGTAAAGAAGGAAGATTTGGGATTCTTTGAAGATGACTTGGTTAAGTTTAACAATATAATTTCTCATCCCCACGGTATTGTACTTGTAACCGGTCCTACAGGAAGCGGTAAGTCTACAACTTTATATACTGCGTTAAGAGAACTGTGCAAACCAAATGTAAATATACTTACTGTAGAGGATCCGGTAGAAATGACCATTAAAGGCGTAAACCAGGTACAAGTTAATACGAAAGCAGGAATGACCTTTGCGGCTGCATTAAGGGCGTTCCTTAGACAAGACCCTGACATAATAATGGTAGGAGAGATCCGTGACGGTGAAACTGCTGAAATAGCTACAAGGTCAGCTATTACCGGTCACCTTGTATTCAGTACATTACACACTAATGATGCAGCGAGTTCAATTACTAGAATGATTGATATGGGTATAGAACCTTTCTTGATATCGTCATCGGTTGTAGGAGTCTTAGCTCAAAGGCTTGTTCGAAGATTATGTCCAAAGTGCAAGGAAGTTGCGGAGATAGACGATTTTGCCAGAGATGTTCTGGAACTGTCTGAAGGTGAAGAAGTTACCATTTACAAGCCAAAGGGCTGTCCTGAATGTAATAACATCGGATATAAAGGCAGAATAGCTGTATATGAAATAATGGAAATAGATAAAGATATAAGACAATTAATTGCTAAAAATGCGACTTCTGATACTATAAAAGAACTTGCAATAAAAAAAGGTATGAAAACCTTAAGAATGAATTGTGCGAGATTAGTGAAGAACGGCGTAACTACGATTGATGAAATGCTTAAAATAGCATTTTCAAAAGATTAGATGAGAGGATGTAATGTATGGATCTTAATGCGATTCTGACAAAAGCTGTAAATGCGGGTGCATCAGACCTTCATATTTGTGCTGGTGTACCACCGGTAATCAGACTGCATGGTGACCTGATTAATCTTGATGAGCCAATACTTACACCCCATGACTGTGTAGAATTGGCAAAGCAGTGCTTGAACAGCAGATTGTACGAAACCTTTTTGGAAGATGGGGAGGTGGATTCGTCCTACTCTATTCCCGGAGTGGCTCGTTTCAGAATAAACGTGTTTAAACAGAGAGGTACGTGTGCAATCGCTTTTAGAACAATTCCTCAAGAGATACCTAAAATTGAGGATTTAGGTTTACCGGGGTTAGTTTATGATCTTTCTTTGAAGCAAAGAGGTCTTATACTTATAACAGGACCAACAGGACATGGTAAATCTACAACTCTTGCTGCTATGATAAATTACATAAACAGCAAGAGAAGATGTCATATTGTGACAATTGAAGATCCTATAGAGTTTCTACATAGACACAATAAAAGTGTTGTAAATCAAAGAGAAATTGGTTCCGATACCAAGAATTATGCCAATTCGTTAAGAGCTGTGCTGAGAGAAGATCCTGATGTTATATTAATAGGTGAGATGCGTGACCAGGAAACTATAGCTACAGCATTAACTGCTGCCGAGACCGGTCACCTTGTTCTGTCAACCCTTCATACGATAGGTGCTGCAAAGACTATAGACAGAATTATTGACGTTTTCCCACCTTATCAACAGGCACAGATAAGGACTCAGCTTTCGACAGTTTTGCAAGGAATTATATCACAGCAGTTGATAAGACGTGCTGATAATAAAGGTCGTGTCCTTGCTACCGAAACTATGGTTTGGACGCCGGCAATCGCAAATTTGATTCGTGAATGCAGAACTCATCAAATTAATACATGTATACAAACCGGGTCTCAATTTGGAATGTATACTATGGATATGTGCCTGTCAGAGCTTTATAAACAAGAACTTATTGATTATGAAAGTGCATGTCAGTATTCGGTTGATATGGATAATTTAAGAAAATTGATTTCAATGTAAAAAAAAGTACTAGTATTTTTGTCCAATATGTTGTAAAATATAATTAATTAAAGAATTTTAAGTTTTATTGTACATAAAAAGAAGAATCAAAATTATTTGTGTTGTTTGTTTTTCTTGGAGTTTATATTATTTGGGAGGTTATAGATGTCATAGTATTTGGTTCTATTTATTGATGTTATCTTCTTGACATTTCTTCCTAAATATTAATTTTCCAAGAATACAATATCTATAATGTAAATGTCGTGTATCATATCGTTGCTATATTCAAAGTTACATCATATTTAAGATTAATGTTCAATTGTGACAATCAGATTAAAGATGAGATAAATTAAATGCGGTTGATTGCTTGGGGGTTTGAAAAATGCCGGTATACAGCTATAAGGTAAAAACTGAAACTGGAAAAGTGTATTCAGGTGAAACTAAAATTGACAGTGTGGAAGAGCTGCGAAGGCTGCTTGAGGAAAAGGGATATACTCCTATTGAAATAGTAGAGAAAAACGTATTTACAGATATCAGTACTATAGGTTTATTTAAGCAAAAGGTAAAAACCAATGATTTAGCTATATTCTGCAGACAGTTTTCGATAGTACTTCAAGCTGGTGTTCCAATTGCTGCTGCATTAGATGTTTTAAGACAGCAAACTACAAATAAGACTTTAAGGGATTGCATTAGTAGTATATATGACGACATTCAAAGAGGAATTGCGTTATCAAATGCAATGAAAAAGCATGATGTTTTTCCCGAACTTATGATTTGTATGATTGAAGCGGGAGAAGTAAGTGGTCAGCTTGATTTGGTATGTTCGAGGCTTGCCGCCAATTTTGAAAATACATATAAAATGCAGACTAAAATAAAAAAGGCGCTTACATATCCTAAAATCGTATGTTCTATTGCAGTTGGTGTTATTATTCTTTTGATGGCTTATGTAGTACCTAATTTTACGAAAATATTGCTTGATTTTAATACTCCTTTACCAATATTTACAAAAATTTTGATTGCAATTAGCAATTTCTTTAAAAGTTTTTGGTGGGCAATTTTAGGTGGGATTGTAGCAATTCTTTTGATAATTCGTTATTATTCAAAAACTTATGAAGGAAAAAAGCTGTTTTCGACTCTGGCAATTAAAATGCCTGTAATTAAAGTGCTTACAAAGAACATAATTACATCTCGTTTGACACGAACACTAGGAACACTTATGTCAAGTGGTGTACTTCTCATACAGGCAATGGAAGTTGTTCAGAAGATAGTTGGCAATGTTGTTATTAAGGAAAAATTAGAAACTGTAATTGATGAAATAAAAAAGGGTAAAGGATTAACGCAACCGCTTTCCACCATGAAATACTTTCCGCCTTTGGCAATATCCATGATAAAAATTGGTGAAGAATCCGGAAGTTTGGATTTTACACTTGAAAAGGCTGCGGATTTTTTTGATCAAGAAGTGGAAGCTTCACTTGATAATCTCACTTCATATATTGAACCTGCTATGACCATTATATTAGCTGTTGTTGTTGGATTTATTATACTTAGCGTTCTGATTCCGATGTTTACAATCTACCAGTCTATGTCGGCATAATTATTGCTTATAAATATCTTGTTCCAAAAAAGGTTTGGGGGGGGATTTTAATTTAAGCTTTTATGGAATAAGGTATTGTATAAGCACTTAACAAATAAAAGACAAATTAAATAAAATTATAGGAGGGTTAAGTATGAAAAAGTTGTTAAAGAACAAGAAAGGTTTTTCACTTGTTGAGCTTTTGATTGTTATAGCTATAATGGGGGTTCTGGCTGTAATTGCATTCAGTATGTTCTCAGGTATTGTTGCAAACAGCACAAGAAAAGCAGACGAGGAACAGGCAAACAATATACAAAAAGCCCTTACTTCTTACATGGTTGACACAGGAGATTCAAAGTTACTACAAATGAAATATGATTCGAATAATGATAATGTTGTTGACACTGTAGTTGGTACTGCTTCAAATCTTAATTATCAATATGTAATTCAAGCTTTACAATTTGATCAGGTAGTTGACGGTAAGACATATATTGCTTATTTGAATCCTAAAACTGGAACTATACCTTCAACTAAAGATTTCGATGTTAGATGGTCTAAGCATATCGGTTATTCAATTAAAGTATATCCATCCCGTGCTAAAGCGGAAGTTGTACCGGTAGAATCAGGTTCAACTTTAACAACAGAATTGGAAATTATAAATTAATAATTAGTTAGATTAATAATTAGATAATTAAAATAATTATTAAATTAATTATTGGCCCTGGCCGATTCATCGGCCAGGGATATATTAAAGGTGATTTTTATGTTTAAATATAGAATAGACAATAAGGGATTTACTTTGGCTGAAATGCTTGTAACAATTGCATTAGTGGGGATAATTTCTCCTATACTTTTAGCTATATTTATATTTGGCATACAAGATTTTGATAGTACAGACAAATATCTTGACCAACAAAACAGAGTAAATGAAGTAATAAGATATATCAGACAGGATTATGAAGAGTGTAAGGAAGTTGTTGTCGGGAGAACCAATGGAGGAGATGTTATTTGGGTAAAATTTGTATTTCCAGGAAGTTTTGCGTCTCCTGCTCCTGGTGCAACACCTCAACCAGATCCTAAAAATAAGGTTTGGACTTTTTATAAAGGAAGTGGCGCATTATCTTTATACGTAGGTGATGAGAATCCAGTTGATAATTTTAGTTCTATGTATTTTGACGTAATGGTAGATGATCTGGATACCTCAGCAAGTAAATTTTACTTTTCTGATGAAAGCTTGAAATTATATGTAAAACCAAATGCTAATAACATTAAATATAGAGGTAGGAATATAAATAAGGAAATGATTACAGAATTTTCTGTTAGAAATAAATACCGAGAAGTTGTGGAAGTTTCTTCGTTGCCTACGGCAGCACCAACACCTGCATTACCATAATTATGAAAGGGGGAGTTTAAATGAAGGATATTAATCTTTTACCGGAAGAAATTAAATCTACAACTACTTACTCACCAGCAGAATCAAAGTCAGGATCTGTAGTTAAAGCTATTGTTATTCTATTTTTTATATTAGTTGTAGTAGGAGTGACAATTGCAGCTCCTAAGTTTTATATTAAATCTTTGGAAAGGGAACTTGATTCAATTAATAAAGAAATTGAAAGTGAGAAATATGAGCCTGTAAGACAAGTCAGAGCAAAATTGGATGCTATCAATGGTGTGATTGCTTCTAAAGGCGATATTATGGATACTATTGACAAGAAGGCTTATCCTGTTAATGAAGTTTTGGTATCTTTAAATAGTGTTACTCCTCAAGGATGTCAAATTACCAAGATAACATATTCATCCAATAGACTTGAGATAAACGGTATTGCAAGGGATAGAATGGTTGTAGCAGAATTTGTAGCAAGAATAAATAGGCTGGAGTTTTTTAATATTACTGGTAGTGTAAGAATGGATAAATCCAATGCTTTTACTTTGTTTGTTGAGGTTGGGGCTATTAAGGGCGGAAAGGAAGGTAAATAGAGATGTCCAAGGCAAAGAGGGATATTGCCATATTGGTTATTATTAGTTTAATATTGTATGCTGTAATATATTATAATTTTGTTTTAGTTGATGCTATTGAAAAAATAAATGATATAAATTCTCAAATAGAGATTGCAGAGAAGAAAAAGCAAGCATTGGAAAATGACTTAAAAAATCTGGAACAGTTAGAGAGAAGTCTGGAGATGAAAACAGTACAGAACGAAAGACTTGAACACTATTTATTGAATGAAGCAAATATTTCGGATAATATCGACTATATTGACAAACTTATTAAGCTATTTGATAATAAAATAACAGAAGCAAATGTTAGTGAACCTTCTAAAAATGTTTCTGAAAAAACTAAATCTGAATATTACGAGTTCAAAATTGATTTGAAAGCAATTCTTGCATATGACCAAACTATGAACTTGATTAATTATCTTGAAGGAGGAAATCATAAGGTTAAAATTACTAGGTTTAATATGCAACATGCAAATAATGCTAATACATCAAACTTACCAGGTGGACAGAATAATGCAACTAATGATAGTTATGCTATAGAGATGACTATAAATCTATATTCTATGAGCTTGAGCAATATAGACAAAATTTATGAATATAGCCGTCATAATTTCCTTAAACATACTCCAAGAGATGAAGATGGTGTAATTTTTGCACCTATTTCTCTTGTTTCAAGTACAACTAATGTTTCAGATAAAACAAAAACTTCAATTACTGAAGATGTGGAGAAAAAATTTTCTTCGAATAGAGATATTGAGATTTGGGTTGAAAGTTTTTTTGTAGGAGGGCCTAATTTTAGAGTTTATGGTAAAGGTCTTCCTATCTCTATTGGTTTTAAAACAAAACAAAAGGCAGATGTTAAGATTACTTTTAACAAAGAGGCATATAATGTGAATGTAGTTGATTCTGCCGGTTATACTTACAAACTTGACGGAAAGACGCCAAATAATGATATAAATCTTTATATTAGGTCTAATTTTTCTTATGCTATTAAGGAAAATTTAAATTTGGGTGCTAATATCCAAATAATCAATAATTCCGGTAAATCTATAAAATTGACTTTTAAAGACGAAAGTAAATGCATCGTTTTGATGGATAGAAATGGAAACAAAATAACAGATAAAAATGAAACTGAAAAGGTGTTTATTTTGTAGGTGATATTATGAAGAAATTGCTTAAATCACAAAAAGGAATGACAATGCTGGAAGTGGTTATTGCTTTTGCACTTTTTAGCATTGTTTCGGTTCCATTGATAATTTCCTTTATGAATTCATTGAAAGTATCACATATGGCAAAAGATCAACTGGAAATAAATGCAGTTACGCGAAAGGTTAAAGAATATGTAACTGAAGATTTGTTTGGAAAAGGTAAACCATTATTTGATTTTAATTCAGACGGGACTCCTGATCAATTTAATGATTTCCTTTATATTGATACTGTTTCAGGTAAAATTCCTGCTACTGCCAGTGCTAGCCTTTATCGCGTAACACCTGATATAGATGTACCTGATTATCCTGACTATGTATTTACAGTTCTTTACGACTCTGCAAATTATTATAATCCTAGCTTTGAAAATGTCACTAATGTGTTAATAACAATATATGACAAAAATCATAAAATAGTTAATAAATTAAAAATAGTTGTGCCTTTTGAGCCATATAATTAGTTTTTATAAGGGGGGGGATGATTGACGTGAAAAAATTTTACAAAAATAGAAAAGGTGTTTCCCTGGTTACAGTTGTGATGCTATTAACTGTATTGACTCTATTGAGTGTAGCATTGGCTGATATGGCTATACAAGGCTTGATAATAACAAAGAGAAGCAAAAATGTCGATTTTGCTTATTATGCAGGTGAATCAGCAATAGAAAACTGGTTTTCAGAAATAAAAGAGATCTTAAAAAAACCTGATATTGGAAGAGATTACCCGAATGGTTTTGTTGATATTACTCTTAGTGGGGTAGGTACGCCGCACTCAATCGACAATTATGCCGATTGGATATTGAGAGAATATCTGGTAGGTCATTTGCCAACACCCCTATATATAGATATCGCAAATGTAGCATCACCGGTAGCATCATTATCGGGCGATCAATATGCAGAGATTCATTTGACTGGAATAAGAATAGGTGCGGTTAAAGTAAAAACTGGTTCTACTGATACAATAATTGCAACTGTTGAACTCAAAGCATCAGCCAATTATTTTCCTGCATCTACTCCGTATCAGGCTGGAAATAAAGAGATATTTGCAAAGCGTGATTTTGAAATTTTAATACCTCTTTCTACAGAAGGTTTTTTGACAGGAGCTATTTTTTCTTTAGGAGATTTTTATGTCAGCGGTGAAGGCAATGAATATGGTGGAGGAAAAAGTGCTGTTGTAAATGTAAGAGGAGATGTCAATGTATTTGGATCCTATGCTCCGGATTACAAAACTACATCGCAGCATTATTACGGTGGAATATATGCACTTAGAAATGCCAAATTAAATATTGATGGAAATGCTTACAGCAGAAGTTTTATAAGGACAGGTAGATATGGGCATGATATTCTTTCCTATGTAGAATCCAAATTTCGAGATAATAGTGAAATTAGGATTACAAAGGATGCGATTGCCCAGTGTTTGCAGGTTTTTGGTGCAAACGACAGAATTGTAGTCTACAGAAACGCATATACCTTTGATGATGTGGAGATGAATGGAATTAATTCGGTAATTGCAATAAACGGTAGCTTTTTAGGACTGTCAATAGGAACTAAATCTCACGATGAGTCCAGTGCTATTGTTAATAGTGCTCTTGTTCACCATTTTAATAATGAAGAAGTATTCAATGAAGCCAAAAAATCGGTGATAGTTGTTAATGGTGATGTAATTCTGGGTGGAGGAACTTTTAAAGTTATAACTCAGGAAGACAAAGATCAGGGAGCAGAAGGAGAAGTAGGTGAAACTGTCGGACAGATCGAAGATGCTTCCGTAGCTTGGTATGAAGATGGAAATTATCCTTTTTATAAAGAATTTGGTGTAATGGTAGGGTGGAATTCTGGTGACTCAAAGATATATCATGAAGCATTGAGAAGTGCATATTCAGAAGTTTCAGGTAAAATGAACATATTTCAAAAGTGGGATATAAAGAAAACTTTCATGGATATTAATAATTGGCTTGATGAAATAGATAAAGCAAGAAATGGTGATTCAACTGTATCATTTGATAATTCCAACCCTGGTAGGATAAGTGGATATTGGAATCACGAGATTGCTGCAAATGGGAGAATATATCAAAAGAAAATAAATGGGTTTATAAACAACCCAATAAATTCTGAATATAGTCAAGATTTGTATATTGCTGGAAAAGAAACCGGTTGGGATTTTTGGATAGATAATATTTTTGAGGGAAATAAGCTTAAGTTTACAGAAGACTATTGGGCAGGTATTGATAGTATTACCGAACCTGATTATGAAAAAGTATTTTTAGAGAAATATGAATCAACTACTACAGCTCCAAGACTTGATTATTTGAACAGCCAATTGAAAGAATATGTTGAACAGTTTGCAGAAAGATGGTATGAGGATGCTGATACTGAATGGCGCGTAAGAGACACTGGTAAGTTTGCGGATATTCTTAAAAAAATTGATAGCAATATAATAAATTGGCAAACGAGAGCAGAATCTAATCAATATGTCCTGTATTTTGATAAGAACGATTTAGGTGTATCTTCTATTGATATTAATGATGCTTTTTTAAATTATCATTATAGTACTTCCGGAGTATTGGATCCGATTGATGTATATAGTATGAGTGCTGCTGATAGAGGAAAAAATTACTATTTTATTTTTAATAAAAATCCAAATCTGGATCTCGAGGTTTCCGGAACATTTAACGGAATAATTTTTACAACCGGACGTGTTATATTAAAAGATGGAGCCGATATTTATGGAGCGATAATATCGGCCGGCGGTGGAGCGTATAATGGTGATGACTTTGTTTTTAAATTTGGGGATATAGAAGTTAGAGATGACACAGATGTTAAAGCGCTGGATAATGGCGATTTAGCTGGAATTATTTTTAAAGCCGAGGCAGCTGGTCAGCAAGCTAATATTGATTTTTATCTGGGAAAGAGCGAAGATGATGTTATTGCAGAAGCAAAGTTTTTGGACGGAAGTTTAGTGCCTTATGGTGAACCTGATGTCTATTACTTAAATAAGGCTGCAAGAATAAACCTCTTGCAGAAGTTTAGGGAAAATTATATAGATTTATTCGACATATTATAATTTATGGGGTGGAACGAATGAATAAAAAATTAAAATTGTTTACAGTTGCAACGTTGGTTATATCAATGATGGTGAGTACAGGTTGTTCAATATTGTTTAAAAAAGAAAAACCTGTTGAAGAAAATGTAGCTAAAATTGAGACTCCTGATACAAGCATAGAAGAAGATAAAAAAGTTCATGAAATGGTAGAGAAGTATTTTACTACTTTGTTCTCAAAACCTGTTTCTACTTACGATCAAAATACAGTAAATGGTACAATACCGGAGGATATTAAGCCGTTAATTGCGAAAAGAACCATTGACGAAGCCAATGGAAATCCCGAGATAGGTATTCATTTACCTAGAATAATAGAGGTTAACGGATTAAATGTTATTGAATATGAACTGTTAAAGGATGCAAACGGCAATACAAAAATAGATACCCATTTTATTGGCAAGACAGGAGAAAATTTCTTGTATTATGTAAGGTTGGATTTAAAAGCAAAAGTTTTATCTGAAGCAGATTTTGAAAAATATTATACACAAAATCAGCAAACCAAATTATATGAAAAGAATCCTAATGCAGTTATCGATGATAATTTGTGTGACTTTATAAAAATTCAGTTAAAATATGATTTGGAGGTTACAAAAGAGGAAAATGATTATAAAATTGTAACTCATAAGGAAGCGAATTACAAGCCTGGCTTGAAAAACCGGTTGTTTAAATTGAACAATGAATTTGTTGAAAGAATTACTTATCTTGATGTTAATATTGAAGAAGAAAAGAAGATTTTTGAAAGTGAGAAAGAAGTTATAGAAAATTTCTTTAAAAATCTTGTACTTTTAGATAGAGAGAGAATGATTCTTTTGAAAGGCAAGTATGATGTTAATAGTGGTGAGTTTGCAAACTTTCTTAATTTAATTGGAGTGTCTAAAAAAGATGGTAATGACTTAATGTTAATAGACGATAACTATAAGAAAAAATTCACCTACGAATCTTTTCCGCTTCAAGTGAACATGGAAAAAATAAATGAATTTAAAACGATTGATGTAAAAATACATCCCGGTTATTCTGAGAAAAACAAGAGATATTTCGTTTCATTGGAAGCATCGGTAATTCAGGCTAATGGAATGGTTGGCGAAGAAGTTGTATATGCTTATGATTATTATGTTACTGTAAAAAATAATAATGGTAAGATATTGGTTGACGGCATTGAATTAAATGAATACTATAAAAAATAGAATACCCTGAAAAGGATATTAAGAATAATTGAAAAAAATAATTGACAGGAATAAAGGATGAGTTATGGATTCTGCCATAATTCATCCTTTTCGTTTAATTATAATTAATGAATTCATTAAGTAAATAATATTTAGTAATAAAAATAAAAGCAATGAGTGAATAATAATTGTATAAACCTTATAGTAAAAAATTTCATTGTTTTGAAAATATAAGATAACAATTTAGATAAACAATATTTATCAATGTAATAATTTTATCAATATAATCAATACTAATTATGATACATATAAAAAGGATGTGATGATTTGAATACTGACAATAATAAAGTAACTCTTAACAAATTTTCGTCTGATGAAGAAAATATACAAGAAAGTTCAAAGGAAGATATACAGGAACTAAAAGAACTTGGAAAGTCTACTGTTAAAAGCAAAAGAGGCAATATTCATTGTTTAACGGTAATTGGCCAAATAGAAGGCCATATTGTACTTCCTCCTCAAAATAAGACTACAAAATATGAACATGTAATTCCTCAATTGGTAGCAATAGAAGAAAGCGAGGATATTGACGGTTTGTTGCTAATTTTAAATACAGTCGGAGGAGATGTGGAGGCTGGGCTTGCAATAGCAGAAATGATTGCAAGCATGTCAAAGCCTTCAGTATCACTAGTATTGGGAGGAGGACATAGCATTGGGGTTCCCATGGCTGTAGCAACCAAATATTCTTTTATAGCACCTTCGGCTACTATGACAATACATCCAATCAGATTAAGCGGTATGATAATAGGAGTTCCGCAGACTTTTGAATATTTTGATAAAATGCAGGAAAGAGTTGTACAATTTGTGTCAAAAAACAGTAAGATATCCAGCGAAACTTTCAGAAGTCTTATGTTAAAAACGGGGGAATTGGCAAATGATGTGGGAACAATTCTGTTTGGTGAAGAAGCAGTGAAACATGGGTTAATTGACGAGACAGGTGGACTGCACGAAGCTTTGAACAAGCTATATGAATTGATCGATTTGAAAAAGGGAGAAGATGCTAATATATGCCTTGATGAAAAGGGAGGGGTTTAAGTGATTTTGTATTCTATCATTCCTGCAGATGTGGTTTTTGGCAATTATTTTGGAAAAAATGCTGATGAATATAGTTTAAAGGAAATTTTGTATGAGGGTGAAAAAGTTGAAGTAATACCCATGTCAAATAATACCTATAAAGTGAATAGGATTATCAGTACAGAACCGAAAGCATATTTAAATCCCAAATTAATGCCCGGAAGTGTTATTGAAAGTTTAAAATAGGCTATTTTTCAAACAAAGGAAAATGAGATAGAAAAAAACTCGAAATTATGTTATATTAGGTGGGGAATGTTTCGCAGATATGCATTATGCGGGGGTGTTATGTTGAAAAGCAAGAAGGCGCAAAAGAAATATAAAAAAAAACAGGACGGTATATTTAAATATAATAATGAAATTTTGGGTATTATAACTCTTGCTTTTGGTATTCTGGTTTTGCTTGGTATTTATTTTAAAGGCTCAACCGGTATATTCGGTGAGTTGATAAAAAGCATTGTTTTGGGTTGTGCAGGACCTGTAGGATTTATTATACCGTTTATTTTAATAGTGTACGGTATATTGATGATATTTAGAAAAAACACTGATAATGTAAATTCAAAGCTAATGTTTTTATCTATACTTATGCTCTTGGTGGCAGCTTTGATTCAGACCGGATTTTATAGGGAAGAAGATTATATTAATATGAGCATTACGAATTATCTTTATAAATTTTACATGGACGGCATAGAACTTCAAGGAGGAGGTATCTTTGGCGGAATAGTAAGTATTCCTTTTCTTTTACTTTTTCAAACATTAGGAACAATTGTTATTCTTAGTACGATGGCCATCATTGATATAATGCTCTTAACCAATATATCAATAGCTGATTTGATTAGAGGTCTTAAGAATATGATTTTTAGTGCCTTTGAAAAGGTTAAGGAAAGTATAAGAATTCCTGGGGTTGATAATCAGTCGAATGATGAATTTGAACCGGATATAACGATGAACGGTGAAAAAGTTGAAAAAAGTAAGATATTAGATTTTACCCGCAAAAAAAGTGAAATTGGAGCTAAAGAAGTAAAGAGCAAATTAAAAGAACAAAAGGGTGAAGTAATCAAACTGGAGATAAATGATTTTAGAAATGAGAAAGAAAAAAATGATCAAATTGTGGATGATGAAAATAAGAAGCAGAGTAAAGCTGTTGAATCGGATAAATATGAGGAATCACTGGATAATGAAATAAGCCATATATCCAAGTCAAATATTGATTATAAATATCCTGATATTGAACTTTTGGAAGATAATAAAGCAACTTCGGGGAATTCAACAAATTTTAGAAATGAAGCTTTAAAAGGAGCTAAAAAACTTGAAGAGACATTAAATAGTTTTGGTGTTGAAGCAAAAGTGGTAAATGTTAGCAGAGGGCCGGCAGTAACAAGATATGAACTGCAACCTAGTCCCGGAGTGAAGGTGAGCAAAATTGTAAATTTAGCTGATGACATATCTTTAAATCTTGCTGCTTCAGGTGTCAGAATTGAGGCACCTATTCCGGGTAAGGCTGCAATAGGTATAGAAGTACCCAATAAAGAAATGGAAGCTGTTTTTTTAAGAGAGGTTATTGAATCAAAGGAGTTTAAGGAACAACCGTCAAAACTTGCATTTGCACTTGGAAAGGATATTTCAGGACAGAATATGGTTGCGGATATCGGAAAGATGCCGCATTTGCTGGTTGCTGGAGCGACTGGTTCCGGAAAAAGTGTATGCATTAACAGTATAATAATAAGTCTTTTGTATAAAGCAAGTCCCAATGAAGTAAAGCTGTTGATGATAGATCCAAAAGTTGTTGAACTTGGAATATATAATGGTATACCGCATCTTTTAATTCCTGTGGTAACCGATGCGAAGAAAGCAGCCGGCGCATTGAACTGGGCAGTTCAAGAGATGGTAAACAGGTACAAGCTTTTTGCAGATAAGGGAGTTCGGGATATTAAAGGATATAATGCAATAGTGAAAACTGATGAAGGTGAAGAACCTTTACCTCATATTGTTATTATTATTGATGAGCTGGCAGATCTTATGATGGTTGCTCCCAATGACGTGGAGGATGCAATATGCCGCTTAGCACAGATGGCCAGAGCAGCCGGTATGCATCTTGTTATTGCTACGCAAAGGCCGTCGGTTGATGTAATAACCGGAGTAATTAAGGCCAACATTCCTTCAAGAATTGCCTTTGCTGTTTCATCACAGGTAGATTCAAGAACAATACTGGATATGGCCGGTGCAGAAAAACTTCTTGGTAAAGGAGATATGTTATTTTATCCTGTTGGAGAGCCAAAGCCTATCCGTGTAAAAGGTACTTTTGTATCCGATAAAGAAGTTGAGCGGGTTGTAGAATTCGTTAAAGCGCAAGGTACTGCTGAATATAATGAAGATATCATAGAAGAAATAAATAGTGAAAAGGAAACTGAAGTTAATTGCGAAGATAATGACGAGCTGCTACCGCAAGCGATAGAATTAGTTGTGGAGACTGGACAGGCATCAGTTTCATTGATACAGAGAAAGTTTAAAGTAGGGTATGCAAGAGCTGCAAGAATTATCGATCAGATGGAATCAAGAGGTATTGTTGGTGGATTCGAGGGCAGTAAGCCAAGACAAGTTTTGATTACTAAACAGCAATGGCATGAACTTAATATGAAAGGTAATGATAATAGTAATTGATGGATGTTGATAATTGAAGATAAAAAAAGCATACATATAATTATATACAAATTATATTGTATGCTTTTTCAATAAAAATATAGTTTAGGTAGATTAATTGATTTTGTGTTTTATGTTATTTAAGTTTGATTGGATTTCTTCATTCTCGGGATTTATTTCATAGGCTTTTTGGTAATAATTATAAGCCTCGTTATATTTTTGTAAATCTTCATGCATCATCCCTAAAAGATTGTAAGTATCAGAATTTGGAAGTATTTTGATAGCTTTTTCCAATATTTCTATACCTTCCTCAAATTTTCCTTGCTGTGCCATTAATTTGCTATAATCATTATAAATTCTTACATTGTTTGGATTAAGTTTAATTGCTTGTTCATAGCACATGGAAGCTTCATTGTATTTATTGTCGTTTGCCAAAATATTACCTAACATGTGATAAGAGAATGAATTATTAGGATTTTTGTCAATTGATATAGATAGCTGTTTTACTGCTTCTTTGTAATTTCCCTCTGTAGAATATAAAATTCCTAAATATGCATATCCTAATTCGTTATTTGGATATTTATCAATTATTTCTTTGCAAATAGAAACAGCCTCTTCATATTTATCCAATTTGCTTAAAACAATTGCCAAATCAAATTTGGCAGATAATAAATTTGGATTTATTTTAATGCTTTCTTCAAACATAATTATTGCTTTTTCATAATTTTGCTGTTCATCATATATAAGTCCCTTATTGTAATATGCCAAGGCCCGGGAGTTTCGAGGTAATCCGATATCCAGAGCTTTATCATAGAGGGAAAGTGCGTTATCATATTGCTCTTTTGCAAAAAGAGCTGTCGCTAGTGACATATAAGTTTCGGCTGAAGAAGGATCTATGCTAAGAGCTTGATTGTAATATTCAATGGCTTTATCAATTTTACCTTGACTATAGTATTCTCTTCCGAGATAATCCAGGTATTCGTATGAATTTGGATTGATTGAAGTAATATGTTTGTATAGTGTTTCAGTGTTTTTCCACTTGGAAGAATAACTATTTACAGCAACTATTTCACCGAATGATATAATCAAAACAAGAATTATTGCTATAGAATATTTAAGCATGTGTGACAGTTTAAATTGTGTTATTTTTTTTATGAGTATAATAAAGCAAATTAATATACCTACAGATGGAAAGTAGGCATATTTATAGCAAGCAATTGAGTTGGTTACTCTCAGAATTCCTGAAGTTGGAAGTATTGAAACTATATAGAACAAATATCCGAATAATAGTTTTTTTGAATGACGATAGGTTAAAACGAAAACAACAATAAGTATTATAGTTAAGATAGCAGGTACTAAAAAAGATAAATTACTTAATGAAATGGGGGATATAAAATCATAATGTGGGGATAAGTCAGTAGGTATTAGCAGTTTCCATAAATAAAAAATATTAATATAACAAATGAGCAATATTAGTTGAATTATATTTAAACTTTGCGGAAGTACTTGAATTGCAGCAGTGTTTTTTTGAGAAATATATGCAATCAAAGTAAAAACAGCAGCAAGAATAAAGTAAGGAATTTTTTCAGCTAAAGTTAAAATCCTTAACCTTTTAAACCAGAAGTAGTCAAAAAGTACAAGAATAATTGGGAGTGATACTGCTATAGGTTTTGATAATAATGCAAGGGTAAAAGCAAATATTGAAGCCACCAGAAATTTCTTTTTTGAATATTTTACATAAAGTATATAAAGTATTAATGATGACAGAAGGAAAAAAGTTGCCAATATTGATTTCCTTTCACTTATCCAAGCAATTTCTTCAATACAAACCGGATGAATACCGAATAAGATTCCACCTGCAAAGGCAAGCGAGAATTTTTTAAACATAAGGTATAAAAGCAGCAATACCAAAAAAGAATTTAATATATGAATGCATAGACTAGTTATATGAAAAATATACATATTGTCCTGACTGCCCCCTAAAGATACATCAATCATGAGGGATATCATGGCAAGGGGTTGATAATATCCCATAACGGTTGATGGATTCGTTACTTCAGAAAAAAATTGCTTGACTGAGTTCCAACTTGGGTTTCTTACAAGGTTATTTTGAAATACATATTGTGAATCATCAGCTGCAATTGCTTCAGAATAGATGACCGATTTATGAGCAAATAAGAGAATTATTGAAAGCAAAACACCTAAAATAATAAGTGTTACTGCTTTTGAAGTAAAGGGTCTTTGGATTTTGTACTCCTTATAAAATTCTGAAAATTCTGTTATAATTCTGGTAAACATATTCTTGCTTCTTACTGAATTTTCATTGCTGTTATTCATAATTAACCTCCCATAATGAAAAAATGAGTCAACGCTATGGAATAATATTGCGGATGTTTTAAAACTTTTTTTGAAGTACAAGGTGCACTGTAACAAAGTTATTATAATATACAAAATTGTACTTTTCAAACTATTTATAATTTTGCATAAGTGTGTATAATAATATCAAATATACTTTTTAGAAATTGGGTGTTAATTAATGGGGTTTTTACCGGTTACAAAGCAAGATATGAAAGACAGAGGATGGGACGAGCTGGATTTTTTATATATAAGCGGTGATGCTTATGTGGATCATCCGAGTTTCGGACATGCTATTATAACGAGATTATTGGAAAGTGAAGGCTATAGGGTAGGAATTATTGCACAGCCCGATTGGAGAAAAAATGATGACTTTATGATGTTAGGACGTCCTAAACTTGGTGTGCTGATATCCTCGGGTGTTATAGATTCCATGGTAAACCATTATACAGCCAGTAAAAAGAAAAGAAGTGAGGATTTATATTCACCTGGAGGAAAGGCCAATAAACGACCCGATAGAGCTGTAATTGTTTATACTAACAAAGCCAGGGAGCTATTTAAAGATGTACCCATTATAATAGGAGGAATTGAGGCAAGCTTAAGAAGATTTGCCCATTATGACTATTGGGACGACAAGGTCAGAAGAACTGTTTTGGCTGATTCAAAAGCTGACCTTTTAATCTATGGGATGGGCGAAAAACCTATATTAGAAATTGCCAGGAGGCTAAAAGACGGTGAACCGATAGACAAAATACAAGACGTAAGAGGAACTGCATATCTTGCAAGGCTTGAAGATTTACCTGAAGATATAAGGAGATTTGTAGAAGGAAATACAGATAATAGTGATTGCCTTCTTCTTCCGTCCTTTGAAGAGGTATCGGAAAATAAGAAAAAGTATGCCGAAGCTTTTATGATGCAATATAATGAACAAAATCCTTATTTGGGGCGTACTTTAATTCAAAAACATGCAGATCGTTATCTTATGCAAAATCCTCCGGCTCTGCCCATGAATGAAAAAGAGATGGATAGAGTTTATTCTTTGCCCTATGAAAGAACTTACCATCCAATGTATGAAAGTGAAGGTGGCGTACCGGCAATTACTGAAGTTGAATTTAGTATAACCAGCCATAGGGGATGCTGTGGAGGATGCTCTTTTTGTGCTTTAAATTTTCATCAAGGGAGGATTATTCAAAAGAGAAGTCAGAGATCGATTATAAATGAGGCCAAAAAACTTATATGGCAGCCAGGGTTTAAGGGATATATACATGATGTGGGGGGACCGACAGCTAACTTTAGGAATAAGGCATGTAAAAAGCAAGAGACAAAAGGTGCGTGCAAGGAAAGGCAATGTCTTTTTCCTGAACCGTGCAAAAACTTGATTGTAGATCACAGTGAATACTTGGAACTTTTAAGAAAACTGCGGGAAATCCCAGAAATAAAAAAAGTATTTATTCGATCGGGAATAAGATACGATTATCTCATTCTGGACAAAAATGAAGAGTTTTTTTACGAACTTTGCGAACACCATGTGAGCGGGCAGTTAAAGGTTGCACCGGAGCATGTTGCGGACAGAGTTCTGGAAAAAATGGGTAAACCTAAAAGAAAGGTATATGACAAGTTTGTAAAAAAATTTTATGATATAAATAAGAAGCTTAATAAGGAACAGTATTTAGTTCCATATCTGATGTCAAGCCATCCCGGAAGTGATCTTAATGCTGCCATTGAGTTGGCATTGTATTTAAAAGAGTTAAATTACACGCCACAGCAGGTTCAGGATTTTTATCCCACACCGGGAACTTTGTCCACTTGTATGTTTTATACTGGAATTGATCCTAGAACCATGAAAAAGGTTTATGTTCCGAAAACACCGAAAGAAAAGGCAATGCAGAGGGCATTATTGCAGTATAGAAAAAAGGAAAACTACAAACTTGTATATGAAGCACTTAAATTGGCGAATAGAGAAGATTTGATCGGATATGGGAAAGAGTGTCTTATAAAACCTTTTAGAAATGATGTGGGTTATGCTTATAAGACAACTGAGAGCAATTATAAATCCAAGGAGAGCAAAAGTAATAAGGAAAGAATTGATAAAAACAAAAATAGGAAGGAAAATATTAAAAACAAAAGGGATAGAAATAAAATCAAAAAGAGAAGACAAAAGAAGTAAATAAAAGCCAATAAACAATGTGTCACTAATATTAACGATGTTTTTTGGCAACCCATATTAAGGGATAAGCGCACTGCACAAAAATACGCAAATTACAAAAGCGTATTTTACAAGGAAAATCAAAAAGGTTCCATAATAATTTGACAAGAAAAGTGTAATAAAATAAAATGGTAATTGTTGAAAAAACATAGGGAAAGGTAGATAAAAATGAGCGCAAGGGTATTAAACGGAAAAGAATTGGCAACAAAAATAAAAGGGGAATTAAAACAAACGGTTGAGGAAATTAAAAAGAAGGGTATTTATCCGGGATTAGCTGTTATTATAGTCGGAAACGATCCTGCTTCAAGGGTATATGTGAATTCAAAGAAAAAGGCTTGTGAAGAGATAGGAATAGAGTCTTTTGAATATGCTTTGGATGAAAGTGTCAGTGAAGAGGAGTTAATTAAGCTAATTAAAAAATTGAACAATGATGATAGGGTTAACGGTATACTTGTGCAGTTGCCGCTTCCTAAGCACATTAATGAAGAGAAGATAATTCTTGCTATTGACAGTTCAAAGGATGTTGATGGCTTTCATCCCGAAAATGTGGGAAGGCTGATGACCGGTAATCCTCAATTTCTTCCCTGTACCCCGGCAGGAGTTATGGAATTGATTAAAGAATCGGGTATTGAAATTGCAGGCAAGGAATGTGTAATTGTCGGACGAAGCAATATCGTCGGAAAACCTCAATCTATGCTGCTTTTGGCAGAACATGGTACAGTAACTATCTGCCACTCAAGAACAAAAAATCTTGAAGAAGTGGTTAAAAGAGCGGATATATTGGTGGTGGCTGTCGGAAAACCTGAAATGATAAAAGGAAGCAGTATAAAACCTGGAGCTGTTGTCATTGATGTAGGAATAAACCGCCTTGAAGACAAGAAGATTGTCGGGGATGTTGAATATGAATCTTGCAGTAAAGTAGCTTCTGCCATTACTCCTGTACCCGGCGGCGTTGGACCAATGACAATTGCAATGCTTATGAAAAATACCGTCAGAGCTGCTATTGCTCAGGCAGAAAGAAAGGGATAAACTTGGGAAATAACACTATTCAGCACTATAATGAAAAACTTATGGAAATAATGAATAGACATGAAGATGCTAAAAAGCATTTTTACAATCAAAAGGGAAAGAGGGATCAGCTTTTAGAGCAGAGGTCCGATTTGGAAAGGCAATTGCAAAAAATCTTAAACAATATCGATATACTTGATAGAGTTAAGGTATTGCTTCAGAAGGTATCGGAATACGCAAGAGAGCAATCAAGGGTCCAGATTGAAGCTCTGGTTACAAATTGCCTTCAATACATATTCGATTCAAGTCTTGAATTTAAGATTGAAATTAACGAGGTTAGAGGGAGACCTGAGGCTGAGTTCTATGTAATAAGTAAATACGGCGGTACTGAAATAAAGACAAAGCCTCAGGATGCCAGAGGTGGAGGGGTAGTTGATATAATATCCCTTGCAATAAGAATTGCCATGTTAGAATGCAGTAATCTTGAAAATAAAGGACCCATTATTTTAGATGAACCTGCAAAGCATGTGAGTGATGATTATATAACTCAAGTTGCGGAATTTTTGAAACAAGTCACGAAAATGTTTAATCGACAAGTAATAATGGTAACTCATAACAGGCATTTGAGTGAAATGGCAGATAAATGGTATAGGATAGAAATGAATGATGGTGTTAGTGTTGTTACCGATGAGGGTATTAATTAAATATAGATACACCTGAGTGTATCCCCTTAAATGGGCTTTGGGATTAAATCTTGACATAAAATTTAAAAAAGATTAAAATAAGAAAGTATTATAAGTGCCTACAGTTTATGTATTTGTGTAATTTGACCATTGAAAACTGAATACTAGGAGGTGTGTGCCATTCAATTATTAATTGGTTTAGGAATTGGATTAATAATCGCAGCAGTTGGAATAATTGTTGCTTCAGGAATAAGTTCCCGAAAAGGATTCCAGAAAGGATTCGAAGAAAGAAAGAGAAGAGCCGAAGCTGAAATTGGCAGCGCTGAGCAAGAGGCAAAGAGAATTATAAGTGAAGCCCAAAAGGCTGCTGAGAGCAAAAAGAGAGAAGTGCTGCTGGAAGCTAAGGAAGAGATCCATAAGAGCAGAGTTGAGCTTGATAGGGAGATAAAAGACAGAAGAAATGAAATTCAGCGACAAGAAAGAAGATTGGTACAGAAAGAAGAGACTTTGGACAAAAAGGTTGAAGCATTGGAACAGAAAGAGGAAATGCTGAACAAAAAAAGCAAAGAGATCGATGAATTGTATGAAAAAACTCTTGAAGTTCAGAAGCAGCAAATCGAAGAATTGGAAAGAATATCGGGAATGTCGGTTGAAGAAGCAAAAGTAGTACTATTAAAGAATGTAGAAGACGAAGTTAAGCATGAAATGGCAATGCTCATTAAAGAAATTGAGCAAAAAGCAAAGGAAGAAGCCGATACAAAAGCAAAGAATATAGTTGCACTTGCAATACAGAAATGTGCAGCCGACCATGTATCAGAAGTTACAGTTTCTGTTGTTCCACTTCCTAATGATGAAATGAAGGGTAGGATTATCGGTCGTGAAGGAAGAAATATCAGGACTCTTGAGACGTTAACAGGTATCGATTTGATTATCGATGATACTCCGGAAGCGGTTATATTGTCCGGATTTGATCCGATAAGAAGAGAAGTTGCCAGAATAACTTTAGAGAAACTGATACTTGACGGAAGAATCCATCCTGCCAGAATTGAGGAAATGGTGGAAAAAGCTAAAAAAGAAGTTGAAAACACCATTCGTCAGGAAGGTGACAACGCTACTTTTGAAACGGGTGTGCACGGCTTACATCCTGAGCTTGTAAAATTACTGGGTAAATTGAAGTATAGGACCAGTTATGGTCAGAACGTTCTCAGTCACTCCATTGAAGTTGCGCATCTGGCCGGAATAATGGCTGCGGAGCTTGGAGTTGATGTGGCTTTAGCAAAGAGAGCAGGTTTGTTGCATGATATAGGAAAAGCTGTTGACCATGAGGTTGAAGGTTCTCATGTAACAATTGGTGCTGATCTTGCTAAAAAGTATAAGGAAAGCAACGAAGTTGTGAGTGCTATAGCTGCACATCACGGTGATGTTGAAGCTACAAGCATTATTGCAGTTTTAGTTCAGGCAGCCGATTCAATTTCAGCTGCAAGACCGGGTGCAAGGAGAGAATCTCTGGAGTCTTATATTAAAAGACTTGAGAAATTGGAAGAAATTGCGAATTCCTTCCAGGGTGTTGAAAAGTGTTATGCGATTCAAGCAGGAAGAGAAGTACGTATTATGGTTAAAGCCGATGAAGTACAGGATAATGAGATTCCTTTGATTGCAAGGGACATTGTTAAGAGAATTGAAAATGAACTGGATTATCCAGGACAAATTAAAGTAAATGTTATAAGAGAAACAAGATATATTGAGTATGCAAAATAATTATATTTTGATATAATTGGTATAAAAAGCGTGATAACACGCTTTTTATGCTTATATAGGACTTTTTGGGTCTACTTTTTAGAATGGAGGATTTTCAGCTTTGAATATTTTGTTTATTGGAGACATTGTAGGTAATCCGGGAAGGAAAGCAACAAAAGAGATGATACAAAAATTAAAAAAGGAGAGAAATATTGATTTTTGTATAGCTAACGGTGAAAATTCTGCAGGAGGAAGCGGTATTACTTATGTGGTAGCTCAAGAGTTATATAAATCAGGAATTGATGTAATTACTTTAGGAAACCATACTTGGTCAAAAAGGGAGATTACAAATTTTATTGATTCGGACAAGTGTATTGTAAGACCTGCAAATTACCCGGAGGAACTGCCGGGAAGAGGTAGCACCGTAATATCAGGTGAGAAAGGTAAAATAGGTGTTCTAAACCTTATGGGGCGTATATACATGGATAGTATTGATTGTCCGTTTAAGGCAGCCGACAGAGAGCTTATTGAACTTAAAGCTCAAACAAAGATCATAATAGTTGATATGCATGCTGAGGCGACATCGGAAAAATGTGCTTTAGCATGGCATTTGGACGGCAGAGTAAGTTGTGTTATAGGCACCCATACTCATGTGCAGACTGCCGATGAACGAATTCTGCCCTGTGGAACCGCATTTATTTCAGATGCAGGGATGACTGGCCCTTATGAAGGAATTATTGGAGTGAAACGGGATATAGTGATTAATAAGTTTTTGACCCATATGCCCAACAGATTTGAAATTGCTCAGGGCCCGGTACAATTTAATGCTGTATATATTGAAATTGATGAAATTACAGGAAAGGCAACAAAGATTGAAAGAATAAATACAATACTTGAACAATAAAAAAGGAGGATTTTGTATCCTTTATGTAGAATATAATAATATAAAGATAAAGGGGGTAGCAAATATATGGACATATTAAAGGTATCTGCAAAGTCAAGTCCAAACTCTATTGCCGGAGCACTCGCAGGTTTTATTAAGGAGAAAGGTGCTGTTGAAATCCAAGCAATAGGTGCCGGAGCATTAAACCAAGCTGTCAAAGCAGTAGCTATAGCAAGAGGTTTTGTTGCCCCGTTAGGTATTGAATTAATATGTATTCCGGCTTTTACTGAAGTTGTGATAGACGGTGAGGAGAAAACAGCAATAAAACTGATTGTTGAACCTAGGAGGGAAAAGTAAGGCAAAAATGACCTTATGTAATATAAGGTCATTTTTTTATGAATATTATGTAAACAAAAAATATTATAATGTGATTTATTGCATAATATTTGCCAATATGATAAAATTTAATTAAAGAAGGGGGAGTTAAGATATTATGATTAGAAAGAAAAAGATTATTTCAATTTTTATTCTAAGTTTGCTTACATGTTTTCTATTCACTAATGTTCAAAGCATAATTGCGTCCCAGCAGGATCCCATCACAATATTATTCAACGGTGAAAAACTTTCCTTTGACGTAGAACCATATATAAAAGAAGGAAGAACGTTGGTACCTTTCAGGGGAATTCTTGAAGCATTGGGAGCAGAAGTTATTTGGAATCCGGAAGAAAAATCAGTAACTGCAAAAAACCAAACTACTGAAATTTACTTGAAAATCGGCTCAAATGAAACTCTGGTAAACGGCTCAAAAGTAATAATTGATGTTCCGGCGGAGATTACCGATTCAAGGACTTTTGTACCTTTAAGGTTTATTTCGGAGAATCTCGGCGCTACTGTTTTATGGGATGGCGCTACAAGGACGGTTTCCATCGAGTATAAGCCGGAAGTACTTGTGGAAGACCCGGGTAATGGCGAGATTCCGGGCAGCAGCGGAGTAATTGGTGTTTTTAATGACGGTGATATAACAATTATTATTGACAAAGTGAAATTTGATTCTTCTGAGAAAAAGTTTCATATATACGGTAGAGCAGATTTTAATGGTAAGAGAGTTGTGTTAAGTGTTTTTGATTCTCAAGGTAATGTTATGGTAACTGATTTTGTTAGTTTTGGTAATGAACCAAAATTAAGAAGCTTTGAAGCTGTATTGAACACCGGTACTTCACAGTATAATCCGGAAAGTATTATTATATATGCGCCTGATAAAGATGGAAATAAATTGGTTAGAGTTGCAAGTATAGATTTATAGATATAAGATTTATAGATATAGATAGTTAGATGCAAATAGATATAGATATAGATAGGTGTATTGATATATATAATTACATGTTCGGGAGGTAATGTTATGAAAAAGAGAATAATGCTTGTGGCTATTGCAACTGCGTTTGCGTTAATGTTTAATTTACAGTTAGCATTTGCGGAAGAAGCAGATACAAAAGCAGAAGTTACAAGGTCAATAGAAGGATTTGCTGGTGGAAAACTTCAGTTTGGAGAATTTAAAACAATGATATTTAGACAGGATGTACCTGTGGAAGTTGAAAGCGAACTTGTTAAACCTACAATTATGCCAGGTTCTGAGACAGAAGTTACAAAAAATAAAGAAGTTATTGTAGTTATGGATAGTTCAAAAGTTGTTATTCCTCCAGGAGAAAAAGGCGGAGATCCTTTTGATTATGTACTTTTTTCAGGTTCTGAAAATGAATCGGATTATTTGCTATTGACTGGTAATGTATTAGAAATAAACGGTTCAGCCCATTCTAATAGTAATATTGAGCTCAGACTCGGAGGAACTAATTTGAAGGTAAGCGGTGGAACTTTGAATCATTACGGAAATGATTTGAAAGTAAATGATGCTTCTGCTAGTTGGCCTACTAAGAAGGTTGATGAGATAATTAAGATGCCGGATTTGGCAAACCATTTTAAAACGGCAAATGCCATCAGGTTTTCAACTGAAGCTATGTCTACTATTTATGCAGGTAAAGAGTTGTATTATGATCATTTGAAACCTGGAACTGATAGATTCCTTGATATATATGGTGAAGAATTAGGGTGTACTTACAATAAAGAGGATAATGCATGGCAAATTAGTGGAAATACGATGTATCTAGACGAGAAAACTCCCTATTTTTTTGAAGGGAACGTTTCATTTAATATTGATAAAATGGTTGGAAACGGAGTTATAGTTGCTACGGGTAGTATATACCTCAAACTTGGTAATGCAGCTGAAAGTGAAATAGGAATGTATTCTATAAATGGCGGAATATGTATAGACATGGCAAATGGGTCCGTATTTACTGGATTGCTTTATGCACCAGGCGAGCCAAAAGAGGGAGAAAAGAGATTTGAAAATATTATTCCTGGAACAATTGATATTAAATCCGACAGTTTTTATTTTTACGGAAGTATTGTTGGTAGAAATCTTAGTTTGAGTGGTAATAAAACTATAACTTATAAAGAAACAAAAGTTCATGATGATTTCCAGGAACCCGATAAAGAGAATGTTTCTTTGGATGAAACCAAGGAAAGAGTAATTGAAATTATAAAAAGTTTGGGTGGATATAAAAAATCAAATGTAAAATTTGCTACCATAATATATTCAGACCATGCAGAGATTATCAATTCTGATTTTTCAACAATAAACTCAATTGGAGAAGAAGATTCTAATGCAGAAATAAGAAATGAACTGATTGAAAAAATAAAAGAAATTAGTGATAGAGATGGTTCAAATCTTGGAGATGGACTTAGATTAGCATATAATTTGTTTGAAAAAGGCGAAGAAGAGGCGGAGAAATATCTAATTGTATTTTCGAACAATCCTTTAAACATGTATACTGTGAATTCTGGTACCGATAATTTTAGAACTGATGGTCTTCAACTTACGGAAACAGAAATAGAAAAAGATGTTAAGACTAATTCCGAGAAAGCATATGAATATGCCGAAAAAATAGCTGGCATGATGAAAGATAAAGGTTATAAGGGAATTTATTTTGTAGATGTTAGGATGTCAAATACTGATGTAGATAAACTTAGCAAAATTGGGCAAATGGCAGGTGCTAAGAAAGTTGGAGAGTTATATTGCTATAATCCTGAACCGAATGATGAAGGAGGATTTTTGGAAAATCTCAATAAAGTAGTAACAGAAATAAATGCTGAAATAGCTAAACCCGATACAGATATTATTAAAGAACCTGATTTTGAAGTTTTAGTTCCTATAAGTAAATATGAAGTTGAGGTTGAATTTGGTATTAATGAAGGCGGAGAACTCAAGTATTTAAATAAGTTGCCGGATGGTGTTAAATTTATAGGTAGTGATGATTTTGAGTTTGATGAAAGTACTGGCAAATTGAGTTTTAAAGAAGGATTTAAATTAGAGCCTGATATAGTTAAAGGAGAAGATACAGTAAAGTTATATGCAAGAATACCGGATTTAAAAGTTAATATTAGATTTATGAAAACTGGTACATGTGAATTCGAACTAGCAAAATTGGTATATGTATTTAAAGGTGATGGCAGTGAAATTGCTAGAGTACCAGTGGATATTAAAGAATTATCTGTAGATGTAATTTCAATTATTGATATCAATTAGTAAGCGAATAATGTCAATAAATAAGTTTTGATATGATACCTCCAAAATAGATAAGGTGAATAACTGAAATCTATTTTGGAGGTTTTTTATAAACAAAAATTATAAAGTTTTATTATAAAGACAAATCTAAAGCTGTCCAGGGTTACTTATTATAGCAAAGTCTACTTAAGATATATGTAAACTTATATCTTAAAGTTGTGAAATGTTTGTTAATAAGTAAAAAATTATAATGATAGCATAAATTAAGACAGACAAAACGGTTAAAATAAGCTAGAATAGGATTATAAAAACGAGAAGAAATTTTACACCAGAAGAAAAAGCAAAAATAGTGATTGAGGTCT